>CERE01017130.1_pt1 | contig 29098 bp, 21 predicted proteins | sample 530911 | NCBI WGS metagenome assembly CERE01 (sample SAMEA2621092, study PRJEB7988) | marine metagenome | biome: marine biome (ENVO:00000447); feature: mesopelagic zone (ENVO:00000213); material: "saline water (ENVO:00002010), including plankton (ENVO:xxxxxxxx)" | depth 800 m
GGAAGAGCAAGCTAAGCGCAAGCAGGCAGGCGAGAAGAAAGACAAGCCTGCAGACAATAGCGGCAAAGCTAAGGCTAAGCCTGCTAAGACTCAAGCCGAAATGCGTGCCGATGCTGAAGCTGCTGCGCTGAAAGCGCAGCAGGAAGAAGAGAAAGGCAAGCACGGCAAGAAGAAAGAAAAGCATGTTGTCGGTGGTGAAGACAGCGATGAAACGCCGCGTAAGAAAACGCCTAAAGCAGCTAAAAAATCCGGAACGAAAAAGACCAATAAAACAGCGCTTCTCAGTGAGCTCGACGAAGATGCTCGCGCCGACAGAGAAGAGGCTAGAAGGCGCAAGACGTCCCGTCCTTCCATTAAGTTGGCAAATAAGCACGGCTTTAAACGGCCGACAGGAAAAATTGTGCACGAAGTTCATATTCCAGAAGTAATCACTGTGTCCGAGTTGGCGCAGCGTATGAATATCAAGGCTGGTGAAGTGGTCAAGACTCTCATGAAAATGGGAACTATGGTGACTATGAATCAAGCGGTTGACCAAGAAACGGCTCAGCTAGTCGTTGAAGAAATGGGTCACAGTGCGGTACTGGTCACTGGCAATGAGATGGAAGAGGCTCTAGAAGAGTCAATCGTTGCCGACGGCGAAATGCAGGCTCGTGCTCCCGTTGTTACGGTGATGGGGCATGTTGATCACGGTAAAACATCGCTGCTGGATTACATTCGTAATGCCAAGGTCGTCTCTGGCGAGGCGGGCGGAATCACTCAGCACATCGGTGCTTACCGAGTGAAAACCGATAAGGGCGAAATCGCTTTCTTGGATACCCCTGGACACGCCGCATTTACTTCTATGCGAGCTCGTGGTGCCCAGTGTACCGATGTCGTGATTTTGGTGGTAGCGGCCGACGATGGCGTTATGCCGCAAACTGAAGAAGCGGTTCAGCACGCTCGCGCTGCTGGTGTGCCCATCGTTGTTGCTGTGAATAAGTGCGATAAAGAAGCCGCTGATCCCGATCGTGTTAAGAACGAATTGGCAGCAAAAGATGTGATTCCTGAAGATTGGGGCGGCGACACTCAGTTCATCAATGTATCTGCTCACACCGGCGAAGGTATCGACGATCTGTTGGAAGCGGTTTCTCTACAAGCAGAATTGTTAGAACTTGAAGCACCTGTGGGCGTTCCCGCTCGTGGTGTTGTGGTTGAGTCACGTATGGAAAAAGGCCGTGGTGTTGTTGCTACTGTCTTGATTCAGGCGGGCGAGCTGAAGAAGGGCGACATCATGTTGGCCGGACAGAGCTACGGTCGAGTGCGTGCGATGACCAACGAACTTGGCAAACCCGCTAAAGAAACGGGTCCTTCCACGCCGGTTGAAATTCTAGGTCTCGATGCTGCGCCCGAAGCGGGTGAAGAGTTTGTGATTGTGCCCAACGAGCGTAAAGCCCGTGAAGTGGCCGAGCACCGTGCTGATAAAGAGCGTAAAGATCGTCAACAGCGCCAGCAGGCTGCCAAGCTTGAAAACATGTTTGCCAACATGGGTGAGAGCGAGAAGAAGATCTTGCCCGTGGTATTGAAAACCGACGTGCGCGGTTCCTTGGAAGCTATTCAGTCAGCCTTGTTGGATCTGGGTAACGAAGAAGTTCAAGTGAACGTGATTGTTTCCGGTGTCGGTGGTATTACCGAGAACGACGTGAACTTGGCTCTGACTTCCGGCGCCATTGTAGTTGGCTTTAACGTTCGTGCCGATGGCAGTGCGCGTAAATTAGCTGAAGCCGAATCGGTTGAGATTCGCTACTACAGCATCATTTATCAACTGCTCGACGAAGTGAAGGGCGCTCTTTCCGGTATGCTCGAGCCTGAGCGCGTTGAAGAGATTGTTGGTATTGCTGATGTGCGTGAAGTCTTCCGCTCGCCGAAATTTGGTCAAGTGGCCGGTTGTATGGTGATTGAAGGTACCGTATATCGCAACAAACCCATCCGCGTGTTGCGTGACAATATTGTCATCTTCGAAGGCGAGCTGGAATCTCTGCGTCGCTTTAAAGACGACGTCAACGACGTTCGCAACGGTACTGAGTGTGGTATCGGCGTGAAAGATTACGATGTAAAAGTTGGCGATCAGATCGAAGTGTTTGATGTTAAAGAGGTTGCGCGCGAGCTGTAAGGCTCGTGCACTTCTCGAGGTAGCGCCGTATGGCAAGAGAATTCAAACGTACAGATCGTCTGGGGGATGCCATTCAGCGCATCCTGGCCCAGCTGATTCAGATGGAAGTTCGCGATCCCCGCATTGGCATGGTTAACATCAACGATGTGGATGTGACCCGCGACTTGTCGATTGCCCGTGTATTTGTCACTTTTGTGGGTAAAGAAACCGACGAAGAGTGTGATGAGGCGGCTAAAGCACTGAACAACGCCAGCGGATTTCTTCGCTCGCAGTTGGCCAAACAGCTCGATATTCGTGTGACGCCACGACTCACTTTTGTCTATGACAAAACATCGGTACGTGGTCAGCACCTATCCCAGTTGATTGATAAGGCGGTTAAACAGGATCGTAGCGCAGACAGCGATACAGATTCTGACTCAGACGCCGAATAAGTCGCCGATTCGACATAGGCGCAACTCGAGGTATTTTACTTGGCACGACGCAGAGCAAGAGGTCGCCCGATTAGCGGTGTATTACTGCTGAACAAAGATACGGGTATGACTTCAAACGATGCCCTACAGCAAGCAAAGCGCTTGTTTTATGTCGCAAAGGCTGGGCATACCGGCAGCTTGGATCCGCTCGCTACGGGTGTTTTACCTTTGTGTTTCGGTGAGGCGACCAAGTTTTCTCAGTTTTTACTGGATGCTGACAAGCGCTATCGCACCACCTACCGCTTGGGTGCTTATACCACCACTGGCGACGCCGATGGTGAAGTGCTCGACGAAGTGAGTGCTGCAGATGTGACCAAAGAGCAGGTGCTGCAGGAGCTGGAAGCCTTCAAGGGCGATATCGAGCAAGTGCCGCCGATGTATTCAGCCCTCAAACACAACGGTGAGCCGCTTTATAAGCTGGCCCGCCAAGGTATTGAGGTCGAGCGCGAGGCGCGACCAGTGACTATTTACGATATCGAACTGCTGGATTTCCGCGCCGGAGAGAAAGCTGAGGTAGATCTAGATATTCGCTGTAGTAAAGGGACTTATATCCGCACAATTGGCGAAGATCTAGGTAAGGCACTAGGTGTCGGGGCGCACGTCGTCATGTTGCACCGCACTGAGGCGGGCCCCTTCAAAGAGGCCAACACCGTGTCTTTGGCGCAATTGAGAGAGGAGCGCGGAGAGGATCTAGCGGAAGTGTTGGATCATCACCTGTTATCGACCGATTCGCCGGTGCAATCTCTGGCCTCTATGACCCTAGAAGACAGCTCTGCCTACTACTTTAGTCAGGGCAATCCGGTTATGGATCCGCAGGTCTATCGCATCGGCGATGAAGGTGATATGGTTCGCGTCTTCGTTGAAAATGGTGATTTTTTAGGCGTTGGCTTCTTAGATGATGAAGGCCGCGTGGCACCTAAGCGACTGGTGGTGAAGCCGCCGGTAGAAAACACAGAACATTAACCTTAGGGGAAGCTTTCTCTAGGGGTGAAGAATTGGTCTATAGTGGTTGCTAGTCAACGGCTATGGATTAATAACTAGCCAGTCTGTAAATATGCACGGGCTGAGCTGGATCTTACTGTAAGGCATATTATATTGAGGAAAAGACTATGGCACTGAGTGCTGCGCAAAAAGCTGAAATCGTAAAAGACTTTCAACAAGCTGAAGGTGATACTGGATCCCCTGAAGTGCAAGTTGCTTTGTTGACTCATAACATCAACAAGCTGCAAGGTCACTTCGCTGATCACAAACAAGATCACCACTCACGCCGCGGCCTAATCCGCATGGTAAACCAGCGTCGTAAATTGCTGGATTACCTGAAGGGTAAGGACGCTAGTCGCTACACTGCGTTGATCCAAAAGCTGGGTCTGCGTCGCTAAGTGACCGGAAGTGCCCGCCTAACCGCGGGCACTTTTTTATCTCTCCTCACTTTTGCTTTGAAAAGAGGCCGCAGGCTTTACTGTCAGGGCTGAGATATTGAGTAGAATTATCAGGTGGCAATGAGGCACAGATATCTAAACCTTGTTGAAATCTGACTAAGCTGTAACCGAAACCGCGAGCGCGGTGAAGTGATGTACTCTGGTTACAGTGTTTATCGGCACAATCAAGCCGATGATGGTTAAGTCTGAATTGATTGAAAACACATAGAAAGTAAACGTAAGCATGAAAAGCATAAGGAAAATGTCGTGAATCCCGTCATTAAAACCTTTCAATATGGAAACGATACTGTCACCTTGGAAACCGGTCGCATTGCGCGTCAGGCTACCGGTGCGGTAATGGTAACAATTGGCAGCACTCAAGTACTGGTTACAGTCGTGGGCGCCAAAAGTCAGAAGCCGGGCCAAGATTTCTTCCCGCTGTCTGTACATTACATCGAAAAAGCCTACGCGGCTGGCAAAATCCCCGGTGGATTTTTCAAGCGTGAAGGTCGTCCGAACGAAAAAGAAACTCTGACGTCTCGTCTGATCGATCGTCCTATTCGTCCGCTATTCCCTAACGGCTTCATGAATGAAGTCCAAGTGGTTTGTACCGTGATGTCTGCCGACAAAAATGTCGATCCAGATATCGCTGCGATGATTGGTACTTCCGCGGCGCTGGCTATTTCTGGTATTCCTTTCGCCGGCCCAATTGGTGCTGCGCGTGTAGGTTACACCCAAGCAGACGGTTACATCCTTAACCCAACCTACTCAGTACTTGCTGAGTCTGAGTTGGACATGGTTGTTGCGGGTACTAAAGACGCTGTTCTGATGGTTGAATCTGAAGCGAGTGAGCTTCCAGAAGATATTATGTTGGGCTCTGTCTTATACGCTCACCAAGAGATGCAAGCTGTCGTCCAAGCGGTTAATGAGCTGGCAAAAGACGCCGCTAAGCCGACTTGGGAGTGGACTCCGGAAGCGGAAAACACCCCGTTGAAAGAAGCGGTTACTGCAGCCTTTGGTGCGCAAATCAAAGAAGCCTACCAAATCACTGACAAAATGCAGCGCTACACCCGTTTGGGTGAGTTGCGCACAGCTGCTGCTGAGCAACTGGCCTCTGAAGAAGTGGATGCCGATGAAGTCAAAGCGGTATTCAGCAAGCTCGAGAAAAGCACCGTTCGTCAGAGCGTTGTTGCTGGTGAGCCACGTATCGATGGTCGTGACACTAAGACTGTTCGTCCGATTCAGGTTGAAGTGGGCACCTTACCGAAAACTCACGGTTCTGCACTCTTCACTCGTGGTGAAACTCAGGCCATCGTTGTCGCGACTCTGGGTTCTGCCCGTGACGCACAAATGATTGACGCCTTGGAAGGTTCGCGTCGCGACCCATTCATGTTGCACTACAACTTCCCTCCTTACTCTGTAGGTGAAGCAGGTCGTATGGGTGGTACTGGTCGTCGTGAAATCGGTCACGGCCGTCTGGCTCGTCGCGGTATTGCTGCGGTGCTGCCGAACGAAGAGGCTTTCCCTTACTCCATTCGTGTGGTCAGTGAAATCACCGAGTCCAATGGTTCTTCTTCCATGGCGTCTGTGTGTGGTTCTTCTTTGGCACTGATGGACGCTGGTGTTCCTCTAAAAGCTCCTGTTGCGGGTATCGCCATGGGCTTGGTGAAGGAAGACAATGGCTTTGCAGTTCTGACTGACATCTTGGGTGACGAAGATCACTTGGGTGACATGGACTTTAAAGTGGCGGGTACTGCCGACGGTATCACTGCTCTGCAGATGGATATTAAGATCGAAGGTATCACCGAAGAGATTATGGAAATCGCTTTGGAGCAAGCCTTGCACGCTCGTCTGCACATCTTGGCCGAGATGAACAAGGTGATCGACAAGTCTCGTGACGGCGTTGCTGATACCGCACCGCAGTTCGAAACTCTCAAGGTTCACCCAGACAAGATTCGCGACATCATCGGTAAAGGCGGCGCAACTATTCGCTCTATTACTGAAGAGACTGGCGCATCGGTTGATATCTCTGACGATGGCACCGTTAAGATTTATGGCGAAAGCACTGAATCTTTGCAGGCAGCGCTGGATCGTATTGGTGAGATCACTGCAGAAGCAGAGATCGGTGAAATCTACGAAGGTAAAGTCGTTCGCATTGTCGACTTCGGTGCATTCGTAAACTTCTTGCCAGGTAAAGACGGTTTGGTTCACATCTCACAAATCGCAGAAGAGCGCGTTAATAGCGTTTCTGATTATTTGTCCGAAGGGCAAATGGTGCGCGTTAAGTGTTTGGATGTGGATCAGCGTGGTCGCATTAAGCTATCTATTAAAGAAGCTGCTGCTGACGATGCTGCATCTGCAGATGAGGCGCCAGCCGCTGAAGAAGCTCCTGCCGCACCCCAGCAGGACTAATCATTGGGCAATCAGTGTTATCGCTGAATGTTAATGATAAAAAAAGCCCGCAATAGCGGGCTTTTTTGTGTCTGTGTGTTTTGTTCTATCGCTACCGTCCGATGACGATGGCGTGTTTCATCAGGGTTTGTTTTGATTGAGTCGCTGTTGGCGAATGCTGGCCAATCGTCGAGCGAGGGTTTGCATGTCTTCCACGGTATCGGACTCATCGACAATTTCGAGACCCAATAAGCTCTCCAAAATATCTTCTAGGGTGATGACGCCTTGGGTATCGCCATATTCATCAACTACCAATAGGATGTGAGAGCTGGTGCGTATCAGTTCTTCAAAGGTTTGCAGCAGCGACAGCGAGTCGGGGATGGCGTTTAGATCACGTCGGTAGTCGCTTAAGGGGGTGTCGCTTTTCCCCTCTGTTTGCGCCACCAATAAGTCGTCTCGCAGCACAAAGCCGGTAATCACATCATCGAGTGCATAAATGGGAATGCGGGAAAATTTACGTCGGCTTTTCTTGTCGAGCAGCTCGGTAATCATGCTGTTTTCTGGCATCGAAAACACCACTGGTCGCGGTGTCATAGCGCTGCGCACTTTGGCTTCTCTTAGGCGGAACAAATTCTGTAGTACACGTGATTCTTGTTCTTCCAGCTGTCCTTCTTGTTCCCCTAGCTCTGCCATGGCGGAGAACTCTTGACGGGTAAAACCTTGCAGCGTGGGTTCGTCGGTGAGTCCTCGAGTTAATCGGTTGGAAAGGAGCACGAAGGGATAGAGCGCTCGAATCAAAAAGCGCAGGGTGTAAGCTGTTATAGGTGCCAATTTACGCCAATGATGCGCTCCCAGTGCTTTCGGGATGATCTCAGAAAAAATAAGAATTACCAGGGTGAGTAGCGCGGAAAACACGCCGAGATAGACACTGCCAAAGACGGCCGCGGCCTGGGCGCCAGCCCCAGCGGCGCCGATGGTGTGAGCGATGGTATTCAAAGTAAGGATGACTGCCAGAGGGCTGTTAATGTCATCCTTTAAGGTGCGTAAGACTGGGCCGTAAGCCTTCTCATTCTTTTCGGCGTTAACAATGAAGGAGGTGGTGGTGCTCAGGAGTACCGCTTCGGCAATGGAGCACAAGAACGAAAAACCCACCGCGATAAATACATAGATAAACAGCTCTAACATGACGATCCTTCGAGTTTTGGGAAAGGCTGGCAGCAATCAAGAGTCGATACTCGATATTGAGCAATAGTCTCCCATATGGCGGAGGAAGTCACAAATTCAAGCAGGGTAGATCGCTCCGGGCAAAGCGCGGTCGAGCCTAGTAGCTGCTGGGCGCTATTGCTCTGTTGGGTGGGGCGGTGAGAGTCTTGCCATGAGGTATCTCCTTCCCGGTGAGCCGATCAGCAGCACACCTGACGAAAACCCGCTGCAATGAAGGGAATCATGCGGTCGTAGGCTGCTTTGAAGTCGTCCGAGCGGCACAGGCCTTTCGACATTTTGTCGATTCGTCCGGTATTGGCAAACGTTAGAGACATTGCCCCCGACATATAGTGATAGCACCAGTACAGGTTTTCATCGTTCGAATCTGGCAGTGCTAGTCTGAGCGCATCGATGAAAACATCCACCAGCTCATTGTAGTGTTTACTCATGAGCAGCGGCCCCCATACGGCGGAGTTATTGACGTAGGCCAATAGTGCGCAGTAGTTCTTCCAGCCTTCGTCTTCACTTTCTTGGGCAACTTCTAAGGGACGCAAGAAAGCTTCGATGATTTTTTCGACTTCGACAGCAGTCGGCGCCACCTCATCTTTGGCCGTTTGTAGAGCTTCCAGTCGCTGTTGATTGAGGATTTCAGCGCGTCGTTTGAAGACGGTGTCAAACAGTTGTTGTTTGGGGCCAAAGTAGTAGCTGATCAGAGCCACATCCACCCCAGCGGCATTGGCCAGTGTGCGCAGGGTTACGCCGTCATAGCCATGCAGTGCAAATAGTTCTTCGGCGGCATTGAGAATGCGTTCTCCTCGCTCCGTCTTTTCTTTGTCATTGTTGCGGGGGCGTCCCACTTTGGCGGGAGATTTCTTTTGCGCCGAACTGCTCATAGTGACTTCAACTATAGTAACTTCAATGGTGGGAGAGCTGCAGGAGTCTCGATCTACCTTTGCCATCTTCGGGTGCGATTTCTGGCTCTCTACAAGCATTGGATTCTACGCAACTCTTGACAATTCAACAACCGTTGAATTTAAATGGTGGTTCTAACGATAATGAAAAAGTGAGTTTCGCCATGTCTGTTGAGCTGTTCAAAGTGCTCTGTGTTGGGTTTTATGTAGTGGCAACCTTATGGTTGTCTTGGGTTGGGATGCGAAAAACCCGAGATATCAAAGGGTTTTCAATTGGCAACAAGGACATGGCGGCTTGGGTGGTGGGGGTCACTATGGCGGCTTCGATTTCGTCGACGGCAACCTTTGTGATTAACCCGGGTTTTGTCTACGTGCACGGCCTGTCGGCCTTTGTGCATTACGCGGTTGCCGGTACGGCGGGCATTATGACGGCGTTTCTTTTGCTAACCCGACGTTTTCGTCAGCTGGGTGATGACAGTGGTGCCATTACGGTGCCGGATTGGATCTATCAACGCTATCAGAGTCGATCACTGAGTGTGTTTTTTGCGTTGATTAATCTGCTGTCAGTGACTTTTGTGGTGCTCATTTTGGTGGGCTGTAGCTTGTTGCTCAGCGAGTTGTTTCCGATTTCTCAAACTTGGTCACTGACGTTTATTCTGTTGTTTGTGTTTTCGTACGTATTGATGGGCGGCAGCTATGCCCATGCTTACACCAACACCTTCCAGGGACTGATGATGATCGGTGTGTCCCTGTTTATATTTGTTCAAGGTTTTTATCATTTTGGCGGAGATGTCGGTGCCGCGCTGGCTTCGGTGGGGGAGAGTTATTCTCAAGTCTTCAACCCCGATAGCAACTTGTACTACGATTTTTTCTCGGTATTCCTCAGCGGTTTTGTGATTACTTTTGCGCTGATGATGCAGCCTCACATTCTCACAAAAATGCTCTACTTAAAGAGTGATGGGGATGTGAATAAGTTTTTAATTACATCATTCATTGCCGGCAGTTTTTTTATGTTGATGTTGGCGGTGGGGTTCTATGCACGGCTAAAAGGGTTGGAGATCGACGCTCAAGATCGTGTCGTGGTCGCCTATATCGGAGACGAATTTTCCAGTTTTGTTTGGGGTGGTTATGCCCTGGTTTTTATCTCCATTACCTTGTTGGCGGCGGGCATGAGTACGCTGGATGGCATTTTGGTGTCGCTGTCGTCGATGGTGGTGAAGGATCTCTATTTGCCCATGAGCGGGAAAAAACAGTTCCAACCGGGCAGTGGTTTAATGTTGTCACGGTTGGTGTTAGTTGCCGTTGGAGTCGCCGCTTACTGTGTCGCGCTCTATCCTCCAGAGCTCATCGGTCTCTTCGCGCAGAAGGGGGTTTATGGTTTGGCTGCCGCCTCCCTAGTGCCGGTGGTGCTGGGTACCTTGTCGAAAACACCGCCTGCTCCAATCGCTGGATGGTTGGCCGCCGTGAGTGGCTTGTCGGCTCATATTATCGGTTTGTTCGTGTTTGATATCGCCAACCCTGCGGTATCCGCGACTTATGCTATAGCCATATCCGTGGTTATTACTCTAATTTATTTGGCTGCTAACTCGTTGATTAAAAAGAAAAATAATCCTTCTGAAAAATTAATTTCAACAACTGTTGAAAATATGGATTGACAATTCATCGGTTGATGAATTTAAATAAAAGCCATGGTCAGGGTGTCTGCCCATGCCCTTGATGATGTTGCTAACTCTTGAGGTGCGTTAAGCCCTCAATAATAAAAAATACCGAGAGCAGGTTCAGAGCGATGAAAACAAAAAGTACAACAATCAACAGTATCAGCAAATCAAACACCGTATTTTCCAAAACACGATTGTCTCAGGCCGTTAGTCTGTCGGCTGGATTATTGATTGGCGCCGGCGCTTTTGCCGAGCAGTCGATTGCTTTGGAGGAGGTGGTCGTAACGGCGCAAAAACGCGAGCAAAACCTTCAGGAAGTCCCGGTAGCGGTGACGGCCTTTGACGCTTCTGCGCTAGAGAATGCCGGCGTGCAGGATGTGACCGAACTGCAAAAAACAGCGCCCAATGTCACCATGCAGGTGAGCCGTGGCACCAACAGCACCTTAACCTCCTATGTGCGCGGTATTGGTCAAGCCGATCCGCTCTGGGGGTTTGAGCCAGGTGTGGGTTTGTACGTGGATGATATCTATTTGGCGCGTCCCCAAGGTGGTGTGCTGGATGTTTTTGACGTCGAACGCATCGAAGTATTGCGAGGACCACAAGGGACTTTGTACGGTAAAAACACCATTGGCGGAGCGGTGAAGTACGTGACCAAACGTCTCACCGGTGAGCCAGAATTGAACATCAGTGGTGCTGTCGGTAGCTACAATCAGCGAGACCTAAAAATATCGGGTCAACTTCCGCTTATCGAAGATAAGCTGTTCTTCGGCGCGTCGGTGGCGCAGTTTAAGCGTGATGGCTATGGCGAGTTTTTACAGAACGGCGACGAAAACTACGACAAGGATTTGATGGCAGCTCGCATCAGTCTTGAGTGGCTGCCGAGCGACGATGTCAGTGTTCGATTCAGCGCCGATCGCACCGAAGATGATTCCAATGCTAAAGGCGGACACCGATTAACTGACAGTGTGTTGAACCCGACCGAAGCGGTTCCCTCCGACGTGTTTGACAGTAATTCCGATATGGATACTGACAACGAAGTGGAGAGCTCCGGTGCGTCTCTGATTGTCAGTTGGGATGTTAATGATTCGATGACATTCAAGTCCATCACTTCCTATCGTGAAGGTGAGACTGAAACGAACATTGATTTTGACAATACGTCACTGCCATCGCTACATGTGCCGGCGGTCTATGATGATGATCAAACCACTCAAGAGTTTCAGCTGAGCTACAGCTCAGATAATTTGGATATCGTAGGCGGACTGTATTATTACGAAGGTACCGCATCAGGCGCGTTTGATGTGTTGCTTGGCTTGTTTAATCCGGCTGGTGCGTTTGATCCATCGTTGGGTGAGTTTGATGCTGTCACGGCAGGCACTGTGGATACCACCAGCTACGCGGCCTATGTGCATGCGACTTACGCCATCAACGAAGCTTGGGCATTGACCTTAGGTGGCCGTTATACCGTTGATGAAAAAGATGCCGAAGTTTACAAGGCGCTCTTGTTGGTGGACGGGACTTCCGATCAGCTAGGCGGTGATACATTGTCAACAATATCCGTCGCTACCGACTACGAAAATGATGAGGATTGGAACGAATTTTCTCCACGGGTCAGTGTTGATTATAAGTGGGATGATGAAACTCTAGTTTATGCCTCCTACAGCGAGGGTTTTAAAAGTGGCGGCTTTGACATGCGCGGTGATGCCACTGCCAACCCGGCAACGGTCGATGGTTATGATCCGGAGTTGGTCGAGACTTGGGAGTTGGGTGTTAAAACAGAGTTGTGGGATGGTCGTGTGCGTTTGAATGCGGCAGCCTTCTATACCGATTACACTGATGTACAAGTGACGGTTCAACAGAGCTCGGATGGCGGTACTAATTTCGTCAGCTCTGTGTTGAATGCCGGTGAAGCAGAAATTCGAGGCTTCGAAGTTGAGGCGTTGGCGCAAGTGACCGAGAATCTCTCTGCCAGTTTGATGATGGGTTACATCAATGCCGAGTTCGAAGAAGTCGAAACGGATACTCCAGGAGGAACGGTAGATTTGGCGGATGATTGGAATTTTGCCAATACCCCAGAAAAAACCGCCAGCCTCAAGTTGATGTACAACACCTCGCTCGGCAATCTCGGCGAACTGGCACTGTCGGCAGGTGTTTCTTATCGCGACGAAACACAGATATTTCCTCAAGTAGAATCACTGGTGGATGAAAACAGCTACACCCTTTGGGACGCAAGCGCAGTTTGGTATTCAGCGGATGAGCATTGGACGGTCGGGTTGCATGGAAAAAATCTAAGCGACGAAGAGTATCGCGTCGGTGGTTACAACTTTGCCAACCTTGGTGGCGATGAATCAATCATTGGCTACTATGGAAACCCTCGTACGGTCAGTTTGAATTTTGGTTATAACTTCTAATTGAAATGATGCCGTCTCATCAGATCTTGTCCTCCTCTTGTCATTGACTCGGCAAGGTCAACAAGAGCTTAGGGGCCCTTTAAGGGCTCCATTTTTCAGTTTCTCTTTCGTTTGCTCGCGTCAGATTTTCTGCAATGATCAGTGAGCGACCTGTTTCAAATGAAGGTGAATGTTCTAATTGAGAGTGTCTGTTTTAATAGAGGCAGGCTGTTTGTGACTGAGGGGAACTATGACCACCTATAAAAACATTTATTATCAAGTGAGTGATGGCTTGCAACTCTATGCTCGCGATTACAATCAAGCGGATTCGGATCAAGTTTTGCTGTGTATGCACGGTCTATCTCGCAATAGCGCAGACTTCGAACCTTTGTGTTCACTGTTGTCGGACCACTATCGAATGATTGTGGTGGATCAACGTGGTCGAGGCTTGTCTCAGTGGGATGAGAATCCCGAACGTTATCAACTACCGACCTATGTGGCGGATATGTGGTCCCTGTTAGATCAGTTAGGGCTAGATAAGGTGACCTTAATTGGCACCTCCATGGGAGGGTTGATGGGCATGGTGATGGCCGCCGAAAAACCTGATCGCATTCAGGGGTTGGTCATCAACGATGTGGGCCCCGAAGTCGCGCCGCAAGGCTTGGCAAGAATTATGAGCTACGTCGGCAAGGCTAAGCCCATTCGTAATTGGGGGGATGCGATTGAGCAAACTCAAGCCATCAATCAGGTGTGCTTTCCTTCATTTACTCAACAGCAGTGGCAAGCCATGGCTGAACGATTGTATCGAGAGGATTCTGAGGGCGTGCCAGTGCCAAGCTATGATCCTAAGATTTCACAACCCATTGCAAGTGATGAAGCAGCGGCAGTGCCGCCAGATCTTTGGCCGCTGTTTGAGCAGTTGCGGGTGCCTATGTTGGCCATCCGTGGGCAGTTGTCGGATTTGTTAAGTGCCGAGTGTTTTGCGCGCATGCAAGAGGTTCAGCCTGCGACAGCACTTGCTGTCGTCGAGGGTGTTGGTCATGCGCCGGTGCTTGACGAGCCACAGGCCATTGCTGCAATTCGCGGTTTTCTCACAGAAAATTTGGCGTGATCTTTTGAGTTTTTGTTCGAACGTATTTGAGTAGGGAGTAGTGGTTATGTTGCAGTCCAAAGTCGCACTTGTGACGGGCTCAACCAGCGGTATTGGTTTGGCGATAGCTGAGTCTCTCGCTGAGCAAGGTTGTCATTTGATGCTGAATGGCTTCGGTGACGACAAAGAGATCGCAGAGCTGCGCAATCGTCTGTCCAGAGAGCACAACGTCGAAGTTGGCTATTGTGCCGCAGATGTGTCGTCTGCCGAGCAGGTGCATCAAATGATTGAAGAGACGCAAAAGTTATTGGGTAGTGTGGATGTGTTGGTGAACAATGCCGGTGTTCAGCATGTTGAGGAAATTGAAACCTTTCCGGTGGAGCAGTGGGATCGCATTATCGCTGTTAATTTAAGTAGTGCATTTCATACCATTCAAGCAACTTTGCCATTGATGAAAGCGAAAGGTTGGGGCCGTATCGTGAATGTGGCTTCTATACACGGTTTGGTGGCTTCCCCCTATAAGAGTGCCTATGTGGCGGCCAAGCACGGGGTCGTTGGTTTGACCAAAACCGTCGCGCTAGAAACCGCTCGGCAGGGCGTAACCTGCAATGCAATTTGTCCCGGTTATGTGCTTACCCCCTTGGTGGAAAATCAAATATCGGATACGGCGCGCGCGCGTGGATTAAGTGAGCAGGAAGTCATGTCGGAGGTGTTGCTGGGGTCACAGCCCAGCGGTCGCTTTACCGATGTTAAAGACATTGCTGCGATGGCGACATTCTTGTGTGGTGGTGCGGGTAATAATATTACTGGCAGCGTTCAAGTGCTCGACGGCGGTTACACGGCGGCTTGATATGGCGGTGTTGTTCTGGCGAGACGATCACAACTCATAAGTAGTGATAGTTAATGCTGAGGGTGGCCGTCCGGCCAAAAGCGTTGTGCAGTGAGCTTTCATAGCGCAGTTCATCTTTAACTTCGGGCGGTTCTTCATCGGTTAGATTGTTAATCGCCAAGCTAATCGACCACTGTTGCTCGCTCACTTGGTAGCGATAGAGAAAGTCCCAACTTTGAAAGCTGTTAACCTTGCCATCGATGAGCTCCGCTTGATTGATGCTGTTGGCCAGAATGCTCAAGCCTTCATCCACATAGCCGTCTACGTAATTCCAGCGCAAGCTGGCGATGTGGTTGCCCTGTTCGATTCGCAAAGCCGCATTGCCTTTCCATTTGGGTATTGGATTTAAAAATGTACCGCTGTTTGAGTGTCCAACGGCGTCAAATCTTTCTCGCAGCTCCGAGCCTTCGACATCGTAGCGATGTGTGTAGGTGGCGTTGAATTCCAATTTGATCAGCCGCTGTGAACCCAGCCACGTTTTGTCGAAGTGGATGTCGGCCCCTTGGGTGGTGATGTCTGGACCATTTACGTAGTGCGTGATGACGTGTGAAATATGATCGCCGCTGTCGAAAATAACTTGGTCTTGATAGTTTGAGTTGGGTTGGCTGACTACATGGTTGACGATGTCGTTGGCGCTCTGTTGAAGAATTGGATCGTCTAAGTGGATTTGCCAGAAATCGAGACTGCCGCTAAATCCTTCCGGAGTTTGCCACAATAATCCAATATTTAAATTGTCGGCATCTTCTGCATGTAGGTCCGGATTGCCAATGCGGTAGGTGGACTTAAAAGTACCAGCGTAGCCCAAAAATTCTTGAGTGGTGCTGTTTTGTCCGGTTTGATTTAGCGATGGTGCGCGAAACGATGTGCTGGCCGAGGCGCGTAGACTGATGTTGTCGTTGAGTTGCCACAGGGCGGCGATCTTTGGGTCTAAACTGTTACCGACTTCATCGAGGTAATCTTCATAGCGAATGGCGAGTTGTAATTCTAGATCTTGGGAAAGGTTGATTCGTGCCTCACTGAAAAGTGCAACTGTGGTTTGTTCCAGTTGATCATCTTCACCGCCGGCAAAGAAGATTAAATCGTTCTCGGGAGCTTGGTTGGTGTCGTCGATACGGCCTAGCTGCGAGTTTTCGCTGTAGTGGATGTCTAGGGTTTCGTGGCGAACTTGAGCGCCGATGGCGATACTTATGCCTTTTTCTGGTTGTTCAGATTGAACTAACCAGTCTGCGGTAAACAATTCGCTGGTATTGGTTTGTGTGGCATCGCCCACTAACCATTCGTTGAGTTGGTCCGAGTTCGCTAACGCGGGGTCGTAGATAATGCTTGCTGGCAGCGCGGAAGAAAATGGATTGAAGTACTCGCAGCCGTTTTCACCGGCGACCGTTCCGCTACAGTCGGGGCCGCCAAAGCCCAATAGTGCTTGTTGCCAGCGACCTTTATGGGTGTCGGGTGTATAGGCTTTGGCGCGATTTCGCGCGTACATGATCGCAACGTCGCTACTGTATTCGGGGCGTTCGATGGTGGCCCCTAACAGCAGTCGCAAGGTGCGGTAGTCTCTCGATCCCTCTTGTCCAGCGTCACTACCAGCAGGGCGTGCGCGTCCTAAGTAGAGTCCTCCCCCTGAAAAGTCGGCGGGTGTTCCGGCCAGCGTTTCAGGATTGCTGGCAGCGAATGCTGTCAGCCCAGGGTGGTCGGCGGGAATGTAGTAGGCGATGTCCACTTCTTCAGTGGGCGCGTAACTGGGGGATGTTTTCCAGTTGGGGACATCAGTTTGAGCCAGCAACAGTTCGCCATACAGTTCGGTGGTTTCACTGAGGCGCCATAGGGCGCGATTAAACCAGCGCAGCTGTGTTTCTTCTTCGACCAAGTTATCTGACGCGAGATAGCCATAGCTGCAGCGGTTGTTGCTGAGTAGACGACCGAAATCGGCGCAACCAGGATCGGCAACAAAATTGTCTTCGATGACCAAGCTGTTGAGCTCGCTGTCGGAGACGCCATCGATCGCCGTCGCTGCATCTATAGGAACAAAGGCTCCGGGGTTGCCGATAGAGGACTCACCAAACACGACTCGTCCTGTGCTGGGAATGTCGATGCGCGGTCGAGTGATTTCCTGTCGGTCCTCGACGGTCAATTCATTGCGTTTATTGTATTCAACGCTCGACATCCATTGCCCGCGATCGGTTTGTTGCGCCCAAATTGCTGTTAGATTCCAGTCTCCGTTTGATTCGTCGACCGCTTTGTATTGTCCCTTGAGGGTCAAGCCATCTTCCGGTTGCTGCGTGATTAGGTTGACCACGCCAGCGACGGCGTCTGAGCCATAAGTTGCTGCGGCGCCGTCTTTGAGTAATTCGACGCGAGTTACGGCGTTGATGGGCAGGGAATTTAAATCCACATAGCCTTGTCCGTCATCGTGGGGAAGAGCGCTGTTGACGGTGCGGCGGCCGTTGAGTAAAACCAGTGTTCGGCTAACCCCTAGGCCGCGCAAATTAATGTTGCTGGTGCCGGCAGAGAAGTTATTGTCGAATTGGTTGCTTTGGTTTTCAGTACCGCTGACAGAAGGAATATAAGCGATTAGATCTGTGGCGCTGGTCAAGCCAAATTCATCAAAGGCAGGCTTGTCCCAAGCGGTAATGTTATTGGCACTGGGGAAGCGAGAGGGGGATGTCCAGCTACCCGTCACCACAATTTCTTCAATCATTGCTGCCGAATGAGTGGGGCGGGTGACGCTATCGGTGATGCTGGCGTTATCGATGAGATAATACGCATTGTTGTGATTGATTGCTTCAAGGTCGTGCCCGTTCAACAATCTTTGTAAGGCGATCGCTGCCGTCATACGCCCTTGCACGGCCGGCAGGCGCAGAGACTTATCAACACCTGGGGCTATGACGATACCAATATCGGTTTGCTCGACAAAGTCGACTACCGCTTGTTGCAGCGGTTTTGAGCGGATGACTATTCGATGGGGTACCGAAAAGCGGTCGGGGTGATGTTTAGGGTCTGCCACCAAGTGGCTGTTGTTAGTCTTTGAGTGCTCGGTATCTACTGGGCTTGCAGCGACAGGCACGATGATAGCGGCCAAGCAGGCACACAAGATTGCAACCCTAAAAGGGAGTGGCTTTGTTCGGTCGCCAATAGGCTTGCCGAGCGTCGTTAATAGTCGGTAAGGCATAGAACGGCTTGTTGGTCTTATGATTTTAATGCAAGCGCGAGAATTGTGGCGAAGTTTACCGGAAACGGCCTTAGAAAGCTGCCGCTAAGCGTTAAGTTTTCTAAACCTTGGGCGAATGGCTAACTGGTATACTGCACTGCCCACAGAGGGTGGTGGAGTGAGAGGTGTGGCCAAAGCTCTATGGCGTCTACCGTCAATGTGCCAGAGTTATGCTAGGGCGCCTCTGAATAATGACCCTAGGGCTCAGCCGAGCGTTAGCGTGCCTACTGTTGGAGATTGTGCATCCGTCTGTAAGCCTGAGCTCCGCTGCCATTATTGAGAGGTAGAGCCGGTGGGGCTTAATAGGATGCGCTCTTGTTGCTCTGTGATGATGATGGGTAGTACATCGCTCAGCGACAGTATCATGTTGTCGATATCATCGGTGGGAAAGACCGCGGTCAAACTGAGGTCTCCCAGTTCGTCCGAGGAGAGCTCCAGTGGGCGTTTACTGTAGCGGTTAAAGTCGGCCACTACATCGTTCAATGAGGTGTCAAAGTAGACTCTGAGTCCATTGCGCCAAGCGCCGGATTTTTGTGCGTCTACCCTCGAAACTGGACTCAGTTGTGCTTTGTGGCTGACAACTCGCTCTCCGGGAGCCAATTCGACTTGTTGATTCGAAGTGAGATTCTTAACGGCGACTAAGCCGCTCTGCACATTCACCTTGGTTCGGTCATTGAACGTGTTGAGATTAAAGCGTGTGCCGAGAACCGAGACTTGAGTGTTGCCGCTGGTGACGACAAAGGGGCGTTGACGGTCTTTGGCGACGTCGAAGAAAGCTTCGCCGTGTACCAAGGTAATTCTGCGCTCCTGTTCTGTAAGGTGCAGCTCGATACGGCTGTCAGCGCCTAAGGTTACGACGCTGCCTTCGGGCAAGTGAATATCCCGAGATTGCGCCAGCTCAGAGTGGTAGCTCACGCCTTGGTGGGTCTCGTCTTGATTCGGTAACCAAAGCGCTACAGCAAGAACAACAGAGGCGGCCAAAGCCAAGCCGCTGGTAAAGCGTGCAAAAGACCATCGGTTGTTGTGCGGTAAGCCGGTTTTCGGGGCGTGAGTATTACCCAGCGAGGTGAGCTTTTGGCTTTCTTGCCAAATAGTTTCGGTTTCTTGCCAAGCTTGTTGATGCTCGGAATCGATGGCCAACCAGCGCTGAAAACGTGAACGATCGGCGTCGCGCGCGCGCTCTGAGGTCAAGAGCACCATCCATTGGTGCGCTTGTTGTTCTGCAGTGGGGATTTCCACCTTGTCTTCGCTGTCTGTCATGGTTTTCACTTATCGCCCTCCCGCTGTTGGGGGAGCTTGGTTTTTGTGGTGGCCGATCGCACTGACTTGGGGTAGAGGGCTTGATGGCAGGCATCCAATGCTCGCATCACGTGTTTTTTCACCCCTTCGGTGGAGATTCCCATGTCCTGTGCAATGTCCCGATAACTCAAATTATGGACTCTACTGAGCACAAATGCTCGTTGTCGCTTGCTCGGCAATTGTTCGATAGCCGTCTGTAACTGATCCAGTGTTTGTTGCTGAATCGCCAAGTCTTCGGGTGTTGGCTGCTCGTCTTCCGCTTCCAATACATTGACGCTGTCACGATGATCCTGTCGCACCTTTTCTTTGCGATGCTCGTCGACGAGCAGGTTTCGAACCAGTTGAAACAAATAGGCTCGAGGTCGATCAATCGCTGCTGGGTCGGGCAGGCAGAGAAAGCGCTCAAAGGCTTGGTGGGCCAAATCTTGGGCGGCATCTTCGTCTTTATGCCACTGGCCTTTGATGTAATTGACCAGTTCAGTTCGGTGAGCCCGATACAGTTCGGTCCAAGCGTGCTCTTGAGGGTACAACGGCGTAACAGCTCCGCGAGAATCGGATGGAGCTGGCATTGTCTCTGTTGTACAGGCCTCTGACAAGCGACGGACTGAAGTCACTGGCAATCTCTTATGTTATTTTGTTGTGGTTATGCCATTGAGGACGTGTGGTCGCGGCCAAGAGGGACAGTTGCGGGCGGGATATTTCCGTCAATCTTGGAACTCCCAGTATTCCCGCTGGTCTCAGGCTTACCATTGGCTTAAGCGCCATTTGATGCAATCAGAAGCTGCAGCTCAAGCGTCTATGATAGGCATCAAGGTAAAGCTGCAATAATAAGGATCTTATTTGTGAACAATCTGACTCAGTCTGTCTCTAGCTTCTATCAACGCTCAGTAGAGCAACTGCAATCCTTTAGTGGGCTGGGGGCGCTAGCTTTACGGCTGTACCTGGCGCCAATATTCATTATTGCGGGCTACAACAAATTGCAATTGAGCGACAGTTCACTGGGCTTTTTTGAGCGCTTGGGTGCCAATCCGAACGTGGTATCTTGGTTCGGAAATAGCGAGTGGGGATTGGGTTTACCTGCACCAGAGTTGTTGGCCTTCGCTGCCGGATGGACAGAGTTGTTAGGCGGATTTCTACTAGTGTTGGGCTTGGCCACTCGGTTGGTGAGTCTACCTCTTATTTTCACGATGGTGATCGCCGCTACCAGTGCTCATTGGGATAACGGCTGGTTTGCCATTGCACCCAGTAATCCTGCGTCGAGTGCCGCTCAACCCTTGGCTTGGGTGGGTATTGATGGCGCTGAAGAGAGCTTGGAAAACAGCCGTGAAGTTGGTCGTAGGCTTACTGCTATGAAGTCCATTCTCAGCGAACACGGTAACACTGACTGGCTTTACGACCGGGGCAGTGTAGTGGTGCTCAATAATGGGATTGAATTTGCAGTCACCTATTTGGTGATGTTGCTAATGCTGCTGTTTCACGGTGGTGGACGGTTTGTCAGTGCGGACTATTGGCTGGCTCGTTCGCGGTTGGCAGCGTGAGTCATTGAGGCAATATTAAGGATGTTGGCCTAGCGGAGAGCGAGGCAACATCTTTTCCCAAGGGGTGCTATACTGGCGCAGTTTTGAACAGCCTGAATGAGATCCCACCTTGATTGGAAACCTATTTCGCAAAATCTCCGGCGGCGAAAAAGCCTCTGGGAAACCCGCTGGTAAGTCCGACCCGAAACCGAAGCAGGGTGGCAAATCGTCAAACCGTGGTCCCAATGCTGCAAAGAAAAGCGGCGGCAAGGATCAGCATCCTCACGGCGGTAAACGGCACCATCAGCGCAAGCGACGCACACCGGATGCTCCTAAAAAAGTCTGGACGCTCGACGAATTCAAGGTCGCTCCTCGAGAGGGTGAAACCCGTTTTCATGATTTAGATTTACCGTTGGAGTTAATGCACGGAATTGCTGATCTGGGTTTTGAATACTGCTCTCCCATCCAGGCGCAATCGCTGCCCCACACTCTCAATGGCCACGACATGGTGGGCAAGGCACAGACAGGCACCGGCAAAACCGCGGCTTTTCTGTTGTCGATCATCGATGATTTGATGAAAAACCCCATCGAGGGCGAGCGTTTTGCGGGTGAAGCGAGAGCGTTGATTATTGCTCCTACTCGAGAGTTGGTGATTCAAATTGCCGATGACGCTAAGGCGCTGACTAAGTACACCGACCTACAAACCCACACCCTTGTGGGTGGTATGGATTACGGTAAGCAGCAAAAGCGTCTGCAAGATGCCTTTGTGGATATCTTGGTAGCGACGCCGGGCCGCCTGTTGGATTTCTGCGGTAACCGTGATGTCTATCTCGATCAGGTGGAAGTCATGGTTATTGACGAAGCCGATCGCATGTTGGATATGGGGTTTATCCCTCAAGTGAAGCGCATTATCCGCCAAACTCCAAAGAAGACACATCGCCAAACACTGCTGTTCTCCGCAACGTTTACCGACGATGTGTTGGGCTTGGCCGAACAGTGGACCGACGACCCGCGTCGAATTGAAATCGCCCCTAAGAGCGTGGCAACAGATACCGTCACACAGCATGTCTATCTCTCTTCTACTGAAGAAAAATACACCCTGCTGTACAACATTCTGAAGCAGGATGATGTAGAAAGCTTGATCGTTTTTGCCAATCGCCGCGATGAGTGTCGTCGCTTGCACGAGAAACTCGAGCGCCACGGTATCTCGGCTGGCTTGTTATCTGGGGAAATCGCCCAGAATCGTCGAGTGAAAACTCTCGAAGGCTTCAAAACTGGAAAACTGAAAGTACTGGTCGCCACTGATGTTGCTGGCCGCGGTATTCATATCGACGGCATCAGTCACGTGGTCAATTACACCCTGCCGGAAGAGCCAGAAGATTACGTTCATCGTATTGGTCGCACGGGACGAGCGGGTAAAACAGGAACCTCCATCAGTTTTGCCTGTGAAGATGATGCTTTCCGCTTGATGCCTATTCAGGAGTTAGTGGGCAACGGTTTGAAGTGCGTACAACCGCCATTGGAGTTGTTGGACGCTACCCCGGCGATGGGGCCGCGCAAGCCTCGTAGCAACGAAGATCGACCGCGTTCCGGTGGGGGTGGCGGTCGTGGACGCAGCGGGCGTCACTCCTCGAGAGACAGCCGTCCTAGACGGTGAGCCCCTCGCCCCTTCTAGGTTTTAATCAAACAGGCCCTTTTTAGGGCCTGTTGTGTATCTGTCCTGTAGATCTCGGCAAATCGGCCGACAATTTACTACACTTTATTAACGTTTGTATTTCAATAACTTAGGGTGATGTTCATGTCAGAGCTTATAAAGATTCTAGTGGTAGAAGACAGTGCCATCGTCACCAAAATTATTCGACATGTGATCAACACTGAGCCAAACATTGAAGCCCACTATGCTGCCAGTTTTGCTGAGGCGCGAACCTTGGTGGAAACTCTAGGCGATGAGTTGTTTGCTGCCCTTGTCGATCTAAACTTACCCGATGCGCCAGACGGTGAAGTGGTCGATTACGCCCTTAAGCAGGGTCTGCCCACTATCGTCTTGACCGGTAGCTTTGATGATGAGCGGCGTGAAATGTTGCTCTCTAAAGGCATTGTCGATTACGTCGGCAAAGAGGGGCGCTTTTCATACAGTTATGCGGTCAATTTGGTGAATCGGCTCTACAAGAATCAGCAGATAAAAGTACTGGTTGTTGAAGATTCCGATACCAGCCGCCGAGTGATCTGCGACATGTTGACGCGGCACAAGTATGAAGTGCTGTCTGCGGTAGATGGCATTGATGCGATTAAGGTGTTGCTGGAACATCCGGACATTAAATTGCTGATCACGGATTACAATATGCCGAAAATGGATGGTTTTGAGTTGGTGCAAAACATCCGTGTTAAGTACGAAAAATCTGATTTGATCATTATTGGTCTTTCAGCTGAAGGTCAGGGCAGTTTGTCCGCAAAATTCATTAAGAATGGTGCCAATGACTTTCTGCCTAAACCCTTCAATCACGAAGAGTTCTATTGCCGTATCATGCACAACGTCGAATCGTTGGAGCTGATCGAGAAAATTCGCGATGCGGCCAATCGAGATCATCTTACCGCTGCCTATAATCGTCGTTATTTCTTTGAGCAAGGTGAAGAGTTATACGCGCACGCTAAGTCGACCAATAAACCTTTGGCCGCCGTCGTGCTGGACATCGATCATTTCAAGCGTATCAATGACACCTATGGGCATGACGGCGGCGATCAGGTATTGGTAGCTTTTAGCCAAATGTTGTACGAAACCCTAGGTCGTTTTTTGGTCGCTCGCGCTGGCGGTGAGGAGTTTTTTGTATTGCTTGCTGGAATCGATAATGAAAAAGCCCTGTCGCTGATTGATCGTGTGCGCTCCATTGCGGCCTCCACTCCTGTGGAGTTGAATGGTGAGGAGGTGTTTGTCACCTTCAGTGCAGGCGTCAGTAATGTCTATTGCGACAATCTCGATGAGCAGCTCAATCTGGCGGATGAACACTTGTATCGCGCCAAGGAGGCTGGGCGTAACTTGGTCATTGGGGACGATGACGACGAATAGCCGTGATCACCGACTGGTTCACTGGCTCTAGTGGATTGGTGGTCTTTTATGATCAGTGGGAGCGCTAGTAGTCGGTGAGTGCGTATTGATTGGCGCGGGTTGCCAGGGTTGCGACCAGCCCTGCATCAAGTTCCAGTCTTCACTATGTCCGAATATTTTCTCGATGATGCCTTTTTCTTTGAGTCGCTGCATGGCGTTTCGGTAGACTGGAATGAGAGCTTTGTGCTGTGAGTGTTGAGACATATAGAGACTGATGGTGGGGCGGCTAATGGTGGTTAGCTCTGTAAATTCATCGGGTGACAGTTGCATTTGTTTCATCGACCAAAAGAAAGTTTGATCCACCCCGGCCATGGCGTCGATACGTCCACGTTTTAGCATGGCTAGCGCTTGGGACATACTGTTAATAGGGACTTTAGTAAAGTGGTCGGCATCATCAAAAATGGGGCCGTACTTGGACCCGCGCATATGTCCCACAAGTAATCCACGCAGCTCGCCAATATCATCAATTGTTGATGCTGGCGTTTTAGCAATAATGATAACTCGAGTGTTGGTAATGGGGGCGACCTTAATCAACTTTGAGTGATTGATTCGGCCATCAAATAATCCCGCCATATCCACGTCCCCCACATAGATAGAGTGAATCACGCGCGCATAGGGGAGCAGTTGCAGTTTGTGTATTTGATGAGTTTCGAGGGCGAGTGCTCGCTCTACATCGACCAATAAGCCTTGTGGCACCCCATCAATGAGCATGCCCCATGGTTTTATTTGAGAGTTACCGAAGATTATCTCGCTCTCCGTTGTGGAGGCGAGAGAGGGCGTCACGCTGGCGGTGGCTAGAGTTAATGCTAGCGTCATGGCTAGATTGATTAGCGTACGCCTAAAAGACATCGGTACTCAAAGTTGTTGGGTGTTTCGCTAAATATAGCACTTGCATTTGGTCGCGGCGGAGGCAAGGCGCTAGGTTGAGCGAATGATCTACTGATCTTCCAATTCGTCCAGCCAAAAAACGGTGCCGCCGACCACGGCGATTGGCAAAATAATGATATTGGCGAGTGGGATCATCGTACCGATCATGACTAGGCCGCCAAACCCGATGCTGGAATACTTCTTCGCTGCCAAGCATTCTCGCATGTTGGAAAAGGCTAGCTGGTGATTATCGGCAGTGTAGTCAACGTATTGAATGGCCATGGTCCAGGCGCCCCACACAAAAACGATAACAGGCACTAAAAAGTTTACCAAGGGTATCCACGACAGTATGAGCGTGAGAATGAAAATTGCTATACCGCGAACGATGAAGTACCAAAGCTTGACCATTTCCCGTCCCAACGTGCGGGGAATCATTTTCGCTAGAGGTTCGGGGTCTGCACCATGGCCCTTTATCAATGCTTCGGTTCGGTCGGCGAGAATACCGTAGAAGGGGGCGGCGATAATGTTGGTGATGACGCTAAAGCTATAACCGTAAATCAACAACAAAACGGCCGAAAACAGCAGCCAAAGAATCCAAGTGAGAAAATCGAGCCAACTGGGAATCCAGTCGAGTAGCCAGCCTAGGGCAATGCCAAATTGATCGATGAGTATGCCTGTTAACACCGCAAACAGAGCGATATTGATCATGACCGGAACAAACACAAACCAGCGCAATTCTGGTTTAACAATCAACTGAGCCCCGCGAGTGAGGTGATTCAATCCATTGATTAAGTTGTTACTCACAGGTAATTCCTCTGCTAGGTTTTGACACGGCTTTCAATAAGATCAGCAGGTTGGCCGCCACTGTGGTTGGCGGCCAATTGAGAGCGGTTATTGTGCTCCTGCCGCTTTCAGGATCTCGGCATAGTCTTCACCGAGACGGTGTTCGCTCACGATCGTTAGTAGTGTCTTGCCATCAGGGCCAGTGGCATTGATGTCGCGTTTTGCCTCGGTGAAAAACTGTATAAACGTTTTGAAGTTCTCGGCTTTCATGCCGCGATACGCTTTTTCCATGACGTGGAAGTCGGCATTCATGTCGCCGTACGGCTGGATGTCCAAAAATGTTCTGATGCGTTCGTCATCGAACACTTCGCCAAGTACTTTCTGTTTGTCTTTTTTAAGGGCCACGAGATACCTCTATGAGTGTAAGTTCAAATCTAGGCGCAAAGATATGACATCTGTGCGCCGTTTATGTTCCAAAAAGGTGGTTTCAAATATGTTGTAGAAACTAACCTTGTTCGTTGAGTTTTTTCGACAAGATTTGGTTGACCATGCCCGGGTTAGCTTGCCCTTTGGTGGCGGCCATAATGGGACCCATAAAAGCACCCATCATTTTTTTACGCTTCTTGGGGTCTTCTTCACCCAAATAATTCGCCACTTCTTTGGGTTTACTGGCAATGACATCATCGACGATTTTTTCGAGCTCACCAGTGTCTGACATTTGCTTCAAACCTTTGGCGTCGATGATCGAGTCCGCCTCGCCTTCACCCTTCCACATGTGCTCAAACACTTGCTTGGCAATTTTGTTGGATATGGTGTTGTCTTTGATACGCACGATTAAACCTGCCAGTGCGGTGGCGGCGACCGGGCTGTCGTTGATGGTTTTCTCATCGGCATTCAATTTCGCAGACAAGTCACCCATGATCCAGTTGGCTGCCAGTTTGGCATCGTTGCAGGCCTCTGTCGTCGTTTCGAAATACTGAGCGGTGGCCGCATCGGCAGCTAGAATGCCGGCATCGTATTCCGACAAGCCGTATTGTTCAACGAAGCGCGCCTGACGTGCATCGGGAAGCTCGGGCAACTGCTTGCGGATATCTTCGATGTAGTCATCGTCGATTTCCACAGGCAGCAGATCGGGGCAAGGGAAGTAGCGGTAGTCATTGGCTTCTTCTTTGCTGCGCATGGAGCGTGCGACTTTGGTGTCACCATTGTAGAGGCGAGTTTCTTGGATGATTTCTCCGCCCTCTTCGAGCACGTCAATTTGACGCTCGACCTCTAAGGCGATGCAATCCTCCATGAACTTGAAAGAGTTCAGGTTTTTGGTTTCAGTGCGAGTGCCAAGCGTTTCAGTGCCTTTCGGGCGCACTGAAATGTTGACGTCGAAACGCATCGAGCCTTGAGACATTTCTCCGTCACAGATACCGAGAGAGGAGACGATCGAATGCAGTTTGCGGGCGAAAGTGACCGCCTCTTCGGCATTGCGCATGTCGGGCTCAGAAACGATTTCAATCAGTGGGGTGCCCGCACGATTGAGATCGATGCCTGACATGCCATGTCCCATTCCGCCAAAATCACCTTCGTGTAGGGATTTTCCAGCATCCTCTTCGAGATGGGCGTGATGAATGCGGATGCTCTTCGTGCTGCCGTCGCTGAGTTGAATTTCCACGTGGCCAGGGCCAACGATGGGTTCGTCCAACTGTGTAGTTTGGTAGCCTTTGGGCAAGTCTGGGTAGAAATAGTTTTTGCGCTCAAATACTGAGCGTTTGCCGATGTCGGCATCGATGGCGAGGCCAAACATGATCGCGTAGCGAAAGGCTTTTTCATTGGGCACAGGCAAGGTGCCGGGCATGGCCAAATCAATGGCGCAGGCTTGAGTGTTCGGGGCCGAACCGAAAGCGGTGCTGGCGCCGGAAAATATTTTGGTGTCAGTGGCCAGTTGGACGTGAACTTCCAAGCCGATTACTGTTTCCCATTCCATATCGTGTTCTCTTTACGTGAGAGGCCGGAACTAGATTCTGACCGCTTCATTCAAGCAGTACTGTTGACTGCCGAGATAAAATTCAGTGCTTTACTTACCGGCTATCAATCCAGCGCGGGTGCTGTTTGCTGGTGGTGGTCGGTCACCTGCTGGAATTGATGCGCGGCGTTGAGCAGTTTGGCTTCATCGAAGAAGTTGCCAATTAACTGAAGACCTACAGGTTTGCTATCGACCAATCCGCAAGGAATCGACAAGCCGGGCAGGCCGGCCAAGTTGGTGGCGATGGTGTAAATGTCTTCCAAGTACATGGCGACTGGGTCATCACCTTTGGAGCCGAATGCAAACGCCGGCGCTGTGGCAGTCGGTCCCATGATGACGTCAACGTCGTTAAAGGCGTCCACAAAATCTTGTTTGATCAAACGTCGGACCTGTTGCGCCTTGCGGTAGTAGGCATCGTAGTAGCCAGCAGACAGAGCGTAGGCGCCGACCAAAATACGACGTTTCACTTCCTCGCCGAAGGCTTCGCCGCGCGAGCGTTTGTAGAGATCGTTGAGATCCTTGGGGTTCTCACAGCGATGGCCATAGCGCACGCCGTCAAAGCGCGACAGGTTGGCGGAACATTCTGCCGGAGCAATCACATAATAAGCGGGCACAGCGAGCGAGGTGTGGGGCAGGCTGATCTCTTTGATTTCAGCGCCCATCTTCTCGAACTCTTTGATGGCGGCTTGAACACGCTCGGCAGTTTCTGGCTGCAGGCCTTCACTGAAGTATTCTTTCGGCACGCCAATACGCAAACCTTGCAGGCTGTCATTCAGGCTAGCCGTGTAATCACACAGGGGCTCATCCACGCAGGTGGAGTCCTTGTCGTCGAAGCTGGCCATGGCGTTGAGCATGATGGCGGCATCTTCAGCGGTGCGAGTCATGGGGCCGGCTTGATCGAGACTTGAGGCGAAGGCAATCATGCCCCAGCGCGAAACGCGACCATAGGTGGGCTTCAATCCGGTGAGGCCGCAGAGGCTGGCCGGTTGACGAATTGAGCCTCCGGTATCGGTGGCGGTTGCCCCCGGTGCAAGTTGTGCGGCAACTGCAGCGGCGGAACCGCCGGAAGAACCGCCTGGAACACAATTGGTATCCCAAGGGTTTTTAACCGGTCCGTAGAAGCTGGTCTCGTTGGAGGAGCCCATGGCGAATTCATCCATGTTGACCTTGCCCAGCATTACCGCGCCCGCTTTGCGGTAGTTTTCAACTACAGTGGCGTCGTAGGGCGGAACGAAGTTATCCAGCATTTTGGAGCCACAGCTGGTGCGAACCCCATCGGTACAAAAAATGTCTTTGTGGGCAATGGGGACGCCGCACAGGGCCGGGGCGTCACCTTGAGCTAAGCGTTCATCAGCGGCCTTTGCTTGCGCCAGAGCAATATCTTCGGTCACGGTGACGAAGCTGTTGTAGTTGGCGTCGAGGCGCTTGATGCGATCAAGGTAGTGGCGAGTCAGCTCGACACTGGTGAAATCCTTGTTGCGCAGGCCTTTTATCAGCTCGGCAATGGTGAGGTTATGCATATCTTGGTTGATCCTGAATCTGTGGGTTCGAAGCGCCAGCACATCTCTGATGATGATCGACGTTTTGAAGTCTGCGGCCTGAGCGCTACCTGCAACGGTGTCGCATTAGCTCGCTATCTGCAGTCGGTCGATTATTCGATAACTTTGGGAACCAGATACAAGCCCTGTTCGGCCGCAGGCGCAAGCTTCTGGAAGTCATCGCGGCGATTGTCTTCGCTCAC
>CERE01014930.1_pt1 | contig 28945 bp, 18 predicted proteins | sample 530911 | NCBI WGS metagenome assembly CERE01 (sample SAMEA2621092, study PRJEB7988) | marine metagenome | biome: marine biome (ENVO:00000447); feature: mesopelagic zone (ENVO:00000213); material: "saline water (ENVO:00002010), including plankton (ENVO:xxxxxxxx)" | depth 800 m
GTGTATCACCTCTAATTAGGTGGCCAAATTCACTATGCCACTACAATTGGGAGGGACCAATTTCTACTGAAAATTCGAGATTTACCGAGATTTTATGAGAACAGAAAGAATTAACAACGGAGTATTTAGAGTCCCTGCCACCATCAGTGATAGAAGGAAGGGACTTATAGGTAGACGTCAAAATCAACGTTCGAACTTAAGAACTCTACATTTTTTAGAGTTTTTCGCACCTCCAGAGTGCCTTCGCCGCTGGATTGAAGATGGGTTAAGACGTGAAACAACCGCCCCGTACCCTCGATCCTCAACAACCTGAGAAAGCGTTTTGTCATCGGGAACAATAGAAATCATGGATTTCCCTGATTTTGAGTGCCCGTAGCAAGAAGACGAGCTAGTGGTTTTATGGCCCATAATTGCTGCAATAGTTCGAGCACCACCTCTTCGATGCCCCAATCTATTTTTGAGGTTCGATCCCAATGTATAGCGTAAAGAATACAAGCAAAATCGCCTTTTCCGTTTAGGCCATAACTTAACAGCCGCTTTACGCAGGCGTTCCTGAGCGTTAACGACATCACGTTGACTTAGTTCACTACATACTTTAAAGGCTTCCAACCACTCCTGACGATAAGGAATGGTCAACGTTCGGTCAATTCCACGCTGCATAGTAGCGCTCTCCTTTCCAATCTTGGTTTTCTTAGCGCCTGTAATATGGATAGTAATGTAGCCTTCCGACTCATCACTATTGACAATATCCAAGGAAGGAATTTCTGAAGGCCTCAATCCCAGCAAACGTGTTGTGATTAATATTGATTCACTAATGCGATCATCTAGCCCTCTTCTATTCTCGATAATTTTATCAAAATCTTCATTAGGTACAGTAATCTGTCGGAGATTACGACCAGGCTTCTTGGGGCGTTTCAAGTAATCAACAGGGTTCTCAATGCTTTTAAAGCACATTGCCTCAGATTCAAGACCACTGGATCGATAAAATACCGTCAAAGCTCGCCTCAGCTTTCGCCAAGAATCTGAAGTTTTATACTGAGCCTCATATTCAAGTTTTTTCCTAAGAAGAGGGACAAGATCTGAAAGAAGATCGCGCTCACTCCCAAACACAATCTCTTCGAAAAAACTTTCTGGAGTTGAAGCTACAGACCTCATCAGAAATCTAGTTGCTTCAATGTTATAGGAACAGTAAGATTCAGATTCCATTGCCCAATCTGGGCCTAATTTTTGAAATTCCTCATAAGACATAACGCTAAAATTGAAATTGCTATTATTCATAGATCACCTTTATTATTGTTTTTATTTACTAGAATATAAACAATACTAATGATGAAAAAACGATTAGCAACCTAGATTATAAGAAAATAATTTCCTTTAGTATTTTCTCCTTATTTTGTAACTGAAAAAAAAGTGCGGGCGTTGCCCTGGGTTCATATCTTGTTGACGGGGCCCTGCGAGACTACGCTTCGCTCTCGTCTCACCTCCCTATCAACAAGATCCGAACGAGACGGTCTGCATCTACGGTAATGCTCCCACAGCAATCACGTTTCACGTGTTTACTGCTTCGCATCACCTCCGACTTGGAGCTTACGTTCCGCCTGACTTCGTCATCCGAAACTAACGTACAATTTGCTTGGAGCTTCGTCCAACCAAACTGCACTAGCCCACCCGCCTCCATACTCCCACCCTCGCTACGCGTGGAGGTATGCCCTCACCCGCGTGGGTGTATGGAGCATACCTGAGTGGGAGTATGGTAAAGCAGAGGAAGCACTCCCTTTGTACGCGCCTTGTCGGCGCGCTCAAAGGGAATGCAAATAAAGAAAAGACGCTTTGTTACGAGGACCGTTCTACGAGAGCAGTGCTCTCTACAACAACGCCAGTGCCAAATCTGACAATAGCAGTGTCATATTTAGCACTGGCGTTATTGTGAATGAACTCCCCGTATGTAAAGTCAATATACGCATCAGAGACTCTCAGCTATTCTGAACGTCTCTGATAGATTGCTCCGCCTGACTTCAGCTGCCTTGATTCCTCAAGAATGTTGGAATATCTAAAATCGGATCATCCCCTAGATATTCAACATTAGTAGATACGGGCTCCTCAGACGAATCACCCACACCTGTCGCAATGACTAGCACCTCAAGTGCATCCGACATATCAGGCATTAATGCGACACCACACAAGATCAAAGCTCTGGTGTCGCTACTATCCCGTACCTGAGTGGTTAGAGCATTGTAGGTCGCCATAGAGATTTCTTCGCGACAATTGATCTGCAAAATTATCCCCTTGGCATTTTTTAGATTACCGCAGCTAGCCAATGGGTTATTAACCGCATTGTTGAGAGCGTCTAACGCGGATTCTTCAGAGGCCGATCGACCAACCCCTAGAATTGCATTTCCTTGATGGCTCATGACATTGCAAAAATCATTAAAATCGACATTAATCATTCCAGTTTCTGTCAGTAGAGCAATCAGAGAGCTGATAATACTCTGTAGCATTTCATTGCTGTGTTTAAATGCACTGAACAAACCAACAGACTCGCCCAATGCGGTAATAAGATTCTCATTGGGCAGCGCAATCAGTGAATTATTCTTTTGTGTGAGTGCGTCCAGTCCCTGCACAGCGTATTCCATCCGCATTTTCCCTTCGGATTCAAAGGGTAAGGTCGCCACACAGATACACGGTTTGCCCAGCTCACCTGCAAGCTCTGCAATATAGGGAGTCGCCCCCGTACCGGTTCCGCCTCCTAGGCCTGCGACCAGTATCACGAAGTCACACCTCTGAATGTACTCCAGTATCCCCTTTCTACTCTCCTTTGCTGCTTCTAGCCCTATGTCGGGATCTGCGCCCGCGCCATAGCCGTGGGTTAAGTTCTCTCCAATCAACAGCTTGTTATCAAGCGTGCAGTGATCTAGAGCCGCGCTATCCGTATTGATAGCAATCAATGATGCGTGCTTGTTGACCCCCATCTCGTAAAGCATGTTTACCGCGTTGCAACCGCAACCGCCGATGCCAACAATCGAAATCAAGAATTCATCTCGTGTTACCAATTCGAATCTATTCAACGCAACTTCCCCATCCACTCAAAAATGAATAACGCACCCTGTTTGTGTCACCATAGCCGACGAACACGTCAATTTACGTCGCACTATGTGTAGACTGACGCTTGCGAAAGTGGCTATGCGACACATATTGACGTATAGGTGCATTAGCATGAGGATATTGGGATACTTAAGAGACACACCCTATGAGCGACTCGTTACTACGGCACCTGATCATTCTGCATCACCTGCCCGAATATCCAGCAAAAGTTACAACACGAAACTTGCTGGATAGATTGGACAACGAGGGTATAAAAACCTCGATACGCACCATTCAACGAGACCTTGAAGCTCTGAGCTCACTGGGTATCTTCGGGATTTCTGCAGACAAACAAAGTAAGCCCGCCGGCTGGTATTGGATTCGCCAGGCCAGACGACTGCAGATCCCCTATATGGACATCAATACCGCTGTCGCATTCTCGCTCATAGAGTCTCAATCAGAGTCTCTTCTACCCGCCGCAATCAGAGACCAAATTAGGCCATTTTTTAAGCAATCCAATGATATTTTGCGCGAAAGGAATGATTGGCTGTCGAAGATCTCGAGAGGAGAATCCCGTAGAAGCATCCATTATTCAGTGGATGCCGCTTCGCGAGATGCTATTTATCAGGCTCTCGATGAAGGTAAGTGTATTTCTGCACAGGTCGGTCGGTTTTTTAGTCATGCTGAAATGAAATATATCACCTACCACCCTCTTCATCCGGTAGGCCTACGGGTTGAACAAGATGACGTATATCTGATTGCCCACACGGGTGATCCAACAAAGATCACTTGGTTTGCACTCTACCGTTTCAAGGCAGTAGAAATACTTCAGCAAGATGCAGACATCAGCAGAGTTTATGATTTGAACGAAGCCTGCAATAAGAAAAAGCTCAGTGATACCTTCAATACCAACATCACACTAGAAATCGACGTTGCCCCCGGTGCACTACAGGAGCTTTTGCTCTACCCCCTAGGTGAAGAACAAATAGTCACCACTCGTAAAAACAATCGCCACCGACTGTCCGTGATTACGAATGATGATCGAATACTTCGACGTCGGCTGCTAAGTCTCGGCGCACACATTACCGTGATAGGACCGGCTTCTTTAGCCGCTTATCTCAAAAACGAGGCCAACAAACTGTTGCAACTGTATAGCAACGCCACCAATGAGGATCAGGCTGAAGTAGCTAGCCCCTTGTCGTCGGGCAATTCTGGAGCTATATCGGCTTAATCCCACCCCATGGCCAATTTAACGTTTAGAATACAACTGTAACGCTCGCTTCATCTCAGAAGCGATTTCAGCTCTCAGTGTTTTAGGACCCATAACTTCCACGCTAGGGCCAAACCCCATAATCCACCACCTCAACTCCTTAGTATCATCGGCTTTGGCGGTGAACATACAATACCCGCCTGCTAGAGGTTCCAGGTTTTGAGATTCGTTGAATGGGGTTTCCCACAAATGGGCTGCAGCTTCTTCTGTAAACTTGAGTTTTAGATCCAATTTTTTCTGGCTCTTGCGGACGCTGAACTCGCTATTTTCAATGTACTTATCTAAGTCAAACCCCTCAAATGGCAAATAGCTTTCCTCAGCCTCTTCAACCCGAGTTATTCGATGCAATGCTATCTGTCTAAGATCAGCATAATTCCAGAACGTACAAATGACGTAGGTTACCGGCCCTCTCACCACAATGGCTTGAGGATGAATGAGTTGATCTTTCTTGTCCCGATAGAAAACACTGAGCGCTTTCTCTTCTAACACCGCTTGGTACACACGTTCCAGAACATCCTGTTGTATTGGAGCCGGTTGCAACTGAATCCCTCGCTGCTCAATAGAAACCTTATTGGCCCAACGAGTATTGAAGGAACGATGATTTTCACGAAGCGTGTTTTTAGCTTGTAAAAAGTAGGGAGCGATTGTCTCGACTACTTTAGGGGGCAATAGCTGGCGAAGGTACTTTTCCACCATTCGAAAAACCAATGCCGTCGAAGAATCCATTTTTGGGATGTGAATAACATCCTGTTTTCTGAAATACCATCCGAATGGTTTACTGCTATCATCGACCGCGATCGGAAAGTGAGCGCTAAGTTGATCCAGGTCTCGCTGTAGAGACCGTATGTTCACCGACAAGCCTTCCCCATCTAGGTATTCCTTCAGTTCTGAAGTACTTACCTTTCTCGGATAGCTGGGAATTCGCTGTAACATGAGTATTTGTCTTAATGCTGAATCAGCCATGCCTCACCCGTGTACGACAAAGTATGTCGCATACTAGCGTCCGAAATCCCCCATTGCAATTTGGACGCCCTATTTCCGGGATCTTTACAAACGGCTTACCCAATCATCGACTATTTTACGTGCTGCCGAACTTGGAGCTTGATTCCCATAGGCCTTTATTTCGTCCAGCTGAAAACGTCCATTGCGATCACGTTTGAATCCAATAGTGACCATTTCTGGCAAATTCATCTGATAAACGTAGTACTCGCCGTCTAACACCCGATCGACGTAACTCCCTATACAGTGCCTCATATCGACACCGAGATCCCGTAACATCTTACTCGTAGTGATAGGAGAAATTGAATCATATTTGTCGAAGGGAGGGTCTGGAAAATTAACATTTCCATTAACCGAAGCCCCAACATAATAACGATTGAAACGATCAACGAGTCTATTGTGATAACGGGTAACAGCTTCGAGACTATTTAGCTTTAGCAATCGATCTAACGCAACGTCCCCCTCCATGCGAATACAATCCTCTATCAAGCTCGAGATACCTGAACGCTGGCACGGATCGTTAATCTCTTGCGAGAGCACCCAAAGCAATCGACTGCCTGCAAATAAAGGCATCCGAGTTACGAGAGAAAGGTACTTTTCATTGATGTGTTGAACATGAAACAGTTTATTCAAAATGATTTCAGATCGTCCTACTTTTCTCAACCGCTGACAATCGTGACGATTTAGGCGGGATAAAGACACCTTCCTTAGCATCTTGATTGTCGATTTTCGATCAAGCATCCTCATGCTTCGCAATAGATCACGCTGGCTCTGACAAACCCCTTCAGCCAGTTGCGCCTCGCTGTATTGATGATCTTTGCAATAGTCAAACCATATAATCATTAGTGCAGGCGTACTTCGCAATAGATCTGAAACCTCTGAATACCGAGAAGCTAACTGCAGTAGTGGTAGACGATAATGGCCAAAGTGGCTAGTTATACTCAGAAGATCGATAGGTATAGTGCCAAGCCAATCCGTGACCTCATTTTCCCAGCCAGTAAAGAGGTCGAGCCACGTATGCTGATAAACAGAGGTATCAACCCAATCGTCTCCACTACGATTGAGCAGCCTTAGTCCCGACTGCCAGTTGGTTAGCTGGGAAACCAACGTATTCTGAGGCCAACGAATCAACAAGCTGGTTGCTGAAGGCTCCACCCGAACCATCGGTTGATGCCTATCCGGCTCACCGAATATTGTATCCGCCGCCGTTCTTCTTACTTCAAAAACCAACGTTAACTCTCCATCTACAGTTCAAATTACGCCACGCCAGAATAAACGTCGTCTATCCAGAGGTATAATTTAGTTCGTAGTATGTGAAAGCGGTGCGACAAAATGTGTCGCACGAAGGTAGATCACTCACCTATTATTTTGAAACTTGTATACTCCCGCCTTTTCTGTAATAACTTAACTGTTCACTAGATTAGGTTTTGGCTACCAATCTCTGACAGCAGCTCGGTACGCAGAGTAATAATCTCACTTTTGAGCCAATCAGAAGCATTTTTTTCCACCAGCTTGGACAAAGGCACTTCAAATCCTATGGCATAGATCCCGTTTTTTTCGTCAATGAGACTCTTCTCGAGAGACCGATTTAGCTCGATATTTTCACAAGATCTCCACACATGATCAAGCCAGCTAAGTGATGTCTTCTTCGTGGGAACAACAATGCTAACTCGCAATAAGCTCTCTGCCTGTTCTGGCGAAATTGTCAGATCTAGCGAGTCCATATTGCTTCCCATATTTTCCGTCAACACACCGGTATCCGTAATCACACTTAGACTCAGCATCCACTGCCCTGGTAACTGTATCTTATTGTCTTCGGCATTGTGAAAGAGAAATATGGGCATGATTCCAGGCGTTAAGTCCCACTCCCAAGCGCCACCACTTAGTATATTCGTTGATCTTTGGCCTGGAGGAGAAAAACGACCAGATACCCAACAGTAAAAATCCAAACCTAAAAGATCTGCGGTGCCCTGCAATATTGGGAACAGGCGTTTGTAATACGCTACTACCATACGGTGAGCGGTTCGAATTTGCGTAAACAGCTCACTAGAGTCTAATTCATTCATTCTTTCATAACCTTAACATTCATGCCGTATGGATAGTCTCTTTGATCATTAAGACTAAGCTCAAAAAACCTTCCAAGCGTTTTATTCACCCAAGGCTAGACCAAATTCACCAATCCTATTTAAATCGATACTGGGTAGCCTCTTGACGCCCAAAAAATCCTCCCATGAGTATTCAATTCCCCGAACACCATATAACTGTAACGCCTCAAGAATATCAGAGAGGATTCGACGATCTTGATTGGATACCGATTCGGTCCCATGTAATTCGTAGATGGATTCAGCTACCGGCTTCCACTTCAGGCCATTGACCCAAACAGGCTTAAATGGGTTGTTCGAAGTCATAATCGAATCACGCCATTGATTCACTTGCTCTGCATCAACGCGACCAATAGCAAGAAAATAGAGATCTTTTTCACCTGCTTGTGATCTATACCCCTCAATTTCGTTCTTCCACTGCTCTAGGTACTGATCACCACCATTAGGAGGTTTGACTTCAACGAGTAAATCGCAAGTCTTGAATTCAATAAGTACATCGGGTTCAACAAAGCTCCGCCCTTCAACCTCCCTGAGTTCGTATTTCGGCCAAAAATGTATACCCTCAAATAGAGATAAGTCGTGCTTGGTTTCACCCTCAGCTATATTCAACCAACTACGAACGAGATGACTTTGAGATTCTCCCGATAGATAGCCCCAACGAGTAAAAACAGCTGCCGTTAGCAAGTCCTCGTATGACTTAAAGAGTTGCCGCCAGCTTTGATTAACACCATCGCCATTGCTATCAACTCGCCCAGCTTTTCCGTGTACAACAGCTTTTAGCATAATCCCTCTGGTTTATATCTAGTCATTTTTAACCTTGAATTCATATTCGATCAGCATTGGAGGTTTCGTTATTCTCGAAACACCAACTGTTTACCCCAAATCTCAACCCGCTCCTTGGCCCGTGTAACAGCGGTATAAATCAAAGCCTTGCTCAGCACCTTGGAATCCCCATCCGGCAACAAGAACAGCACATCACTGAATTCACTACCCTGGGATTTATGTACGGTCATAGCAAACGCCGTTTGGTGCGTCGGTATACGGCTACAATTAAAATCCCGAAAACCTTCTTCTGACTGAAAGTACACACGTAGGTCACCTGTACCTTCAATATCCAAGCATAAGCCTAGGTCACCATTGTAGAGTTTGGTCTGGTAGTCGTTACTGGTGATCATCACCGGACGGCCATGATACCAAGTCTCTTCAGTATAAAAGCCCAGTGCCTTCTGACTGAGTTTGTTGATGGTATCTAGACCATTAAAGCCTTTATTGGTTGCCACCAGTACGCAGAAGGCATCGAAGGCTTTAGTAATCGCATCGACTGATTCGCGAGCATTAAGCGCACCCAGATAAACGGCGTAGCCAGCTTGTATTCGCTTGACAACAGGATCCTGCTCAACAGAATCAAACGAACGACACTCTTTCGCGTTATAGTCTGCCCAAGCAATATCGGCGAGTGAAGGATCCGCCATTAACTGTTTCGCGGATTTGCTGTCCGATGCGTTAATCGCAGCAGCCAAACGACCAATGCCGCTATCAGCACCAAAGCGAAAACTGTGGCGTAGAAAAACGATATTATCAGCCAGCGGTTGCTTGCTTGGCGTAGCATCTACGTTAATGCCACTCAGTGTTTCAAGCGTGTCTTTCACCAATTCTGTAAAGCCGTACTGCAAACAAATATCCGTAAAGGGGCTGCCGGGTTCGACTGGCGGCAGCTGATCCTTATCGCCTAATAACAACACCCTAGCATGCTTGGGTACTGCATCCAAGAGTTTTGCCATCATAGTACTGTCAATCATAGACGACTCATCGACAACTAGGATATCTAGTGCCAGAGGGTTCGCAGCGGTGTGACGAAATTGCACGGAATTAGGCTTGTAGCCCAACAAGCGGTGCAATGTTGATGCCTTAAGGTCTCGTAATTCAGCTTTAGTAGCATCATCACAATCTAGGGCGTCCACCCCGGAACGAATGGATTCCTGCATGCGAGCGGCAGCCTTACCCGTTGGTGCGGCAAGTCGAACCTTTAGTTCATGCCCCGCTCCAGCTGACGAATACAGTGCGGCCAACAATTTTAAAACGGTTGTGGTTTTACCCGTACCCGGTCCACCGGAAATCACACAGAACTGTTTCAGTAATGCCAAGGCTGCAGCGACCTTCTGCCAATTTGGGATACCGGCCTCAACCAGGCGTGGGTCATCAGGAAACAAACGATCCAACATAGCGCGCTGCGCATCAGCGTCTTCTATATCTGAAACCGGCGCGGCCAGTGATATCAATCGTTCTTGCAGCTGTTTGTTGTAATGGAAATAGCGCGCTAGATATACACAGTCATTAGATTCCACGAATGGGGAAAAGTCCTGCTCACTCCCCAGTAGAGAGGCATCACGCAGCACCTGTAAATCCTGTTCAGAAAACACACTGCTTGCCACTGAGATTTTGCCTTCACCCAAAGCTTCCAAAACAACTTCTGTCATCTGTTGAACAGTGTCGGATGCTGTACTTCCAGATAACCTTAACAAAGCCCCACTGAGCTGCTCGATAAGAGGCGAGCGTTCTGTAACGGTAAGATCATTCATTACGCTAGCTCCCGCTTCTGGTTAACTCGCGCTGATAAGGCGTCATCCAGTGCGTGAATAAGTTGTTTGTTAGCAGGCAACTGGTAAACACCATTGCCCGGCTGGCCGGTTATACCTCGAACAAATAAATACCAAGCACTTCCGAGATGTTGATCCGGATCGTAATTGACAAGCTGGAGTTTCAAATAACGATGTAAAGCAACCAAATAAATTAGCGCTTGCAGATAATAGTGGCTAGAGGCCATCGCCACTTCCTGGTTGGCAATCTGGTAATCCTTAGCCTGTTCGCCTAAATGATTCGACTTCCAATCCAGCACATGAAAGCGGCCCTGATTGTCCTGAAACGTCAAATCAATGAAGCCAATCAAAAATCCGTTTAGCTGCTTAGCATCCAATTGCTGGCTGGCCATAACAAATGGTTCAGGTAAGCCATATTGTGGATCACTCAACACGGCAACGACCTGCTTCAGCTGCATGTTGCCTGCCATTAAAAACTCCATCTCGGGCTGGCGTTGCGCTGGTGGTAGGCGATTCAATACCAGCTCAGCGCCATCAAGAGGCAAGGCTAATGTGGTCAAGACCATGTCACTGACAGCGTTAACCCACAGCTGGCGTTCTTCGGGCTTGCCGACATCGTAAGTATTGAGTTTATTAAGTACTAGCGCATTTAAGGCCTCAGTATTCGTCGCATTAAAATCCCAATTCTCAAAAATTTCATGCAAGGCATTACCTGTATGGGCTCCGCGCGGCAGATTAAAAATGGTGAACTGTTCATCTCCCGCTTCAGGCGGATTATCTGCATCATCAAGGCTGGCCGTATCATCACAGTGCTCTGACAATTCCACAGGCATAGCTACATCGACATGCTGCCCCTGAGTCAGACCGCTGAAGCTCGTTTGCCACCAACTGAGCGATAATCTTCTATCCAAGGGCTTAGCGACACCAAGAGTCTCCTGCGTACTATCGTCAAACGATAAGCTTGCGTGCAATTCCAATTCATCACCCGAGAAGGTCTCATAACCAATAGAGACCGGCACACTGTCAAGTTCAGGATGGCGTTTGCTCGCCTGCACCTCAAGCTGTTTAATGCCTTCTACAAATGCTGCCGGGCTCAAGCCTTTTACTTTTTCGGCTAATGCACTGGCGGCAGCTTCGGTTATGCCGTCATCTCCATATAGCAACCACGCCAGAGCCGAGAAGCCAGTTTTGTTATTCACCTGTGGCCACACCACATAACAACGATGCACGGGCCGCGTTAAAGCTACATAGAGCAGACGTAACTGCTCCATCAGGGTTTCATCAAAGGCTTTGGCTTTATGGCTATCGTAATCATCTGAGCCGAAATCAATAAGGGCGTTACCTTCCTCATCGTGACAAGCAATCACCTTATCTTTTGGCTCGCCACGCCCAGACCACAAGAACGGGCAAAACACGATGTTATACTCCAAGCCCTTACTGGCGTGTATGGTCGATATTTTTACCCGTTCACTGTCACTCTCAAGCCGCAGTTGCATTTCATCGTCTTCACCGCCACTGTCCAGTGCGTGCTCTAGCCAGGCGATCAACGCGTGAATATTACTTTCTTCACGTGAACGCGACTGCAAGACTTCTGCAAGGTGTAATAAGTCCGTTAAGTGGCGCTCACCTTCAGCATAGCTCGCCAAACGCTCAGGTACTGTTTGGCCGTTTTCGTCTTCGCTAGTTAACCAGCTTCGGAACATGGCACTGAAGCCCTGCTGCTCCCATATATCGCGCAGCGCCCAATACTGTGCGATCGTTTTATCCCACGCTTCATCCTGCTCTTTAAGCGCTGCGACGCTTGCAGCGTCTTTGGCAAACAACCGGTCACATAATAACTCGGCGATATGGGACTCATTAGCCGGCTCACTGGCCGCCTTCATTAACCGCAACAGTGTGGCCGCTGCAATACTGGAACTTACCGATTGCTGCGTTTTTTGAACCGACGCAATACCCAACTGATCTAAAGCCGCCTTCACTTCTGATGCCTGAAAGTGACTGGCCACCAACACCGCAATATCACCCGGTTTCAGCGGGCTTTGCTCCCGCCCCTTTTTTGCGTCCTTTTCTATAAAGGCTTTTCCTTGTTGCGCCTTACCCAACAGCTCTGCAATTTTATTGGCGGTATAAGCCGCAGATATAGGAGTAGCCTTACCGCTACCCCAAGGCTTACCGTCTTCGGTTTGCGGGATGGCAAAGGCCAAGCTGGCATCATCGTTATCTTCCACGACCAGTTGCGACGGGTTAACGGCATTAACCCAGTCATAAACAATGTCGTTAGTCACAAAGGCTTGATGGGGTGTCGAGAAGAGTGCATTAACACTATTCACCAACACCGGGGAAGATCGGTAATTAGTCGCCAGGGTTAGCTGTTTATCGACCAAGCGTGCGGCATCGTAATAGGCAAATATATCAGCGCCACGGAAACTATAGATAGCCTGCTTGGGATCCCCAACCAAGAATAACGCTGTCGCCGTTTCAACAAATAACGTTTTGAAAATCAACAACTGTAAGGGATCTGTATCCTGAAATTCATCAATCACAGCGCACTGAAACTGCTCTGATACGGCCTTGGCCAGCACCGCCCCCTGTGTACTGCTAAGTGCGTTATAAACATTCAGTAGAATATCGTCAAAACCCAATACCGAATGCTCACCTTTTATCACTGGCAGCCGTTCATTAAGTTCATCCAGCAACTCTGCTCGCAGCAGATTACTCTTGATAACGTAGTATTTTTCAGCGTTGGTGAATAGCTCATGAGCTTTATCTAACAGTTCAAAGAAACGATGATTGGGGGCTAGATCGTCCTTCCCTTTCTTAAATTTGTAATTTCTTGGGCAACACTTTTCAGCATATTTGTTCCATTTAAAGCGGTCAGTAACAACTAGAGAATGCAACGCTTCCAAGTATTGATCCCTATCGGCTTTACGATAACTGGTTCCGTTAAAGCCATTATCAAAAGCATCCGTGAACTGTTCAACAATGACAGCGGCTTCCTGCTCCCAAAGGGCTCGAGCCTCAACAAGCAGTACAGACTCTTGCTCCAACAGCTCTTCCGCATCAAATTCAACCGGTTTTACCTGTGTTAAATACTGGCTTTTACTTTTGTGCTTAGTCACATCAGTAAGCCACTGGCGGTAATCTTCCCCTTGATCTACAAGCCAAGTTAACCAATGTTTATCTATTGCATTATTAGCATCCAAACCGGCTAAATGACGACGCCAGAAATCCTGGGCGACTAAATCAACGTACCCGGAATCATCCGTAATAGGCTCCAAACTAAAACGGCTACTCGCTTCAAACGCATAATCATTAAGAATACGCTGGCAGAAGCTATGGATTGTGTAAATAGCGGCTTCATCAAACTGGCTTACCGCCGCTTGCAATCGCTGAACAATATCAGCGCAGGAAAAGCTTCCCTGCCATTTCGCCAGCATATCCCGATAGAAACTTTCATCTTCAGTCACGCTACCGGTTTTGACGTAATTCAGCATGGCCTGAATACGAGCCCGAATACGCCCGGCCAACTCGGCTGTGGCCGCTTTGGTAAAAGTCACCACCAGAATATTCTTGGGCAGTAAATCTTTTTCAACGATCATTCGAAGGTATAAACCCGTACTGCTCCAGGTTTTACCGGTACCGGCACTGGCCTCAACCAAGGTTGAACCTTCCAGCGCCACCTCAAATACATTAAATTCTTCACGGCTAGCTTTGGCATTACTCATTATCGCTACCTCCTTCCATGGCCGCTTGCCCGATATCTGTACTTGCTACCGATGGTGGTTCCGCCGCTGCGTGCTCTAGCAATGGAATCAATAACAGCTCAGCCCAGGCGCCAAAGGTATCATCCAAGGGCTCTTCATCGCGGTACAGGTACGCGTTATGGGATTTACTGCCCTCGCCTGAGCTACTGAAACCATCTCGCCATAACGCTTTGGCCGCGCCTAGTGCCTTATCCTGGTCCTGATGCTTTTCGAAGGATTTAGCATAACCATTTGAGGTTTTGGCAAAGAACGGTAACGGCTGGGATAAGCCGTGTAGATAGGCTTCAACCCAAGTCGCCAAGATGTTTTCGGGATTTTTAGGTGGCTTCAAATACCAGGATTTAATCGTTGCTTTATTGTCACGATAAATAACATGCGTCATAGGTTTTACACCCTGAGGGCGACTGCAACACAAAAACAAATGCTCTAACCACAAGGCCACTTTTTTATAGTCATACAAGTTACCCACCAGCAAATGTTGAATGCCCTGCTGGCTGGCATGCTTGGTCACGCCCCTAATTTCAATTACTTGCTTGAACAGATCCAGCTTGGGAAGTTCTGCAATGCCCCGATCTGCTTCCAGGCCTAACGTAATGTGCTGAAAAGGCAACTCAAGTGGGTGTCGTGAAAAATCTATCGGCGCGTAATCCAAAATTGCTTTAACACTGTCGAACTCGTGATCGTGCAGTAACTTGCCATATTCACCATGAGGTAATAAACCACGGGCTTTATTTATCGCAAAGCCTTCTTCTGTACTCTCTGCACTCTCTATACTCTCTGTACTCACATCATCCAGCTCTTCGATTTCTTGGTCAGGCTCTTCCAGCACTTGGGCTAGTTGATTAGCCAGTATGCCTTCCCTTACACGGCTATCGGTAAAGTTCTCCAACGCAAAAGGCTCCTCGTTATTCCACTCCTCAGCCTGATCTCGCAGATAAATACCCAGAGTATTTCGCAAGAATGCTTTTTGCGGATTCGCAAAAAAGCCAACGAGTTCCTCAAGGGTAATTGACGTGGGTAAATCGACAGTAATCGCCTGCTGGCTTAACGCGGTAAACGCTTTATCACCACGGCCAATGCCCGCAGCCGTTTGTAACCATTGAGGTGAATGACTTTGTAACAAGCCATGCTGAAAATTGCTCAAGCTGTAGGGGTGCATGCCATGGCGCTCGCAGGGAATGGCAATGCCCGCCTGTTCAGCCGCATTGAGTAACTCGGCCACTAGGACTGATTCTGGTCGCTCTTCCGCGCTTTTAATATCCTGCCCGGTATAGCTGATATACACCGATTGCTTAGCACTCAATAATAATTGCAAGGTTTGAAAGCGCTGCAATTCACTTTCGCAGCGATCACCCACACGCCGCGAGTCTTTCGCCAATAAATCAAAACCCGGTGCCGTGCCACGCTTGGGCCACTTGTCGTAATCCATACCCAGCAGACACACCGCCCGATAAGGCAGCCCTGCCAGCGTGCCCATCCCGGTGAAACTGACTGCCCCGGATAAGCGCCCACTGCGGCCAATATGGGCATAGCTGTCTTCCAGTAAGCTGCGAACCGTTTGCACATCCAACAGGCTTTGGCTTGCTGCCTGTTGTGCGTTATCCCCCAGCTGAGCGATCACTTGCAGCAATTGTTGTTTAACCCCCTCTTCCAGGGCGTCTACATCAAAAAAATCAACCAATAAACTTTTGAGGTGCTGCTGCCATTCACTCACACTATATGGCTGCTTAGAATGCTGTCGCCAGGCAAACAACAATTCCATATAAGTAATAAAACGGCTTAGTAGCTCACTACTGCCGCTTTCCACCTCATCAACCGGTAAGGTTTGTTGCTCGCCAAACAGAGGTAAGCGCCCGCCCTGACTACACGGCAAGGCAAAACCCAGTAACAATCGATCTAGCCCTGCGCGCCAAGTATGTTCATGGTTATTCGGCAGGCCTAGCTCTTCACGATGATCGCCATCAATGCCCCAGCGAACCGCTGCATCATCCAACCACTGATGGACCTGCTCTAAATCAGCGTCGGAAATGGCAAAGCGCCGACGAATTAAGCGGTTATGCAGTAGCACCTCTACTTCTTCGCGCGTAAATCGCCACTGAGAAATATCCAACACCCCTAGCAAGCCCTTCAGCAATGCTGATTCTTTACCCGCTAAAGACTCGTTGACGCTATAGGGAATGGGATTTTCAGTTTCATCAAAAACCGCCCGGATAAAAGGTGTATAGGTATCGATATCACTCACCGCCACCAATACATCACCGGGCTGCAGCGTTGGATCGGCCTGAAAACGGCTCAACAAATAATCATGTAACGCTTCCACTTCACGCATGGGGCTAAAGCAACTGGCCAGTGCCATACTGCCATCGACCTTAAGCGAAGGTGATGCTTGGCCCAACATCAGCGATTGAACCGACGCTAAATGGTTTTCTTGCTCAGTTTCCGCTTGCTCAGCTTCAGTTTGCTCGGCTTCAGTTTGCTCGGCTTCAGTTTGCTCGGCTTCAGTTTGCTCAGCCTCGGCCGCATAATGAGAGCGCGTTACATCAGCGCCAGCCAATAGCTGCTCAAGTTGCTCGGCTACCTCCAACCAATGAGGCAATACAGAAGATTCACCACAACCCACGGGTAGCCAGGTAAATATGTGTACATCAATGGTTTTCGCTATTGTCTTAATCAGCGCATAAAAAGCCGGTGGTGCCTGATTAATACCAAAGACACACAAAGAAGCAGGTAACGAAAAACCTTCCGGGTTCTGCTCCAAGGCCGCAATTAACCCAACCTCCAGCTCATGGCGGGAAACCTGATCAGACTCAAGGGTTAATCGCGCCCACAAGGCTTGCTGCCAACCTTCATCCTCCCCCAAACCTAACAGCTCAGAGGCTTCCCATGCCTGAAGCCAATCCGAGCGGTACAACTGATAATTTTGAAAGGCCTGAGCGACCCGCTTGGCAAGGTGATAGCGGTTAAGCTGATCACTATCGGTTAGATAACTGTTCAGGCGTGGATGATCGGTACAAAAACTCGCATCATTAAAGGCATCAATAATACTGAAGGTAAGCACACCCTCATCAAAATCACTACTTGATGATAGCTTCGGATACAACTGACGTGTTAATCGCCAGATAAACTCTGCCGGTAATACTCGCTCTACGTTAGCAGCAATACCATTGGCCGTGGCACATCGTTGTACCAACCAGCGCCCTATTGCCATGTTAGGTACAATAACAGGATGCGGAGCCAACAACGGCTTCGAGATATCAGCGTCTATCTGCTGATAGGCTTGTGCTAGCAGACGATAATCCGTCGACGTATGCAGGTGTAACATTTAGCCCCTCCAGAGCGTTGACCTATAACGACCATGTCGTGGGGCATCTTGTTGAAGACGTGGACTTCGCCCTCAATGTACCTCGATGTTTTTTCTCAGTCATCGGTCATTTAGTATTTGTAAAGATCGCTTATATGAGCTTCAAGCATGCTTCATAGCGCTGCTCTGGCTCCATTTGAGCGTAATGAGGATGCACGGTATCGTTGATTAGCAATGATTTTTTATCACTGGTATGCGGGTTCTCTACGTACGTCTTAATATAGCGACCAGATTGATCACCTTCGTACCAACTAATATTGAATGCGCAATACCTCGGGAAAAACCATAGATCGTGTACATCTGGGATATGGTGGTAAATCCACCAAGCCAGTGATGCAAAATCACCTGTTGCTTCAAAATAATCGATATAGCTGGGTATGACGATAGTTGCTGTCGCTCCCGCAAAACCCTTTCGATCTCGACGATCCCATATATGATTGGCATAACTAAACTCGTTACTGGAGCAACCTAACTTATTCTTATTGCCGAAATCGTTAACCTCTTCATTTCTCAATGCCGATCTAATCGCAATTCTTCCCCAGACGTCCTGTATAGGCTCCAATACCTTCTCGCAGAGGTTCCTTCCTGCAAAAATCGCCAAATCCGGATCGTTCGGCGCGTTCGTCATTCCTTCTGCTTGTGCGATTTCTGAATAAAGCATCTCACGCATAAAGAAATTTTTAGACAAGCGGGTACGCCCAAATTCTTCGAGCTGTTTTATCGACCATGATTTGCTCATAAACCTTCCTTTTATTCTCTATCTATCTCAAAACTCGAGTTCGTTTCATACCCTATTAAAACAACCACAATCCAAATACAAAAAACTAGGATATACGTAATAAGCGGTGCTGTTATTGAGGCGGGCGAGCTATGATTTATTTCAATTGTTTCTATATCTTTTGCTGAATCACCATAGACGTCATCATTAGCTGATCGAGCAACATCTTCCATCACTCGCCATAAGAAGCTCTAGCACTCAGACGACTACAGACTTAGGCCATACTAGACCCGACCAGCGACAATATATGTCGCTATGCATCAGTCTTTAATGGGGGGGGAAATTGGGATCCCCCCACAAGGTAGGTTTACCCTCGATCATAATGTGCAACATCGCCACCACAAACTTGTGCAACAAACCGACACTATCCTTGATTTGTTGGCGATTCATGGCGCCATCCCAAGTGGCCCCACCGTGCATTAGCTGATTTCTGAGCACATAGATTCTTGAGAAGATAATGGAAAGCGTGTCGGCGGTATTTTGGGCGGACAGTGATTTATTCACCGCCCGCTTGGCTCCCGACAAACGAGCCTCCAGGGTTGCTTTATCAATATTACCGCGCTGAAATTCCCAGAAATCGTTACTTACGTAGGGGTTATCGAGCAGCAAACGAATTGCGCCGGAAAACTCATGCCAGACAAGATCAGACAGCTTATTGCCTTCATCCAGCTCACACAGCTTTTTGAAGAAATCCCCAAAGGTTGTGCGCTCAGACTCTCTGTAATTGGGATTTATATCAGTGGCGTAGGCCGCATTGAAGGCGATCCATAAGAAGATAAACTGGCCATCGAGATCTTCGGATTGCTCCGCCCTTTTTAGCCAGCTTAGGGCTCTGTGGATTCTTAAACTGAGATTTAGGGATTGGGAATCCCTTACCTCACGGTGACGTTTCTTTAACCGTTGATGTATAGACATTTACTACTTCCTTTGTTGGCTACCCACCTCCCCCGAAATTCGAAACACTTATTCGAGGAGACTCCCTTATATATGTGAGCCGCTTGCATGTATTTTACGCGGATATTTGATAGCTGGATAAGCTCTGCGGAACCACATTATTAGGATACCTTCACGCCCTGTATATTTCATACCCAACCTTTTCCAATGGACGGTGCCAGACTGAGGAATCCACATCTAAGCTTATCATTAGAGGCATCTACCGAGAGCTCATTAAGTAGGCTTAACTAACGGTATAACGCTCTATTTCACATTAAGTTTCCTATTTCAAGAGCTCATACTAGTCAACAGAGGAAAAAACAATCAACGGGGTATTCGTTCTCATTTTTTCGACTTGTACCTCTCGATGACGATCTCGAATAGAATCATTACCGCCCTTATCTTGCTTTTAACGATAGTAGCTGTACAAAGAATGACTCTATCTCAAAAGGTTAATAGGTTATATTGGCGCGTGAATAAGTCCATATTCTATGGATAAGTAATTTTAACCATTACTCACAACCCGCAGAGCGATTCCACCTTGAGTAAGAATACATCAAGTCTTCCGTGTGATTCATGGACACCTCAAGGTAATCAAGAAAATACGGCCATTCATTTAAGCTCAGACTTTTCGTGAGTACACGTGAAGCAAAGGCAGCAAGGATCGTGTCATGAGTAACCCAGACATGAATTCCATCAGGAGAATCAAGCAACTTGGTTCTAATCTTTTCACGAAAAGCAGACACGGCTAGAGGTAAGTCAGAAAATCCCGACCAACGCTCTTTGCCGCTCAGTAAATACTGGTTAACCGCTTCATGTCCTTTTTCCTGCCAATGGCTCCATGCCACACTACCATCCTCAATAACAAACCCTGGATCTCCCAAGTCACGGCAGGTAACTATATGTTCCTCTGGATAACCTTTTACATCGGCAATGATTCTTGCCGTCTGAACACAGCGTTCGATAGGGCTACTGTTAATAGAAATAATTGGCTCTGATAGATGCGCACCAAACTTCACACTATCCTGTACACCCTGCTGAGTTAACACTACATCGTTGCCAACTTCCTGATCCGGAATAATTGGCCTCTCTGCATGCCTTATCAACAATAATCGTTTCATCGATCATCCGGCCTTTTGAAGCACAGCATGGAAACAAGCCCAACGGATGGGCATTCACTTTCAAGCTCTAGCCCGCTAAGTCTAGCTAGCTGATTAAACTGCTCTTTGGTTCTTTCTTGTCCGCCAGTAACGGCCATCAGGTGTAAATCACAAAGTGAACCAGAGGCAGAGCCTTCTTTCAGCAGCATCTCAATAATGTATATTCTACCGCCCGGTCTAAGTGCAGCAGCTGCCTGCAGAAGAATCCCCCTCACTTTCTCATTGGGCCAGTCATGTAACACTCGCGACAGCAAGATCTTATCGGCACTCATAGGCCAGGGCTCGAAAAAGTTGAACCCCACTACACGTGGAAACCTGACTGATGACACCACCTGAGGTATATCCCCCAAAATCACTTCTGATTTTGGATAAAGCTTCTGAACCATGCTCGCAAGTGCGCCAGTACCGCCGCCTGCATCAAATACAACATCTCCTGATTTAATATCCATTTCCGAAAGAAGAGCGGGGTAATCATGAATTGCGTAGCTACGTAACATTCTATGGTGTGATTGCATGCGACAGGAGTCATCGGCAACGACCTTAAAAATATCCCCGTCTACATCTGAACCACGAATCAAATCAGGAAGAGCTTTCCATCGATCAAGTAAATCACTAGAGTATTCAGCAGCTGCATCAACCAACGTTTTAGGGTGTCGAGAACATAAAAACGCTCCTTTTTCGGTAGTCACCCACTGGCCGGACGAATAATCGACCAACCCCATTTCCATCAAAGCGTTAAGCAATCTGGTTAGTCGATCTTCTGCTAAACACTTACTGACTGACAAATCAGAAAGACTTGAAGGAAGCCCGTCAAACACCCCAAGTTCAACAGCAACCGAAATGGTAAATGTACGCCAGTAACCGACCATATCGGCAGAGAGATCGGCGAAGTGATCTACAGTATCTGGCCGTATCTGCCTGACTAGTTGACCGCGCTCGTCAATAATAACAAGTCCACCACCAAAGGTTTCACAGCGAGAAAGGCCATTATAAAAAGGCTCTACAGAGGCATAACCACCTACATAGATGGAAGAGCCTCCTAGGTTAATATGATGCCATCCGTTAGCATCTTTGGCCCTGGCATAACTTTTATGAAATACATCAAGATCAACAAACCATTTACCATGCACAAAACTACCGTCGCGATAAATATGCGTACTTAATCCGGTGTCGGACTGCACGACGGCAATCCCCCCGCGAAAGTCACCACAATAGCGCCAACGAGTGCGGTAAAGAGGCTTGCCACGATTATCAATATGGTAATAACAGCCATCAGAATCACAAACTACTGCTATATCTTCCTGATAATTACCAGTAAAAGAATAGCGTTCAGAATATAGTGGTGATCCGTCTGGTTGAATATGAAACCACTCACCAGCTAAGATAACCGCAGCATACCCGCAGTAAAACCCGAAAGTACGATCGAAACTTGCCGAATAGATTGGCTGACCATCCGCGCCAATATGCCATGCGCGACCATCAATACTTACTGGCGCCAAACTTTGTTCACCCGCTTTATGATAAGCCAATACCTCATGAAACCGATTGCTGTAGACCGGTTTCCCATCACAACCTACATGATGCGTTCCACAAGATGAAATGCTGATCTTCTCAAAAGAGCTCATGCTGGGCGTCTCATATTGCAAGACTTACAAAGAGCATGCTGTTCGTAGTTAGCAGCTAATTGTTTATAGGAAACACTAGTTGAAAGTGTTCTCAAGTCAGATTCTGATATATTGCCGAAATCACCCAACGTCCTGCGCTGCTGATCCGGCGCACAACAAACATTGAAACGCCCAGTCGGATCAATCCAGATCTCGCGACTCAGGAAAGGACACTCACCATCAGGAGCGATATCGCCCAGGTTATCTAATGTCAGTTCAAAGAAGTTATCTAAACGAAATTGACGCTCTGAAGTTTGATTGTGTCTTTCAACTCGTTCACGACAATAGCTTACGATTTGATTCCAGCGATCAGCAAAGCGTATATCATTTCTCAAACTCTGCTGTTCAAGCTCTGGGAAGTGCGTCCATAGTTGATGCCCTTTAATACGGTCAAAGCCCATTTCAAGGGCCATATCAAGCATCTCCGGGATCTCCTCCAGATTATTACGCATAAAGGTCAGCTGCATAGTCACTGAGCAGTAGTTATCATCACGGAGCTCGTCACGTACAGCAATAAAACGACGGGAATTTTTGACATGCTGTTCAAGAGTAGCCCCCTGCATAATCTCACTATGCGTGGAAGCGGTTGAACCATTCCAAGAAATCTTTACATCACTACCTATAGGAACAATTCGATTTGCCCAATACTCTACATTCTGGTGTTTTTCCGAACACGGGAAAGTTCCGTTAGTAGTCAAATTGAGAGCCAACCCCAGCTCTTGGCATAAATCCAAGAACACCTCAAAATGAGGATAGAGTAGAGGCTCACCCATCGTTGACGGAATCACCTCGCGAATCCCCATCGCGGCAGCTTCACGGATAACCTTCTCCAGCATATTCTTAGGCATAATAGGGCGGAGCATACCGGCGGATTTACGCTGTGTCCTACTGGCAGAATATGGGGAGTGATCTTCGCACATTGTACAATTGAGATTACAAAAATCTGGGTTAGTATCTAAGGTGACTCGCCAAAAATTTTCACCATTCATGCCATTACCTTCTGGTAGCAAGCCTCTAGATCGAGGATGTGCTGCCCAATATCCGGTATTTCTCCATCTTCACTAAAGGCATAACCATGCTCCCCCATACTGGAGGCCAACGCTGGGTCATCCAGAAGAATCTGCATCTTACGGGCAAGATCAGCCACGCTGCGATGCTCATAGGTCAAGCCATTAACACCATCTTTCACATATTCACTCATTCCCCCAGCATTAGCCGTAATAACGGGAACCCTTGCCTGCTGTGCTTCATGAATAACAAGAGGTGAGTTTTCAACCCATACAGAAGGTGTGACAATCACGTCGCATTTACTGAATACATCAACCGCAATTTCCTGGTTTTTATACTCAGGCATCCATTGCACACCATGACGCTTATGCTCGGGTAATGTCGCCGTAATTACGCGTAAAGCTCTAGAGTCCTGCCCTCTATCACGCCCCCAGATTCGTAACTGAGCTTCACCTTGTAGTAACCCAAATGCCTCAATGAGCTGATGTATTCCTTTAGCTGGAATATGCGTACCTATATACCCGAAAGTAAACGGTTCACCTAGGGTGCGATCACGGCCAGCCATCCGGCTACGATCAAAACCATAATCAAGGTAAATACTCTTATCAGCAGGCAAACCAAAATCGCGTTCATAGCGACCTTTAAGGTAGCGGGCTGGAGATATGAAAAGGTCAACTTGATCGACCACTTCTCGGATGTGATTCATCCTTCGGTCCACCCAGTTCTCCCAGTAAGTAATGTCCTGCTCGCGCTCGTCCTCGGCACCAGAAAAATAGCGAGCGTAGCACTGAGTTGCACACTTACGGTTTTCTTGGCCATCACAGGCAGCCCACAAATTATCATCCGGTGAGTGCATCTGCATAAATTGCCCTCGTGGGCACATTAACCAGTAATCATGCAAAGTATATACAATCGGAATCTGCCGTTTCTTCGCTTCAAATACCAATGACGTAGACAAATGATTCAAATGCCCAATATGCACAATGTCCGGCTTCAGACTGTCAAGCAAACATGCAAACTCATCGTCAACAACCTGTAGGCGGTAACGATCACGATGGCGTGAGTTGTTAACTAGGTGAATCGTGATTTCCGGGCGATCGTCGTCATGAGAGGTTCGTACGCTCCCATCTGGTCGAAATGAATCTTCTTCTCGAGTAAAAACATGAACTTCGTGACCACGATCGGCAAGGCCATGGCAAATGGTTTGTGAATAAACTTCTGACCCTGCGTTGTACAGCATTGGATAGCCATGTATCACTTTTAAAATCTTCAAGCTAAAGCCTCTAATTCCATTTTCTCTTTAAATCTATTCACAAGCATGGCAATACCATCTTTAGGTTGAATACTTGCTTGCCACCCCAACAACTGTAGGGCACGCTCCGGACTGCCAATAAACCGGCAAACGTCGTAACTCCGCGAGTCTGCCTCGAAGATTTCAGCCTCCGCTCCTGCAGATTTAACAGCGAGTTGTGCTGCCTCTTTCAAGGTAGTACCTATACCTGGAAGCAGATGTATTGGAGGCAGCTCTCGCTCTCCGCAATCCAGTAAAGCCACCATTCTGGCAATGCCGATAACGGTATCGCTGACATGAGTAAAATCAAACAAATGACCAAAACCATCGACTCGCAACGGGTTCCCCTCTACCGCACGGCGACAGAAAGCAGGTAGCACTCTGTCAGTATGATCCTCTGTACAACCGTAAACATTTGCCAACCTAACGATTGCCGTATTGATACCCGCACCTCGGGCAAGAAGGGTCTGCTTCTCCATATAAGCTTTAGCTTTACCGTAGATATTCACCGGTGCCAGTAACTGGTCTTCTGAAACCGGAATTATCTTAGGCTCACCATAGACTTCACGGCTACTTGCAACCAAAACCCATGGAAGACGTTGATTACTGACAGCGGCTTTAAGTAGCTTCTCGCTAGCAACAGCATTGGTATTCCAGCATTTCTCCGGATTTTGTTCGGCCCAGATAACCCTTGAAACAGCCGCAAGGTGGATGATGCCATCGCAACCATCCAACGCCTGCTCAACCTGTAAAACGTTTGTAATATCACCAGACTGATCTAACAGGTCGAAGCCTTTAATGTTAAATCCATGACTTTCTAGAAGCGGCTTAAGATACCTACCAACTAGCCCCATATGGCCAGTCATTAACAATGTTTTCATGTACTGATTTCTCTAACTCTAATCAACACCCAGCGCCTTAAACACGGCATCCACCGGATCCGCGTAGAAGCTGGTCTGAAACTTGGTGAAGAGCTCTGGAGGGATGCTGGAGATATCCGCAGCGCTGCTCATGGGTAGAGCGACCTTTTTACCGCCGGCATCAAACGCTACCTGTAGGCACTCAGCTATGCTCTCCACCGGCGTTAAGCTGCCACCCAGGCTCATGTCCCCCAGAACAACCATTTGGCTCTGTACCGGCTTCGCCAGAAGACCGGAAGCAAAGGCCGTTAAGCTGGCTAGGGCCAGGTGATTCAATGGACCGGTGTTCTGCAATTCCACCACATGCAGGTGGAAGTCGTGATCAACAACTTTATTGCCGCCTGAGATACGACCGGCATTGGCCTTAAAGAAATCAAAGGCGATCTTCACCTGCTCCTTGGCCGCGCTGGAATTCCACAAACCTGAGGTCACCAACTTTCCACTGCCCTTGGTTACCTGCAGTTCCAAACGGTAGAGGCCCGGCATGCCCTTACTGCTCAAGCCGATAGTATGTACAATCCCAGGTTTACTGCTGCCTTCGGGAATCAAGGTGCCGCCCCCCTGCTCTTTAACAGTGACAAAGTTCTCTTCCAGAGACTCATTATCGATGTAGCTGAAATGAACGTCATAGAACTCCATGCCTCCAATCTTCTTCAGCTGCTCTTTCACCCGACGCCTAACTTGCAGGGCATACTCAAGGCAATCACGCACATCTTCCTTGGTGTACTCACCGTGCGGGTGCTGGAGTTTCATCAAACCTGAGACGGTCTTGCGCACGGCAATTACATCCCGTTGATTAAGGTTGTTGCCAAGCTTGAAATATTTATCAATACAGTCGGCAAAACTGCGCTTTCGCATCTCGCGGTAGAATTCAGCAAGGTAGTCGACGATTAAGCCGTACTTGTCGGTGAAGAACTCCGGACGCATCTTGGGAATTTCCCAACCGGGGATATAGGCGTGGAAGCGGTCAAAGAAAGCCGAGTCGATCATGGCATCTGGGAAAGGCGCCAATAGGTGACTGGTTTTAACTAGTGATTCAACACTCTGATTAATATTGCCGACAAACACCATAGATGCCGCAGCTTCCATCTGCTCACGACCTCGGGCAAAGGATCCAGAAGCCATGTAGTCCTTCATGATCTGCACGCCATCCTTATCCTTAAAAGAGATGCCCGCTACCTCATCAAAGGCCACCAGATCCCAAAGGCCAACCAGACCGATACGCCGGCTGCTCATGTTGTAGAACAGGTTGGCAACTGTCGTCTGGCCGCCAGAGACAAGAATACTGTTCGGCGAGCACTCTTTGTAAATGTGGCTCTTGCCGGTACCACGCGGGCCTAACTCACAGACGTTGTAGTTGTTCTCCACAAACGGAATCATGCGGGCTAGCAGATGCCACTGTACATCCTGTTCGAGTGACGCAGGCTCCATGCCAATAGAGCGAATCAGTGCCTCTCTCCATTGGCCAGTCGATAAAGCCTTACGCCCCGTAAACAACTCATCCATGTTCATGTTGGGCATTTGAATCGGCTTCAGCAGCGTCACCCCAAACGGCGAACCAGACTGACCTTCCTCGTGGTAATAACTCAGGGTGGCAATCACCCAGATGCCCCCTACCAAGAGTTTTTCATATTCCTTGACGATGCCCGCAGAAATCTCGGCGTCTTTAATACCCAAGTTGCTGAAGAAAGCCTCGTAGCGGTCTTTCTTTTCATTCAACTTAACCGTAACGCGATCAATCACCTTATAGGTGCCACGCTCACGCACCAGCGACTTCACCTTCTCGGCCTCGTCTGGACGCACATAGTTTTCGGTCAACACCGTCTTAACGTTGTTCAGGCCTTTCTCGATGATCTCGGGATCATCAGAGGCGCAGTACATCCCCAACAAATACTCCAGTACATAAACCGGAACATTCGCGCCCTCTTTAATCAGCTTGGTTAAGTCTTTACGGACTACTCGACCGGAAAAATATTCGTTCAGTAACTGATCGAGGTCTTTATCGGTGGCTATTTCCATTGTTCATCTCTGCTTGTATTCGTCTGTCTGTATTAATCTTGTATTCGATTATGGGCACTTAAAAGAAGTCATCCGTAAACGCCAAATCAATCGTAATGGGGTAGCGCTCTATCTCGGCATTCAGGTCTTTATCTTTAATTACCAAGGCGTAGTCTTTGTTGCGATCGAAGTTTGAGCCCGCCAGCGACAAGCTGATTTGCTTCACTCGGTCGACAACCGAATCCGTCGCACTATCGAAAGTCGTCACTTCTTCACTAGAGACTTTGTCACTGCCTTCATAGATAGCAATCGCCACCGTCACTGGCTGCACCTGCTCGGTGACCGCTTCTGTCTGCATGAAGTCGAACTTTTGAATATTGGCCACCATCTTCAAGCCACTACTGGCCGAGATAACGCCAACTTTACGCTTGGTTCGCTTCTCTGCTTTAGCGCCACGCAGCTGATTGACGGTGAGGATAGGTACCACAATTTCCTGGGGCATAGCGCCGCCGTGCACAAAGCGCGCACCGCCAACAAAGTGAAAGCGATTAATGCCCTTGGGAATCCAAAACTCCGTATCGGAGCCTGTGCCCGCCGTCTGCTGTGTCGAACCACACCAGGCGTCTTTCGCCTCGCCCAGCCCGTGGCCAATCACATAGCGCTTTTTGCTTTTCAGCGGATTGAGCGGTTTATCCGTTAGCGCCGTGCGGTCAGCCTCTTCCAGCTTGCTCTGCTGAAAAAGGAAGCCATGGTCGGCCGTCACCAGCACCGTCGAGGTATTAAAATGCATCATGATCTTGCGCGTCAGCTCGGTGAGTTCTTCAATGGCGCTCTCAACGGCCGCAAAGGTTCTCGCCTCGGTTGCCGCCTTGTCACCAATGGCATCCACGGTGTCGTGATACACGTACACCAGCTGCTGATCTTTAAGCGCCTCCCGGCCCTCGTCGCGGCTCCAGCGCTTCACATCCTCCGCGCTCACCGCCATACCACCGTGAGCGGCCAATACCTTGCTGCGGCTCGCCAATCCCTGAGTAGACTGGCCATCGACAAAGACATCACTGCTGACGCCTTCACGATATTCTAGAGTCTCATGGGGCAACAGCGATGCCATACCCAGCGTGGTGTAACTCGGCAGGACACCCAACTGGCTCTTCAACGAGGCCTCGCTGTAGCGCTTCTCATTGATGCGATCTTTCAGCTCAACGGCCGCTTCATAGCGGAAGGCATCACTGATGATGACAACCAAGCGCTTGTTCTTAGCCTTGGCAAAAACCGGTGCAACCTGAGCCCGGTAGAACTGGTATTGATTAATAACATCCGGGATCTGCCAGTCGGTCAGACGGCTTTCGCTTTCCAGCTTATCGCCCCAGTTCTTGGCCAGATTATCTAGATACCAATTGGAATAGCAGCTCTCGACCTCATTATCGAGGGGCTTGAGCAGCTCCACATGGGCTCGCTGGGATGCCTCACAATAGTGACGATATGCTGTATCAAATTGATACAAATCAGTTTCATAGGCCTTATACAAGGCCTCAGTAGTGGCAAAGTGAAAGCCGCTATCATGGGTCTTCTGCAGGCTAAACAGATCAATGGCCGCCGACAAGGCGGTATAAATGGTGCGGTATTTGCGGCGGGTATCGTCGTCTTTATGGCGTGTCGCCCAGTAACTGTCCAGACGACTACTGATAAGATCAGAAAAATGAGCCAAACTAGTGACCGGCGCCACAGGCAAGGCCGCTGCCAACTCGAGAATAATCTGCTTTTCGACTGCTTCGAAAGTCTCGACAGGCTCCAGATCTTCCAGGCTGATGCCTTTCAGCTTCTGCTCAATACGCAGGGCCTCGGCGACCCAACCAGAGATAGCATCAAAGGCATGGTAGTAACGCGAGCTATCACGCCAGCGAGACAATAAAGCCCGCGAGGTCGCCTTGGCATTGGCAGACGGAATGGCCAGCTCACTCGCCCAATCGGGTATGTCCGCAATACCTTCGCAAAAGCCGGTGGTAAGCAAACGAATAA
>CERE01025535.1_pt1 | contig 28699 bp, 32 predicted proteins | sample 530911 | NCBI WGS metagenome assembly CERE01 (sample SAMEA2621092, study PRJEB7988) | marine metagenome | biome: marine biome (ENVO:00000447); feature: mesopelagic zone (ENVO:00000213); material: "saline water (ENVO:00002010), including plankton (ENVO:xxxxxxxx)" | depth 800 m
CGAACATTAGTGAGCATTCTCACTGATGATATTTCATTAGCCATATGACCCAGCTCTGATGAGACTCGATCAATCACCGCTATTTTTAAATCTAGTATTTCTGGGTTCAGATAGTCACTGCGATTAAACGATGAAAGGTTAAATTTACCTTTACTAAAGAACCAGTGCTTTTTAAGTAACCTAGGCAATTCATCTAGATCTAAGTACATCATAAATAATGAATAACTCAACCCATGACGAACCGGTTCAAATCGTCTATGTCTGATATTACCAACATAAACGGCGCTCTTCATGTCGACACTATTTTCCACCGCATGCGTTGCCAAAACAGATTCCATATTAAAGATCAATCCCAAACGATTTTGCAACACGTAATGCACTATTCACTCCATCTTCATGGAAGCCATTAAACCAGTAAGCTCCACAGAAATGACTACGATTAATATTATTAATTTCACCGTGTCTTTGCTGTGCTGCAATACCGTCCATAGTAAATACTGGATGAGCGTAATCGTATTTATCGATAATTTTACCTGGTGCAATTTCTGCGGTGCGATTAAGCGTTACCATAAAATCATCCGGAGCATCGGTGAAATTTTGTAGGGCATTCATATGATAAGTTACCATAGCGTATTCACTTAAACGCTGCGGAATATGATAATTCCAAGCTGCCCATGCTAGTTTACGTTTTGGCATCAAACGGCGATCTGTATGCAATACCACTTCATTCATTTGATATGGGATTGCACCTAAAATGTCGTTCTCTAACTCAGTCGCATCCGTTAACATTGCTAGCGCTTGGTCACTGTGGCAAGAGAAAACAACTTGATCAAATTTATGCTGCTCTCCGGCTAAAGTTTTAATCAATACGCTATCTGCTGAACGAGTCACTTCAGATATGGGAGTATTCAAATATATATTATCTTTGAATGGCTCGATCAAAGGTTCAATGTAAGATCGAGAGCCATTACTAATCACACGCCATTGGGGCCGGTTATCAACACTAAGCATGCCGTGGTTATTAAAGAACTTTAAGAAAAACTTTAATGGAAATTCCATCATGACATCAACTGATGCTGACCATATTGCAGATCCCATCGGTACAATATAATGATTAACAAATCGATCACTATAGCCATGCTCTTTTACAAAGTCGCCCAATGACTGAGTATCCGATATAGAATCATTTTCAACCATCTCTACCGTCTGTTTATTGAAGCGTAAAATATCTTTAATCATTAACCAGAAGCCTGGTTTAAGTAGATTACTTCGTTGTGCAAACAGGCTATTTAGGCTCGTTCCATTATATTCAAGGCGCGTATTTTCATCACGAACACTGAAGCTCATTTCAGACTCTTCGCTGGCGACACCCAGCTGGTCCATTAGTTTAATAAAGTTAGGGTAAGTCCAATCATTGTAAACAATAAAGCCTGTATTGACTGAATAGGTTTTTCCACCCGACTGCACAGATTTTGTATGAGTATGCCCACCCAAATACTCATTGGCTTCAAAAAGGGTCACGTCATGCTCGCGACTTAATAAATAGGCGGAAAGTAAACCTGAAATTCCTGCGCCAATCACTGCAATTTTTTGTTTTTCTTGTTTCATCTTTGTTGCCTTACATTCTTTAATTGGTGAGAGCTACGCCAATCTATTTTTAAGAAAAAATATCACTCGTTTTAATAGAGGAACATGTTCATACAGCAAAGCTCCCCCATCAAAATAGTCTCGATGACGAACAATTCTTTTCTCGTCAAAATTCAATTGGCTAGCGCCTTTAACGGCTATTGTTTTACCGCCATTTAATTTCGGGTGTTGATAAGACATTGTCCAAGTAAGCATTGCACTATCGACCTTCAACCACTGGTTTTCAAAATCGAAGTGAATATAGTTAACGTTCTCATAAAGGTTATCGAAATATTCAAATAATGGGTTAATGCCTTCTATATTGTGAAAACAATCTTCAAAGATAATGTTATCAGCATAAACTTTATCTAATAAATCGAACGTCAGGGTGTCTCTATTAATTGTGTTATAGAGCTGTTTAAAATCAGTAATTATCTGTTCACTTTGAGTTAATAACGCTTTACTCTGATTCATTATCTCTCCCCCTTTTGAATTCTTCGACCTTCTTCTAATATACGTGGAGGAACAGGATGTAAATCAGACACAATCCCCACCCAACTCATAATTTTTAATAGGTAATATGAGATATCAATCTCCCACCAGTAAAATCCTTGGCGAGCAGATACTGCAAATCGATGATGATTGTTATGCCAACCTTCTCCCAGCGTCAATAAAGCTAGAAAGGCATTATTACGGCTATCATCCTTGGTATTAAAACGTCGTTTACCCCAAGTGTGGCATAAGGAGTTGATCGTAAAAGTCGCGTGAGCTAGCGCTACCGTTGAAATAAAGAAACCCCATATCAGCATTTGCCAACCTGTTGTGCCTAATTCTGGGTAATAAACTTCTAAATACTTGCCAAAAAGGAAGATAGCGGTAGCGAAAAGAAAAGGGACTAAAATATCAAAGCGATTAATAAATCTTAATTCAGGAAATTTAGCCAAATCTTTAATGACACTGTAATCCGTTTTAAATGCATCTTCACGAGTAAACCAGCCGACATGACTCCACCAGAATCCATTTTTAGGTGAATGCAAATCACGCTCTGTATCAGCATGTTTATGGTGTTTTCTGTGGTGTGAAGCCCACCAAAGAGGTCCTCGCTGAGCAGAGCTTGCACCTATGACCGCAAAAATAAACTGCCAAAATCGATTGGTCTTAAAGCTTCGGTGTGAAAAATAGCGGTGATAGAAAGCTGTGATGGCAAACATTCTTAGCCAAAACATAGCTAAACACATAATAATAGCGACAGGACTCCAGCCAACAACAAAGACAAAAAGACACGTTAAGTGAACGGCAAAAAATGGAATTATTCGCTGCCAGTTAACTTTTCTTGATTCTGCTTCGAACTCATCAGCTCCCTTCAACTTTAAACCGCTGTCGTTAAATGATTCCGCTTCTGAATCAATCCAACGAATTGCGTTATAACCTAATCGTTTAATGGCATTCATTTAATTTTTTATCCCTTATGCCGTCTGCAGGTCATTTAAATTTTTGAATAGTGTTTTAGTATGCTCAGCAGCCATTTTCAAATCTACTATCGGCGTAGGGTAATCATACTGAGTGGCTATCATTTTACTCGGTTGATGTATGGCTTTACCTTGAATATAAGCTAACTCTTTAACGTACTTACGAACAAAATCACCTTTTGGATCAAAGCGTTCTGCTTGTCGGTAAGGATTAAAGATTCTGAAATAAGGGACCGCATCAACACCTGTGCTTGCTGACCACTGCCAGCCACCATTGTTAGACGCTAAATCAGCATCAGCAAGCTTGCTATAAAAATACGCTTCGCCTAACCGCCAATCAACCTGTAAATGCTTGGTTAAAAACATAGCAACAACCATACGAAGTCGGTTATGCATCCAACCAGTCGTATTCAGTTGACGCATAGCAGCGTCAACAATCGGGACCCCTGTTTTACCCTGACACCAAACTTCAAAATCTTTATTATTCCCTTTCCAAGGCAGGTTATCAGTAATGTCTTTAAATGGTTTGCCTTTGCAGACTTTCGGGAAGGCAACCAAAATATGCCTATAAAAATCGCGCCATACCAATTCATTAAGCCAGCAGGTTTTACCTTCTCCACTAATTTCAGATAAAAACTCAATATTTTGCTGACTACTACTAACCAGCGCCTGTAAACATTGTCTTGTTGATAGTACACCCAACGCTAAATATACCGATAGATGACTTGTTGCATCAAGATGAGGAAAGTCTCGTTGGTTATGATACTGGCTAACATCTTGTTCAATAAATTCATTCAAACGATCATGAGCTTCATCTTCACCGGTTGGCCATTGTTTCTTGGTATCAATTTCAACATCAATTAAATAGTTTTTAAGACTTTGAATATCAGAATGTATATCAAGCTCTTGTTGTTTTACTGGTTTGTTATACAAGGGCCTAGCTTGTGAGGAGATATTGGCCATCCAATTCCTAGCAAACGCAGAAAATACTTTATAGCATTCACCGCTGCCATTTAAAATTAGTCCAGGAGAAACAATGCATTGCTCATGATAACCTTGAGATTCAACATTAATATGAGATAAATGTTTGACCGTGTTCTTTGTGCAAGATGTCTCATTCACTGCGTATTCATGGTTGTAATAAACGTTGGAGATATTTAGTTCAATGGCTAGAGCTTTTATGCGCTCGGGTATATCTGAGAAAAATTCGCAATCTAGAATTACTAGAGGGACATTTAATTTTGCTAGTTGCTCTTCTAGCTCTATGAGGTGATCAACAATCAAACGCCTTTTTACCGGAGCCAAGCCATGCCGATCCCATTGCTTATTAGCCAAACAATAAACTGCAACAGTCGGGCCTTGTTCCATAGCATGAAATAATGCGGGATTATCATAAATACGTAAGTCACTTCTTAGCCAAACTAGATTAGTCATATCTATTATCTCTTTTTACTCTTAATCTTTTGCAACCAATCTATTATTGCGAATTTTTATTATCAAACTATCAGCAAGCTGACGGCCACTCAACCATGCTGATTCTATGCCAGGAACATTACTACCAATAGATCCAACATTTACATCACCGCTAATGAAATAGTCACCGATTAAGCCTAAACCTGTTTCATCCCATAAGAACCCATCTTTTGTTTGCACTGGTTTTGAAATAATTGAATATAACCAGCGATGAGAATAACTATTTTTCACATGTAAAGCTTGTTCAAAAATGCGTTCTAATTCAGTGATTAAAAGTTCACTAACTTGATCACTGGTCACTTCTAAATGCTTATTAGTCCAAGTAGGAGTTGCCTGAATTTGAAGTACTGAATTATCAGAACTGCGCCCAGGCTTAGAACTTTCTTGACTAATCGAATAGATAACATCGCTATCTGGATAATAAATAGCAGGTAAAGCGGATAATACGTTATCAAGCTCTATTCCCATCACCCATTGAGGATCAACCTCCACACCTTCGAGCACTCCCTTTAACTGAGTGTTACTAGGTAATAAATCATAAGCCTGAGCGGGTGGCGTCGCTAGGATGACATTATTCGCCTTGGCCAATAGTGTTTTCGCACCACTCTCAACGGTGTATAAATGCCACAGGCCTTCTATATACTCGATTGCCGTAATTCGCGTACTAAAATAACACTCTACATCTTTGCTTAGATGACGTGTTAAACCTGAATTTCTTGGCATCCCCACATAATGATTATTGCTTTTATCATCTTTAAACCAAGGTGCGATAGCGCCCTGCTGATGTAACTTTTCAAGTTCAAGAGCAAATAAATCACTTTTAGCCGAAATACTAATACAACCTAAATCGAAGGCCATGAATGAATCGTTATCTACAGATGCTACGCGCTTGGATGACATTCGCCCCCCTGTACCTCGCGCCTTCTCAAACACAGCGATCTTATGGCCAGACTGATTAAGTTGATCTGCAGCTGTCAAGCCAGCTACACCAGCACCAATCACGGCATAATCTAGTAAATAATCAACTAAGAGGCTTTGAGAGTCTATGTTATTTGAGTGATTCATATTCATAAATTCATCTGATTCAATTGATCTTAATACGCTTAGAACTGTTGTTTGGATCATGACTAATGTGAAAATTTTTATCTATTATCCCTTTACCAATTCAGAGCATTGCTTTAACTTTGCTTAGCTTGCATGACATTAACAACTACAGAGCGGGATCATTTTGACTCAGAGCACTCAGTCCAATGCTCAATATCTAAACCAACTGGTTTTGCAGATAGCACAGCAGAATGAACAAGCCTATTTAGAATTGTTTGAATCCTGTGCTGGCCGCTTGAAAGCTTACGCAATTAAATGTGGCTCCAATTCATCTGATGCGGAAGACCTGCTTCAAGACTGCATGCTTACGGTTTGGAATAAAGCACCTCAGTTTAATCCGAAAACGGCTTCGGCCATGACCTGGATGTATACCATCGTTCGTAATAGGCGTATTGACCTACTGCGAAAAGAAAAGCCAAATTTGATTCAATCGTTTGATCTGTGGCCTGATGGCGACTTAGATCAAACTTATTCCGATCAATTTTCATCATCACAACTAGATGATGATGTTGAAGGTGATCTAAATGCGAATTTGGTGCGTATACTCATAGAATCACTGCCAGAAGAGCAGAGACAAATTGTCTACAAGGTATACTTTGAAGGAAAGTCTCATAGCGAGATAGCCCTCGATCTGAATTTACCTCTTGGCACGATTAAATCTCGCTTACGTTTGGCAATGAAAAAACTTGATAACCTTGCGAAAGAACAAATGACATGGCTAATTATCATCCTGCTGACGAACTTTTAATGCAATTTGCTGCTGGGCAGCTTACGAATGCACTTGGTATTCAGACAGCTTGTCATCTTGAAAGCTGCAAAATATGCCAACAAAAAGTTCATCTATACGAACAGCTCGGAGGAGACTTAATTGATATTTCTACTCCAGCTGAAATTGCACCTGATGCAAAATCAAAGCTTTTAAACAATCTACATAAGCATCAAGAATCTGCCGTAGACTTAACCGGCAATCATACCGTTAAGAGTGAATTAGAGACTCTTTACACTGAGCAGCTGGCCAACGCCAATCAAAGGGTGCCAAGACCACTACGCCGCTTTGTACCTGATTATTATGACAACTTGCCTTGGGCTGGCTTTAGTAAAAGCATTCAGAGTTATGATTTGCCATTTTCGGATGACCAATATACTGCTCGTTTTTATAAAATTGCCGCGGGTAAAGAGCTGCCTCAACATACACACAAAGGTAATGAGTTTACCTTAGTCATGTCAGGTAGTTTTTCAGACTTATCTGGTGATTATCATCCTGGAGACTTTGTATTGGCTGATGACAGTACTCATCACCAACCCAAAGCGCACGATAAAGAAGACTGTATCTGTTTTGCGGTTATGGATGCACCGTTAAAAATGACGGGATTTTTTGGGCGTATGCTAAACCCCTTTATAAAATAAATTGCCGCTCAAAATAAGTGTCCTTGAAAATTAACTAGCCTTTTTCAAATCCATTTTTCTCATTACTGCGTATAGGTCCTATATACAATGAGAAAAACGGTGCGAGAAAGATTATGATCTGCAATGAAATTATCTGGGTTACAGGAGCAAGTAGCGGTATAGGTCAATCAGTTGCGCTGCGACTAGCAAATCAGGGTAATCACGTCATAGCCTCAGGGCGTAATCGTCAAGCTCTAAAAGATTTATCGATAAAATCTCATAACATCACCCCTTTTATCTGCGATTTAGTTATCGATACTAAAGACAACATTAGTCAATCATTAGCCGAACTCGCACCACGAATTGATCGCATTATCCTATCTGCTGGTGATTGCCAATACCTCAATGTAGAACAAGAGGATTGGTCTTGCATTGATGATGTTATGAACATCAACTTTCATGGCAGTGTTCGTGCGATTCATGCAGCCCTGCCTTTATTAGAAAAATCAGAAAATGGCCATATTGTGGGAATCTCATCAATGGCCAGCTTAGCACCCTTCACCCAAGCAGAAGCCTATGGTGCATCTAAAGCAGCGTTAAGTTATTTTTTAAGTGCGTTACGGATTGACTTAAAAAATAAAAATATTGATGTAACCGATATTATGCCAGGGTTCATTGATACGCCTCTTACGCAGAAAAATGATTTCTCTATGCCTTTTCTGCTATCACCAAACGAAGCAAGCAATCGAATTATCAAGGCGATAGAGAAACGTAGTCTTATCAGTGTATTTCCACGACGTTTATTTTGGTTATTTAAATTCATTTCTTTTATTCCTAAAACTTGGGTGAAAGTAAATGCACCAAAGAGCACAGAGCAAACTAGTTCTAACAATAGCTCTAAAAAACCTTCTAAAAATAGCTCCAAGGAAGCGCTCTAATGCCTTCTTCCCTTCTCACTAATTTGGTATCGAATAAAAATCTGATAATAAATGCAATCGGATTTCAGATCGTTTGGTTTATTTGCGTTCAAGGTAATAACCTTTTCGCAATAACTGCAACCATTGTATTACTTGCAATTCATCAAAGGATATTTAAACCAGAGCTTAAGCGTTGGAAACTATTAATAATATTCAGCTTAATAGGTTATGTAGGCGATAATTTTATAGCCATGTTATTTGAGGTTACTTATTCTGGATATCTAATTCCTCTATGGCTTTTATGTCTTTGGCTATCATTTTCAACAACGATTAATCATTCAATGTCATGGATTTTTAATAAGAGCTACATCACTCTTCTTGTAGGTACCTTTATGGTACCTATTAGTTACTTCGCAGGAATTTCATTGTCAGGATCTAGCCTTAACCACATATCTGACTCATCATTATTTTGGTTATTTTTTCTTACCGAAGGCATCTGGTGGTCAATCTTACTTTTAAGCTATCAAAAGACTAAATCATGGCACGAGGCATCAAATGTATAAATTCATAATAGTAGTTTTTATGATAGGATTTCCAATATTTTCTCCGGCTGATACTTCCATAAATATATCAGATAAAGATAGAGATGATTTTATTGGATACGCATACGACCTTAAAACAAAAAATCTTCTTTATACTGAACATCATAAATATCTAGATGAGATGAACCATGAGGTTCGTTATAAAGAAGCCAATGGAGAACTGTTTGCAATAAAACGTATTGACTACCAGGACAGCCTATACTCGCCGAATATTCTGCAAAGAAACAACAGAAATGGAGAGTTAATTGATATAAAAATAAAGGATAAGATCAATAAAAAAATATCTATCCGCTATCAAGAAAATGATAAAGAAGACGTAAAAAAAGACCAGGTAGATTTTACACCAAAATTAATAATTGATGCAGGGTTTGATCAATACATCAAAAGTAACTGGGATACATTAGTAAATATTAATAATACCAAGAAAGAGCTAACTATTGATTATCTAATCCCATCAGCTTTAGATCATTATAAACTCAGCATAAAGAAAGTAAATTGTGAAAAAATTGATAACTACTGTTTTTCTATTTCAGCATCGAATTTTTTTATTAATTTGTTCTCAAGTGATTTGAAGCTTACCTACAGAAAACTAGATGAAAACCCACCTAGATTGACTAGCTTTCAGGGGCGATCCAATATTTGTGATAGCGAAGGCAACTATCAAGACGTGACTATTATGTATAAATACGACAACCAATAAGGTGAACAACATGAGAACGTTATCTATAATTTTTCTTCTATCAATACCCCTACTGTTTTTGACTGGCTGCAGTTCAATAGACATTGATCGCTATAAAAATAATCAGCCAAAACTAACACTAGAAAGTTTCTTTAATGGCAACTTAACAGCTCATGGGATCTTGAAAAACCGAAGTGGTGAAGTAACTCGTTACTTTAATGTGACCATGACAGGAACCTGGAATGCAAATGGTATAGGCACATTGGCAGAAAAATTTATTTTTGACGACAACAGCATTCAATATAGAACTTGGACATTTACTCCTATAAATACAGAAAAGGGAATAAAATATAAAGCCATCGCAAATGATACGTTATCGGAAACTATGATAGAGCTCAGTGGTAATGCTTTTTTTATGAACTACGACCTTCTGATTAATTACCAAGGTGATGAGATAGACGTTAACATCGATGATAAAATGTATTTAACCAATGACAACATCATGATAAATGAATCAGTGATGACTAAATATGGGATTGAAGTGGGTTACATCACCCTAACAATTATCAAATTATAACGCTAAACATTAAGCTGCTCATTTCACACAAATCGATTAGTCGATGGTAAAATGAGCAGTAAATACTAAATGTGGATTTTAATATTCTTTATAAGGTAAAAACTTACCCGATAAAACAACATTAACGCGATCACCTTTAGGATCTTCTTCACGCTGAATATCCATTGAAAAATCAATTGCGCTCATAATGCCATCACCAAATTCTTCATGTATAAGTTCTTTGATTGTTGAGCCGTAAACATTAACAATTTCATACCAACGATAAATCAGTGGATCAGACGGAACTGCAGTAGGTAGAGAGCCCTTATAAGGTACTATTTGGAGCCAAGCAATAGCTTCATCTGGTAATGAAAATATTTCACCTACGATTTCAGCTTGTTGCTTATTAAACGTCATCTGGCCTAAGCAAGCCGCCGTCGTCCACTCTTTAGATAAACTAAGCGCTTCAGCTACATCGTGCCATTTAATTCCTTTCGTTACCTTACTGGCTAAAATTAACTGGGTTACTTCATCGCGATTACTAATCATATTAGAACTCCTAATTGGATAACTTTATGGTTTTAATAAATACAGAATAATTAACGCCAAACCGAATGAAATCCCTTGCCAAACAGCAACAGGATTACGTTCAATCAAAGGTGGTCGTGTTTTATTGATGAATTCTTTATTTGGGGATCTTAAATCATGTACGAATTCAAACAAATCATACTGGCGGCGATCTGGTAATGGGTTGGCAGCTTTATAAATAGCATCATCTACCCATGAAGGGATTTCTCTATCATCACTTAATAAACTTTTATATTTCAGCTTGCGTTGCTCTGACAGTGTTTTTGTTCTCGCAACTTGTGCATCATATGGGTAGGTTCCAACCAGTAAATAATAAGTGATAACTGCGAGGGAAAATAATTCAGACTGAATATTGCCTTGCTCTCCTAAAAAATATTCAGGAGCACTGTATAACGCTGTACCCAATAAGTAAGTTGCAGGCGAATCATTTCGTGTTTCTTCTAGCCCTGCAATACTTACTGAGCCAAAATCAATAATTTTTAACGTGCCAGAAGAGTCTAAGATAATATTCTCAGGCCGAATGTCTTGATGCAACATATCCATTTTATGAAAAGCATTCAGCCCTTTGGCTATCTGCTCAATAAAACCACGCACCACTTCTAGACTAGGATTCGGATTATCCAAAGCCCATTGTGCTAATGTTTGGCCTTCTATGTATTCAAATACGGTATAAATAAAATTTCTAGGGCGCTCTGCTAAATCTGCTTTCAGTACATGAGCGTTGTTGATTCTTCTCGCTACCCACTCTTCTAATAAGAAACGCTCTAGATGCTCTGCATCTTGTTCAATATCACTTGCCGGAGCTTTTATTACCACCTGCTTCCCGGTAATCTTATCTTGGGCCAAATAAACACGGCTACGACTATTTGCATGTAAACTTCTTAAAATTAAATACCCATCAAATTCCGTACGTGCTTCTAAGACTGGAGGCACTTCAAGCTGTTCAACTTGCTTAATTAAATTCACCTGATTTTCTTCTGCTAGTTCATTAACACGAACTACCTGAACCGATAAATTGTCATCACTTCCTAAATCATAGGCCTGCTTAACAAGAGATACAGCAGCTTTATGAAGATCATCCGAGTGTTGCTTAATGGTATTGATCATATTTTCTGATGGTAAAAAATCATAAATTCCATCAGTACAAATAATGAATACATCACCTTTAGAAAGAGTGATTGTTTGATGATCAAAACTGCATTGTTGTTCAATACCTAAAGCTCGGCTTAAATAACTTTTACTTTCACTGGTCCCTTCATTAACCCACAACCTATGATCATTGGTTAATTGTTCTAGTCCATGCTTACTTAAACGATAAATGCGAGTATCACCGACATGAAAAAGATGAGCACTACGATTTTTTAAAATCAAAGCACTAAAGGTAGAAACATAACCCTTATCCTTATCGTAGCGTCCTTCACCTGACATAGTTTGGGAATATAGCCACGAATTAATCGAGGTCATCACACGTTCGACCGAACTTTTTACAGTCCAAGCTTCTGACGTGCAGTAATAATCATCAAGAAAGGTTTTAACAGCAGTTTCGCTAGCAATATGACTGGTATTACTTGAACTAATACCATCAGCCATTGTGATGGCTATGCCCTTTAAGGCGAGTAGAGATGTTTTCGGAATTAAAGAGCCATGACAGTCTTGGTTTTTTGCTTTGCGGCCTTTATCGGAATATTGCCCTATTGAAACGCTTAGCTTTGCTGTCATGGCTTTCTTTCTTATTTAGCTAATTTTAGTTCACATTATTTATTACGTTTTGGCGCTGTTTTAACGTGAGTTGTGTAAATTGTTAAACCTGTAAATGCTAAGCCACCTACCAAGTTACCCAATGCAGTAGGAACTTCATTCCATACAATGTAATCCATGAAAGAGAACTCACCACCCATAATTAAGCTGAATGGGAATAAAAACATGTTAACAACAGAATGCTCAAAACCCATGTAGAAGAACAAAAAGATTGGCATCCACATCGCAATTACTTTACCACTAACAGATGTTGAAATTAATGCACCTACAACACCTAAAGAAACCATCCAGTTACACAACATGCCGCGAATAAAAATAGTAAACCAACCATCAACACCATGAGCAGCGTAACCCAATGTACGTGCTTCACCAATGGTTGCGACTTTTGCGCCTACAGCACCAGGATCTACATTAAAACCGTACGTAAAAATCCAAGCCATTATGAAAGCAACCGTTAAGGCACCAGCAAAGTTACCTATAAAAACCAATCCCCAATTTCTTAATACACCACCGACCGTGACTCCAGGGCGCTTATCAAGTAATGCAAGCGGCGCCAAGACAAAAACACCAGTTAATAAATCAAACCCCATTAGATATAACATACAGAAACCGACAGGGAATAAGATCGCTCCTAATAAAAAGTTGCCTGTATTAACAGCAATCGTAATTGCAAACACAGCCGCTAGAGCCAAAATGGCGCCAGCCATGAAAGCTCGAATAATCGTATCTCGAGTCGACATGAAGATTTTAGATTCACCAGCATCTACCATTTTGGTAGCGAACTCAGCGGGGGCTAGATAGGACATAGTCGTTCTCTCTTTCAGTTAGAATTAAAATGATTTAACTCAAATAGAGCAATAGCTATGCCAAGGGCTTTTTTTATTTGAAAACCCTATAGTGCTGAGCATCTGCGCCTTTTATTGATGCCCAATCGATTTTTTATGCACTGCTAAAAGGCCTTTTAAAAAATGAATAGATGAAAAATGCATTTATATAGTGCGTACTTAATATTTAACATTTGTATAAACTTAGCCTTAATAATTTAAAATTAAATTGAGAATTTAATAACATAGAGCGAGTACTATAGATGAGACTAACAATACTCATGAGAAAACTGTTGAGAATTATAAGTATTTATATTCCGCCAAAAAACTCTGAAATCATCATTTACTTTCATTATTTTCTCTAAAAATCCTTTTATTTTTGCTATTATTAGCTGTTAAATAGATTAACTAATCACAATAAATAATAGGCCCTACCATGAAAGGTAATCCGAAGGTTCTAAGCATCCTTAACCAAGCGCTTACAACTGAACTAACGTCTATCAATCAGTTCTTCTTACATGCTCGCATGTTTAAAAACTGGGGCTTAGAAGAGTTGAATGAAAAAGCTTATAAAAAGTCTATCAAGGACATGAAGCAAGCAGATGAGTTAATTGAGCGCATTCTATTCTTAGAAGGTTTACCTAATTTACAACAACTGGGTAAGCTACTGATCGGTGAACATACCGAAGAAATGATTCAGTCAGATCTAACCTTTGAAACAGCCCAAATTGCTGAATTAAAAAGTGCCGTCGCCTTGTGCGAACAAGAAAAAGACTATGTCAGTCGCGAACTTCTACAAAGCATTCTTAGCTATGAAGAAGATTATCTCGATTGGCTTGAAACACAGCAAACATTAATCAAATCAACTGGTATTGAGAACTACCAGCAATCTATGATGGAGAGCTAAGATGAAAGGCAATACCAAGGTAATCGATTTACTTAACAAACAACTGACCCTAGAACTGACTTCTATGGATCAGTATCTTGCTCACAGCAAGCTGTATGAAGACTGGGGCATCAATAAACTACATGACCAGCTAACTCATGAGCATGAAGAAGAGCTAGACCATGCTAAACGCTTGATTGAACGTATTCTGTTCTTAGAAGGTACTCCAGATACAGCTTCGCGCGAGCCTTTGCTAATCGGCGACAATGTAGAACAAATGCTTAAGAATGACCTTACGGCTGAGTACACCGTTGCAGAAAGTCTAAGAAGTATCATCGAAGTGTGTGAACAAGAGCGTGACTACGTTACTCGTGAAATACTTGAAGAACTTCTGAATGATACAGAGACAGATCACATTTACTGGTTAGAACAGCACCTAGGTCTAATTGAGAAAATTGGTATCTCTAATTATATTCAGAGCCAAATGAATAGCGATAAAGCTGTCTAAAGTAATATTTATCACTTTTTAAACACGAACATGATTGATAACTATTATCATTAGCAATATAATCACACTATCAAGTAGATAGTTAATGGTTATTAATCATGTTTGTATGCATTTGCCACGCAGTTAATGAAAAAGCGATTCAACAAGCGGTATCTGAAGGCGCTCAGAACGTGCGTGATGTTCGTCGCAGTTTAAACGTTGGTTCTCAGTGCGGTCAGTGTGTTCGTCAAGCGCACGAAGTCATAGAGCAAGCTAAAGCTTTAGCTGTAGATTCTCAGTTTTACGCTGCGTAGTTAGCCTGACACATACTTCAAGACTCTGTGACCACTCCTCCCTGATATACCCTGTACAATTTCTAACAAAATAGAAGCCTACCTCAATTAAACTGGCAACAATCTCCTCATAACACCCAATTTCAATCAAATCTTTATCGCATAGATCAATTTTATTCCGATCAAATTACCTTTCCCCTTTTCAGATTTCTCTTGACAAGAATAGTAAAGGAAGATTATTTTATTAAAACAAAGTTTACACTGTAAAGACTGAGTATTGATATACGCTTTCCTTGAACCGTGTTTTCACAATAATAATTATATGATCAGAGACTTATATGACTGACTTCGACGCTATCGTAATTGGTGCCGGCAATGCAGGCTTAACCGCCGCAACAGCATTACAGAGAGGTGGTGCGCGCACCTTATTACTGGAACGCCATAACATTCCTGGCGGCTGTGCGACTTCTTTTGTTCGGGGTGAGTTCGAATTTGAAGTAGCATTACACCAACTTAGCGGAATGGGTACAAAGAAAAACCCCTTTATTATGCGTAAAATCTTTACTGATTTAGGCATCATGGATGAGTTGAATATTGTTGAAGAGCGTGAACTTTATCGCTTAGTCATGCCCTCTACAAAAGACTCCGAGCATGAAATTGATATAACCCTGCCAGCAAATGTTAAAGCCCTAAAGAAAACACTTATCGCTCACTTCCCTGACGAAAGCGATAATATTGAAGCCTACCTTACGCTTTGTGAAAAGCTTTCTCTTGAATGCTTTATGACGCTGCCCAGAGCACAAAAAATGGCAGATCAATCCGTTTTAGAATCAACCTGTCCGCATTATATTCAATACGGGTTAATGCCTGCAAAAGACGTACTGGATGAATTTTTTAGCAATCAAGATTTAAAAGCCGTCATTGCGGCCTACTGGTGTTACATCGGTTTACCACCAAAAGACATTCCGTTTTGTGATATGGCGGTTATGCTTTACGCCTATGCAGCCTTTAAACCAAGTCATGTTCAAGGCGGATCTCAAGCTATCTCGAGCGCACTACTAGAATCCTTTCTAAGTGCCGGTGGTAAAGTATTATTTAATACGGGCGCAGCACAAATCATTACCGAAAATGAAAACGTGAAAGCGGTAAAGACCGAGCATGGCGATATATTCAGTTGCGACCATGTTATTTCTAATACCAGCCCACAACATACATTCAACGAACTTCTAGATATTCCGACACCTAAGCAAGCAGCAGATGATATGAAATCACGACGCTTAGGAACTTCAGCATTTGTGCTGTATCTCGGTCTAGATTGTAATCCGGATGAGCTAGGCATTACGGCTGCTTCGAATTTTATTATTGACGATCGCGATGAAGAAGTAGCTTTTGAAACAATGAAAAGCATTAACGACCCGACTCATACTATGCTGACTTGTTATAACCATGATGACCCAAGTTTTGCTCCCCCAGGAAAAACAGCATTATCACTACTGTGCTTGCAGTACAGCCCAGCTTGGGAAGATTTACCCGTTGAACAATATGCTCAAGCTAAATACGACTTTGCAGATAAATTAATTGATCATGCCGAACGAGTTTTTCCAAATATTCGTAAGAACATCGAAGAAGTCGAAGTAGCAACACCATTAACCATGATGCGATATTTGAATACACCTGGTGGTGCAATTTATGGTTTCCAGCAAAATACTCAAGATGCTGTGATGTTCCGAGAGCGTATTGATGCCATATCGGGTTTACATATGGCTGGCTGCTGGAATGGTATGGGTGGTTTTCAACCGACCTACATGGTTGGTGAAAGTACTGCTCGAGCTGTTTTAAAGAAAATAAAAAATAGAAAAGTATCGCCTAACAATATTACACAGGAGTCTTCCCATGCCTAATACGACAGCCAATAATATATTACACGCCGTTAACGGTTACCAAGATGCGTTAGACCACCAGCGTGAATTAAGTAAAACTGGAACAGATTACAATGAACAAAATGGTAAGGTTGCGAATACGATTGCTAGCTTACACCCTAAGCGTTTAGAGCTTGTCGTTAGTGAAATTATTGAAGACACTCAAAGCACTAAAACATTACGTTTAAAATCTAAAAATAATTTTTTACCGCCTTTCCAAGCTGGGCAATACATTAATTTATTTGTGAATATTAAGGGCACAGAAACTGCTCGCCCTTATGCGATTTCCTCTGCACCACAAGAAAGAAGCTTTTACGATCTTACGATTAAAAAAGTAGCCGAGGGTTTTGTTTCGCATTTTTTGCTAAGTGATGTCAAAGTCGGTGATCATTTTACCAGTACTGGCCCCATGGGAACCTTCTATCATAATCCACTATTTCATGGTGATGATTTAGTATTTTTAGCAGGTGGTTCTGGCATTGCTCCTGCGCGGAGCATGATACTTAATATGATCGAAGATACCCTTCAACATCGTAAAACGACGCGAAAACTACACCTCATTTATGCGTCTAGCTATGAAGCAGATGTCATTTATGAAAATGAATTAAAAAAATTAGAAGAGAAACATGACTTTTTAACCATCACCTGGTTAATTTCGCGACCTACAAAAAATTATTCGGGCCGGACTGGGCATGTAAGTGCCGAGCTCATAACCGAATTACTGGGAGACGACTTAGAAACACTGCAAGAAAAAATGTTTTATATTTGTGGCCCCACCAGTTTCCATGATTATTGTGCTGAGCAATTAAAACAATTAAAAGTAAAAGCAAGACGTGTACGCATTGAGTGCAATGGTCCACCAAAACATCCTGAAACCCTATCAGGCTGGCCTGAAAACCTTATTGCCAGCGATAAAGTTCAAGTAACAATTCATAAGGCTGACGGCAGCCAAGGTCAATTTGAAGCTAGGGTCGATGAGCCACTATTAAACAGCATGGAACGTAACGGGTATAGTGCTGAAAATGCATGCAGATCAGGTGAATGCAGCCTATGCCGAGTTAAAGTATTAAAAGGTTCGGTATTCAACCCAGCAGAGGCACATTTACGATCAACAGATGAAGCCTATGGCTGGTGCCATTCATGCGTCGCCTTCCCGACCAGTAATGTGGAGATTCTACTATAGAAGCGGGCTTCAGCTTTTAAAGATAATGATTTTACTGATACGTTAGATCGTATCTTTGAAGTCATCTGAAAAAGGAGTGGCCGCCATTAAGAAGTGCTTGAAACTAGTCCCTTCAGGCACTTGAATATGGCCTTCAATAATTAACGCTGCCATCCCATGTACCATAGCCCACGCGCCTAACGCTTGGGCTTTGACCCGCTCTTCAGTATCACCACGCAAAGCAAAGGCATCACATAATAAGATAAACGGCTTTTTACTGCTTTCTATAAAAGGGCTGCTAACAGATGTTTTCTCAATACTAGTCGTATCATCAAGAACTGTTTGTTCTTTTTTGCCTTTACGCCCTGTTGTTTCGACCTGCCCTAACATTAAACGGTAGAGCTGAGGATTCGAAGTAGAAAACTCTAAATAACTCGCACCATACGCTAATACTAGTTCTCTTGGCGACAAAGACTTCTTTGCTTTTAATTCTAAAGCCACCGCTTCCATCGTATCAGCCATCTGCACGAACCCAGCTTCAGCGATGCTTTTAATGAGTTCTTTCTTATTTTTAAAATGTGCATAAGGAGCCATATGAGAAACGCCAACCTCGGCGGCAATTGCTCGTAAAGATAAGGCATCAGCACCATCACGTACTAGCATAATATTAGCTGCCTCGATTAAGGAAGCTTTCAAATCACCATGATGATACTGTTTAGAACTCATACAAAAAAAGCCCAGAAGGATAAAAATAGAGACGTAGTATAACCTAAACCCCTAACTCAGTTGTATCATTAACTATCTAATGCAACACCAACATTAAGCGCTTCAAACCAATCAAAAAATTGTTCGACTTCTTTTCCACGAAATATACGGCCATGCTGCGGTAGCATCATATCGATATCCAATTTCCGCACCCTCTTTAACCAGTGGTTTTTTGCTTCATTACTCGGCATCCAGCGCTGATGAAAGAATTTCATTTTATCGCAATGACTATCAAAATCTTCGATAAATAACGAGCTATCTTGTGGCTCAAGAGCAGCCCCAATATCCCCCGAGAATAAGATCTTAGCGACAGGGTCATACACATGAAAATTAGCCGAAGAATGCAGATAATGAGCAGGAATAAACTGTAATGTCGTATCACCTATCTTCAACTCTCCACCGCCATCTTTAATGCCACAAAACTCAATATTTTCACAACCAAAATGACGGATGAAGCCTTCCCATAGGTTCGGGGTATAAAGCTTGGCTTTTGGAATCACCTGATCCCACATGCCTAAAGATGAAATAATGTCAGGGTCTTGATGCGATGCAAATAAATGGGTTACTTGTTCAAGAGGAATAAATTTCAATATCGTTGACAACATGGCTGAAAATATTTCTATCCCTCCAGGATCAAGCACCAATGATTCTTTACCACTAACCACCATATACTGATTGGTATCTATTATTTTTTCTGGTTTATCAGGATCTCGGGCAAACACATACCATTGATGTTTATCATCGAATAACAATTTAGCTTCCATCTCTTTTTCCTTTATTCCTTATCATTAAATAGCCATTAGCCTAATTTACTGCTTAAGACTGCAATAAACGATCGATGTATGACTTTGCATCAAGCACGTGCTGCTTTATTTTTTCTGAAAACACATCAATATTATTCGCCATATCTTCCAAAATGCCTTGATACTCATCTGTTTGCGTTGCCTCTAAGCGAAAAGACACGGCAACCACTCGGCTTGCCTGCATGTATTGCTGAATTTCTTCTAGCTGACTTTCTAGGCTTCTAATTTCAATATTAAAACGATTATTGATACCTTCCTGCCTTTGTCTCGTTTCTGTAATAATTAAAAGAACGTCATCATTTTCCGTTTTTTCTTGGCTATCAAATAAGTGATCAACCAAGGTATTTTGACGCCAACGCTCAACGGCTAAATGTGAGATATCTAAAGAGATAGTATTGATTGCTTCAGCTAGTTTAATTGTCTTTAAAGCAAGGTCAGCAAAGTATTCTGAAATAACCTTTAGCCCTGCCACTCGGCTGCCCGCCCTATGAACAATAGCTTGAGAGTTCTTTGCGGCAAGGGAAAGCTGGCGTGCAATCATGCTGGCGCGGTAAAGCTCACCTGCAACTTGAGAGGATGTAATAGCGGATTTGACGGGGCTGTATTCTTTGACCATAAGCTTAAAACTATCTACTAGCTTTTTAAGGAGTTATGAACAAAGCATAGTCGAGCTTATTAATGTAAGGAGAGGAAATACCAGATTATTCGCTACGATGAACGAATAACCTCATATAATTAAAATATTTACTAGGCAGATGGGTTTTAGCTAATTAAATGTATTTAGCGTGAAACTCTAAATGCTGATCAATAAAGCTCGATATGAAAAAATAGCTATGATCATAGCCTTCTTGCATATTGAGCTGTAATGGATAATCGCTAATCTTAGCTGCTGCTTCCAAAGCTTCTGGCTTAAGCTGCTCGGCTAAAAAGTTATCCGCACTGCCTTGATCCACCAGCGTCGGCAGCTGCTTAGATTTATCCACAGCTTGCGCCATTAATAAACTCGCATCGTACGACTGCCAAGCCTTCTGATCATCACCTAAATACGCTGCGAATGCTTTTTGCCCCCAAGGGCAATCTATTGGATGGCAAATAGGGCTAAACGCAGAAACCGACGTATAACGCTCAGGATTACGAAGACTGATGGTTAGTGCTCCGTGGCCACCCATTGAATGACCACTAATGGCACGCTTACTTGATACCGGAAAATTCGCCTCAATCAAGGCGGGAAGTTCTTTCACCACATAATCGTACATCTGGTAATGATCAGACCAAGGTTTTTCAGTCGCATTCAGATAAAAACCTGCGCCTAGACCTAAATCATAAGCGCCGTTCACATCATCCGCTACACCTTCGCCACGCGGGCTTGTGTCTGGGGCAACAATCGCAATTCCCAGCTCAGCCGCTTTACGAAAAGCTCCCGCTTTCTGCATGAAATTTTCATCCGTGCAGGTTAGGCCAGAAAGCCAATAAAGAACCGGAACGCTCTCACCTTTAGTAACTTGTGGCGGGAGAAAGATAGCAAAGCGCATATTACAGTTTAGGCTGTTGGAAAAGTGGCTAAACTGCTTATGCTCGCCAGCGAATACACGCTGGCTGCTGCACTCTTCAAGATGAGTTTGTTCTAATTTTGAATTACTTGTCAAAGTGAATTACCGTGCGAATACTTTCGCCCTTGTGCATAAGATCAAAGGATTCATTAATGCCCTCAAGTGGCATGGTATGAGTAATGAAGTCACTTAGCTTAAATTCACCCGCAAGGTAACGCTCAACATAACCTGGCAGTTCAGTACGACCTTTAACACCACCAAAAGCGGTTCCGCGCCAGACTCGTCCTGTCACAAGCTGGAAAGGTCGAGTCGAAATTTCTTGGCCTGCACCAGCAACGCCAATAATCACAGATTCGCCCCAACCTTTATGACAGCATTCAAGTGCGCTGCGCATAACATCAACATTACCAATACACTCGAAGGAGAAATCTACTCCACCATCAGTCAATTCAACAATTACATCTTGAATAGGCTTATCAAAATTCTTAGGGTTAATGCAATCTGTTGCCCCTAGCTGCTTAGCTAATTCAAACTTAGATTCGTTAATATCGATGGCAATAATGCGGCTGGCTTTCGCCATAGCTGCGCCAATCACGGCACTTAAACCAATCCCACCTAAACCAAAGATAGCAACGGTATCGCCTTCTTGTACTTTAGCCGTATTCATCACGGCGCCCATGCCCGTAGTAACACCACAGCCTAATAAGCAAACTTCTTCTAATGGTGCATCTTTATTCACTTTTGCTAGTGAGATTTCAGGTAGTACTGTGTATTCAGAAAAAGTGGAGCAACCCATATAGTGGAAGATTGGCTCACCGTCTTTATAGAAACGTGTAGTACCGTCTGGCATTAAACCCTTACCTTGTGTCTCACGAATCTTTTGGCATAAGTTGGTTTTGCCCGATAAACAGAACTTACATTCACCGCACTCTGGAGTGTAAAGTGGAATTACATGATCACCCACGGCAACACTCGTTACACCCGCGCCAACCTGTTCAACAATGCCGCCACCTTCATGGCCTAAAATTGCAGGGAAAATACCTTCAGGGTCTTCACCCGATAACGTAAACGCATCAGTATGACAAACACCAGAAGCAACGATGCGAACTAATACCTCACCCGCACGCGGTAACATCACATCCACTTCTTCAATAGACAGTGGCTGGTTTGGGCCCCACGCAATGGCCGCTTTTGATTTGATAAACTGGTCTGTCATGGTGATTAGCCTCTAGCTTGTTCCTATGACTATTGTGTCATAAGCAGATTAAGATGAAGATGAGTTAATAACTAAGAATAGTTATTCATCTTAAGATTATGAAGTTATTATAATTGTTTCTCAATGAATGATAATATGCGTAAATATCAAGTCACTTTTACCATATCGTAATAATTAATTAGTGACGAGCCAGTGACAATAGACAGCAAAACGAAAAGGGATTCTGATGAGCACTATGCAATGGCAAGGCATCTGTGAGTTTACCGCTGTAGCTGAGAGTGGCAACTTCACTCAAGCGGCAAAGAAATTATTAATCTCAACTGCTCAAGTCAGCCGTCAGGTGAGTGAATTAGAACAGCGTCTCAATACCAAGCTATTTTATCGCACGACCCGCAAAGTAACTCTCACCGAAGAAGGTCAGTTGTTTTATCAACAATGCCGCGGAATTTTAGACAGGCTAGAAAATGCTGAGCGATCACTTACCAACCTACAATCGACTCCTCAGGGTAAGATTAAAATTTCGGCACCAGTGACTTATGGTGAGCGTCATATCATCCCCTTGATTAATCAATTCTTAATACAATATCCGCAAGTTGAAATTGAAGTTCAATTGAGTAATCAACGAATCAACCTTATAGAAGAAGGTTATGACTTGGCCATCCGCTTAGGTCAACTAGATGACTCTAGTTTAATAGCCAAGCGTATTTCATCGCGTCAGCACTTCTTATGCGCATCACCCAGCTATATAGAACAACATGGAAAACCCGAAATCATTAACGATTTAAAACATCATAACTGTTTATTAGGCAGTGCGGATTTTTGGCTATTTTCCGATCCTAAAAGCAAAGATCAGCAGAGTGATAAAAAAATTCGAGTGACTGGCAGCCTGCGTTGCAATAGCGGCTTAGGATTAGTCGACGCCGCTTTGAAAGGTATCGGCATAGTACAGCTGCCTGAATATTATATTAGCGAACATATTAATAAAGGTGAGCTGATAACTTTATTAGAACAACAACAAAGAGAACAAGAAGGGATTTGGGCACTTTACCCACAAAATAAATATCTTGCGAGTAAAGTGAGGTTGTTAATTGATTTTCTACAAGACAATCTAAATTAACTAAAGAACTTCCATTTTAGGAATCTATCAATTGAGATAGCACCCGATCCCCATAAAACTATCTGCGCCAACAAGACGCCCCAAAGCACGTGCAATGTTAATGCTGCGGGGGCAATTGCTTCTAAACTAATAACCGCAACGATATTAACGATTGACAGACCCGCTGCTGAAAAACGTCCACCCAGTCCTAAAAATAGTAATACAGGTAATATTAATTCCCCTGCCGTGCCAAGCCAAGCGGCTAGCTCAAAATTAATAAAAGGAACGGCGTATTCTTCTTCAAATAAAAATAGTGTGCTTTCCCAATCTCGTAATTTTGTCAGCCCCGATGCAAAAAATACCCAACCCACATAAAAGCGTGTCGCTAAGAGTGCTAATGGTTGGAGTAAATTAAATTTATTGATAAAAGCAAAATACACCTGTCCAAATCGCTCTACCTTCTTGACATAGTTATTCATAATATATTCCTCATCATTCGTATTAAATTTTTCTACATTTTCTTTAGACTAAAAATTAAATTTTGCTGAATTGCTAACGGCAACCAAGTCTCTAAGGAAAACTTTTGATCCTGTATAAGCAGTGTATCTAAAGCCTTTCCAATACTGCTGCCCTGCTGCATCAGCTGAAGCCAATTAAGCTCAGCCGAATCGATTTCTCGTATTAAGGGTTTATATTGCGGGCGATAAATTAAACATTTTTGGCCAATATTATTGGCTAACTTTTGTTGCGCTTTATGAAGAGATGTTTCTGCATAATCAGATTGAGTATTAGCTTGATAGATTTCAATAACAGGGTAATCCGATTCTAGAATTCTAATAGCAGGATTTAATATCAACCGCAGCTGGTCCAATTCGCATTCTGCTAGCAAGGTCATAGAAGCCATATCAACAGCTGTATCTTTCTCTCGCCCTTGCATATGCATTAAGAAATCAAGACGAGCAATATCAATAACAGAAGGGTATTCTTGCAATGCAGGCAAGTTACTTAATAAATCTGGAAAATTTCTTCCCCAAAGCCCCCAATCACCAGAATTAGGAAAGTCTACTTTCAATAATTGTTTAGTGGCATAAGCAAAAAGATCATCACCGATAAGCTTTAATACCGTTGGATAACTGATTTGCAGAGCACGTACTGCATTTGCCTGTAAGTTTCGTTGATAAATCGCCAAGCCTTTTTCTTCAAACTCAGAGCTTGTGTTAAAGATGGCATTCACCAATTGCTGCTGATCATTCATTATTCATCACCAATTCAGAAACAATTCGTGCTTTATGAGCTTCTAGTAATAATTCTTGCCAGCTGGGTAAGTTATTATCCCACTCGATCAATGTCGGAACGGCTCCAAAGCGTTGTAATGCAAATTCATATAACTGCCAGCCATGATCACTAATGGGCTGGCTATGATCATCAATTGCAAGCTCTCCCTCTGCTACAGGTGTAAAGCCAGCTAAGTGAATTTCGCCAACAACATGTGCCGGTATTTTCTGTAACCAATCCTTCGCATATTCAAGCGCAGGAATATCTGAAAAGTTATTCGCGTTAACTACTAAATTATTTAAGTCGATTAATAAACCGCATTGAGTAAGCTCGGTTAAGGCAACTAAAAAGTCTGTCTCAATTAGTATTGAATCTTTTGGTTGTAAATAGGCCGATAGATTTTCAATCAACAGTCTTTTTCCTGTTAATTGCTGCACGGCATCAATATTATTCGCCATGTTTTTTAAATTCTTTTCATTAAATGCAATCGGTAATAAATCACCCGCATGCACAGATTCCCCTTCAATTTCACTCCAAGAAAATGCAGCATGATCTGACATTAAAAAGGGATTAACAATGTTCGCCAGCTCACTCAACGATTCTAAATAGCCACCCGCTATACTGGCCTTTGAACCTAAACCCAGTGCGGTAGAGTGCAAACTAACTGGATATTTCTCTGCCACTTCTTTAATTAATGCTCGACTTGCACCACCTTGAGCAAAGAAGTTTTCAGAATGTACTTCAACAAAATCGATTTGCATTGAATCACTTGCTTCAATATTTAAAGAAGGGGCTAATACATCAGCATAGTGTGGATGACGTAAACCTACGCCAATAGCCACTTTATTTTCAGATTTGAATTCACCAATCGTCTTCACTGGTATTAGCCCCTCTTAAAAATATTTTACTTTTCTGCGATTTCACTTTTTAAAGCTACTTGCTCGCGTTATATTGACGCTTAGCTTCAGCCTTAGTTAACCCACCTAAATCAAGGCAAGTTCCTTTCGCCACAGCCTTCCACTCGCCAGGATCGTTATCGACAGTCGACTGCCCTGCGCACGAGTGTGTCCCGGCTAAATTACTGCAGTCATTTTGGCCTGCCTCTGCGATGCCATAACATTTTTCTTTTCCTGCCGCTTGTGCAGGAATTGCAGTACCAGCTGCCAAAACAGCAAGTAAAGCAGCATTAGCGATTAATTTTTTATTCATTTGAAGCTCCGTTGATAATTTATAAAGGGATTAACCTTCGTTTAAAGTAGTTGCATTTAAGTTTTTAATTTCAGGCCAGTTATGCTCTGAAGTTTCTAAGTTACCAGGAACATCTGAAAGCCATTTCTTCTGTACAGCTTTATTCAGATTTAAATACAGCTTGTTACCTTCTATATACCAAGCTGTTGGATCAACCGTTAGTTTCTTCTCTAGCGCAACACCCATTGCACAAAAGCCACCGTATTGAGGCGCATAGTATTCTGGATTTGCACGAAACATATTACGGTTTTCAGCACTAGAGAACTGATAAATAGCGTTCTTATAAGTCGCTGTATATTTAGCACTACCAAGAGTTGGCTTGCTGTCGGTAAAGTATGAAACTGTGTCATAGCCACTGATCGCAATGTCATTGTCATCTGCGCTCATGTCGATATCAGCAGCAAAAGCAACGCTACTTAATGCGAATGTGCTGACAGCAACAACGGATTTAATTGCGCTAGAAAGGGTCATAGGTATTACTCCACTTGATTTAACAAAGAGCCAGTTGTGGTTGGCAGTGAAGCTAGGTTACGGGTTTGTCGGTGGATAATGGGATGATATAGTCCAGACTTTGGTTCAAATCGTCCAAAAATAAGCCAGTGGTAATAAAATTACGTTTATAGAGGCATCAAATGGATCGTTTATCCGAAATACTTCTCCGCTTTTCAATGAATGCTCAGGTTTTCTTTAGTGGCAACCTATGCGGTATATATCCCTTTGGCGAAGCTGATAAGAGTGAAGGACATCTACATTTACTTAAATCAGGAAAGCTCACCCTAATCGATGCCAAAGGTGTAAAAACTGTATTTGAACGTCCGACCGTTATTTTCTTCCCTCAGGCAACACCACACAGAATCATTTCTAACGAGTCTGATAATGCAGAAATGGTGTGCGCAAGCATCAACTACAGCGATGGTTTCAACAACCCACTTGCAAGCGCATTACCTAAGTTCCTGCACTTTGACATTGAAGAATCTGAACATCTAGGACAAACCGCCAATTGGTTATTTGAAGAAGCTTTTCATGAACGATGTGGTCGTCAGCCAATGATTGATCGCCTTTGTGATATTTTTTTGGTTCAAGTATTACGACAAGTTTTGGAAAATGGTGCAGTTGCCCATGGCATGCTAGCGGGCTTATCTCACCCACAACTTAGCAAGGTAATGACTAAGATTCATGAACATCCTGAAAAGAATTGGAGCTTAGATTCACTGTCGAGCTTGGCAGCTATGTCACGGTCAAAGTTTGCCGAGTTATTTAAAGAAATCGTCGGCCAACCACCTGGAGATTACATCATGGAATGGCGATTATTTATTGCGCAAGGATTATTAAAAGAGAATAAATCAGTAGGTCTTGTTGCCAATGAAGTTGGCTATGAGAATGGCTCAGCACTAGCCCGTGTTTTCCGTAAGAAAACAGGGCTATCGCCAAAAGAGTGGCTAGATAAGTTTAAATCTCCTTCTTAATATAACCAAAAGGCTTAAGAAATACTTAAACTACATCATCTCTTTAACGGTACCAATTGCGCTTCCAACGCCGACTTTTAATTTAAGCTTAAACAGTTCAAATGATTCACCTGCTGTTAACTCTTCATTATCACTGCAGCGTGGATCAGTTCGCTGAATAAGATCAATTACCTCTTTCGTGATTGGGATGGTTTCGCAGCCATGGGCATCTTCACATACCATATCCCATTGAGGCTTCGCCTGAATATGGCAAGCAAAGCAGTTACCGCCAAAACGATTTACTACATCAGCAAATCCACGCTTACGAATTTCAGAGCCTTCTTCTGAAACGTCTAGCTCAAAGAATTCCCAATCCTTAGTCACAGGGCTATAGCCAACTTCATGTTTCACCATGACCTCACCAGGAACTAGCTGTACAACCGAACCGGGAGGATACACACCACCGGTTTCAGAGTTAGCTACTGCTAGCGTTGCGTCTATATCACCTTTCAAATTTCCTACATAAAAGCCACGTACCTTGGTCATATCTCGAATGCAGGTAAAGGTTTCACTAGTAATTGGCAACTGGCCTGGCTCTAATTGTATAGCAGCTTGTGAGTTTTCAGCAGCTGACACATTTACTATTGATACGCAAAAAGCTATTAGAGCTCTCAACCCTGTATTCATAAAAGATTTCATATAGGTCTTACCTTATTAAATTTATATTGCACACAATATAATTAAACGTGACTTAAGGTCAACTGATAACTTAATAGAATAAAATATATCCTCCCCCCTTCGCGTAATACGATGAAACCAATACTCATATCCAGTTTCAGTTTCAGTTTTTTTATATCATCGCCATAAAGGCGAACACTTATTCTCTTAAATTACCGTAAATTGTATTGTTGATAGCTCATAAGCGCCACTCTTTATCTTCACCTGTCCGAAATAAATAATACTTTAAAATAGGGTTATTTATCTGTTTTGTGTACAGTTTAAAAAGCTGTCATTTAGCGACAAAACTGGACAAGCATTTGTTTACCTAAAGTAACAACTATAGATCTCATTAATACAAGATTATTGATTTCATTGGACTTTTTTTTGGCACGGAAATAGCTCTAGCACCCAGGTCAAATAATAATGTTTCTCACCACGAAACATGACAACTAATTAAAATAATAAATTAAGGATTAGACAATGTTAAATAGCGTATGGGTCACCTGGCCCGCTCTAACTAAACTAGGGATTCTCGGTATTTTTGCTGGGTTATTAACTCTTGCCTTCGAAAGGAAAGAGCTATTCGATAATAATCTATTCGATTTCGAGCGTTATGAAGAATACAACCAACAAATCACATGTGATGAACGCAGTTTAAATGCTCGAACAGAAGATGGTACATGTAACAACTTAGACAATCCTGCTGAAGGTGCAGCCTTACGCCGCTTTGGCCGTAACGTTGAGTTGTCGGCCGCACAAGGTGAAACGGACACTTTACTAGTCCCTAATCCTAGAGATGTAAGTAACTCGGTTATGGCTCGGGAAGAGTTTAAGCCAGCGACGTCAGTTAAC
>CERE01014144.1_pt1 | contig 27908 bp, 23 predicted proteins | sample 530911 | NCBI WGS metagenome assembly CERE01 (sample SAMEA2621092, study PRJEB7988) | marine metagenome | biome: marine biome (ENVO:00000447); feature: mesopelagic zone (ENVO:00000213); material: "saline water (ENVO:00002010), including plankton (ENVO:xxxxxxxx)" | depth 800 m
GAGCAGTTGCTGCTCGATCGCCGTTATTTCAGAAGAGTGGCTGCTCTAGAGACGCCTATATTCATAGGCATCTCTACTTAAGTGCGCCTTAATTCAAAAGCGCTTTATATGCAGGTCAGCCAGCCGTGGGTATCTTCGGCCAATCCCCATTGAATATCATTTAAGGTCTGGCGCAGTTTGGCGGTGGTGGGTCCAGCTTTGCCGTTGCCCACTTGATATTCCTGCCCGTTGTGCAGCAGGGTTCCCACGGGAGCGAGTACCGCGGCAGTACCGGATAGGGCCGCTTCACAGTTGGGGTTGCGACTGCGTTCAAGCAGTTCAGCCACCGACAGATCACGCTCCTCAACGGTCATGCCCAGATCACGCGCGATGGTGAGAATTGAATTGCGAGTCACGCCGTGCAAGAAACTCTCATCCAACGCTTTGGTGATTAGAGTATTGCCATCGATCAGCAAAAAGTTGGCGGCCCCGGTTTCCTGTACATCACCGTTGGGGCAAAACAGGATTTGGTCGACGTTTAGATCTCGCTTGGCATTCAGTGTGGGCAGCAGTGCGCTGGCGTAGTTACCGCCACTCTTGATGCGGCCCATGTGCGGCGCGCAGCGCATACCGTCTTCTTCCAACAGCAGGCGCAAGGTTGAATCAGCACCACCGGAAAAATAATCCCCCACTGGCGAAATCAATACGTATTGATAGGAGGTGCTTGAAGGCCCGGCAGCTTTGCCGATGGCGGGTTCGGTGCCGATATGAGTCGGACGAATGTAGAGCGAGCCAGGCACTTCAGGGGCTTGATCGGCGAAGCGTTCTACCGCTTGGATGATCATGGCGCGAGTCTGCTCACCGTCAATAGGTGGCAGTGCCAGCAATTCGCTGCTCTGCTTAAAGCGGGCGATATTGCAATCCATGCGGAAAATTTTGACACTGCCATCACTGTGGCGAAAGGCTTTTAATCCCTCGAAGCAGGTGCTGGCGTAGTGCAACACATGGGCGCCAGGGTGCATGCTAATGCTATCACTAGGCACCAGTTGAGGTTCACTCCACTTGTCTCCATTAAATTCGGTTAGAACCATTTCTGGCATAAAAACGCTACCGAAGGCAGTCATAGGGGAACCTCAAAATAGGGTGTCTGAACGGGTGAATGTATCTGGGCGCTACCCACCAATGGAGGATAAATTGACGCCGGAGAGCGATTGTAATTAGCCCGCCGTCAAAAGGGAATACTGAGGTGTCCCAGTTTGCCGCTCTTTTACTGGTGTTTGCTGAAAACTGAGGTATCATGGCGAGTTTTATTTTGCCCCTCAAAGAACGAGTAAAGTATAGATGGCGAACAGCAGGATATTAATCGTTGGCCCCTCTTGGGTGGGCGATATGTTGATGAGCCACTCCTTGATTCAACAGCTGAAATTGCAACACCCCAAGGCCGAAATCGACGTGTTGGCACCGGATTGGTGTCGAGCCTTGATCGAGCGCATGCCGGAGGTGTCTAATTCCATCGCCATGCCGGTGGGGCACGGCAGTTTGCAGTTGGGGGTGCGGCGTCGCTTGGCGGCGGTGCTGGCCAAACGCGACTATGATCAGGCCATTGTCTGCCCCAACTCGCTCAAGTCGGCGCTGATACCGTTTTTTGCGGGTATTCCGCTGCGCACGGGTTGGCTGGGGGAGATGCGTTATTTCCTGCTCAATGATCCCCGCAAACTGAAGAAGACGGCGTTTCCGCTGATGGTGCAGCGTTATGTTGCCTTAGCCACTGAAGGCGTTGCTCGCGCTGAGGAGCTGCCGCCGATTTTACCGCCCAAATTAACGGTTGATGCGGAGGCCCAAGCAGAGACTTTGAAGGAATTTGGCTTGCCGACGGAAAAGCTCATCGGCCTTTGCCCCGGCGCCGAATTCGGCCCTGCCAAACGCTGGCCGGATTATCACTACGCGGCCTTAGCGCAGCGATTGATTGATGGGGGGGGGGCAGTGGCCTGTTTTGGCTCTGCCAAAGACGCTGAAGTGGTCGACGCTATTGCCGAGCAGCTTGACGATCGCGCACAAGCTTCCTTCTATGGCATGGCGGGCAAGACGACTCTGCCTCAAGCCATCGATTTACTCGCTAGCTGTGATGCGGTAGTGACCAACGATTCTGGTTTGATGCACGTCGCTGCGGCAGTTAATACACCACTAGTGGCGCTCTATGGTCCTACCAGTCCAGATTTTACTCCACCTTTGAGTGATAAAGCTGAAGTGATTCGTTTGATTGATGGTTATCTGAAAATTAGAAAGGGCGATGATGCTCAGGGTTTTCACCAAAGCTTGATTGATATTCAGCCCGATCGAGTTTTCCAAGCTTTAGAGAAGGTGTTGTCCGCGTGAGAGTGTTGATTGTAAAAACCTCATCCATGGGCGATGTGATTCACACCTTGCCGGCGATTACTGATGCGCAGCGAGCACATCCCTCCATTCAGTTTGATTGGGTGGTCGAAGAGGGTTTTGCGGAAATTCCCAAGTGGCATCCCGCCGTGGATCGTGTCATTCCGGTGGCGATTCGTCGCTGGCGCAAAAACATTTTTAAGACCATGGGCTCAGTGGAGTGGAAACAGTTTCGCACTCAATTGCGAAAGCATCACTACGATCTAGTGATCGATGCTCAAGGGTTACTCAAGAGTGCTTGGGTGAGTCGCTTGGTGAAAGCGCCCACAGCAGGATTTGATAAGCACTCTGTTCGCGAGCGCCTTGCGGCTTGGGCCTATCAGCATCACTACTCGGTGCCCAAGGCCATGCATGCGGTTGAGCGTACGCGTTTGTTGTTTGCACAAGCGTTGGACTACCCCAAGCCAGAAACGAAAGGGTGTTACGGTGTTGACCGCAGTCGCTTTTGCAGCAGCACGCCCGAGTCCGCCAATGTGGTTTTTTTGCATGGTACCACCCGTCACGATAAACACTATCCCGAAAACTACTGGAGAGCACTGGCTCAGAAACTAACGAGTGAAGGGATTCGCGTGCGACTGCCTTGGGGAAATGAGGCCGAGAAAGAGCGTGCCTATCGTATCTCCAAGGATATCTCCGGCGCTGAAGTTTTACCCAAATTAAATCTCAATGGTTTGGCGGGAGTACTGGGGCAAGCCACCGCGGTGGTCGCGGTGGATACCGGATTGGGTCACTTGAGTGCGGCGTTGAATATTCCCAGTGTTTCACTTTATGGCCCAACCAGTCCGGCGTTAGTCGGGGCCTATGGGGAGAACCAAATACATTTGTGCGCCTCCGACTGTGAGCCGGTGACGCAGGTAGAAGACCCTGCTGTGTTTTCACCACTGACTGCCGAAGTGCTGCTATCAGCGCTCGAGCCGTTGCTGCCGCTAACCGCTGCGATCCCTTCGGAATAATGGTATGTCAGTAACCCTTGGTTTTTGTTTGTACAAATATTTCCCGTTTGGTGGTTTGCAGCGCGATCTCGTGCGGATTGCGGAAAGTTGCCATAAGCGCGGCGCTCGCATTCGGGTCTATACCTTCGCTTGGCAAGGTGAACTGCCCGATTGGATAGAGCTGTGTCTGGTGCCGAAAAAAGGTTGGAGCAGTCAGAGCAAAAATCGTCATTTTACCCAGTGGATCAATGAGCATCGACAAACCCATCCGATTGATCTGTTGATCGGTTTCAACAAGATGCCGGGGCTGGATGTTTATTACGCCGCCGACGGTTGTTATGAGGCTCGAGTCACTGAGCTTTACGGTGATTTTTATCGCCTGGGTGGTCGCTACAAACACTTTTCACGCTACGAAAGAGACGTATTTTCGTCACAGAGCGCCACTCAAGTGTTAATGATTTCGCAGCTTCAAATTCCCATTTTTAAGCGTTTCTATCAAACTCCGGATGAGCGGCTGCATTTGCTGCCTCCGGGCATTGCCCGCGATCGAATTGCTCCGCCCAACAGCGTGGAGCTGCGCCGAGAGTTTCGTCGCGAGTTTGGCATTGCTGATGATGAATATTTGTTGCTCATGGTGGGTTCCGGCTTTAAAACCAAAGGTGTAGATCGAGCGCTGGACGCTCTGGCCGCTTTACCTGCCAAACAGCGCAACAAAACACTCTTATATGTGATTGGACAAGACAATCCGCGCGGCATCCTTAAGCAAGCAAAGCGACTGGGTGTCGAAGCGCAGTTTCAAGTTTTCAGTGGTCGCGACGATATTCCACGCTTTATGCAGGGCGCGGATTTGTTGATTCACCCCGCTCGCCATGAAAATACCGGCACAGTATTAATAGAGGCTCTGGTGGCAGGTTTGCCAGTTTTGGTGACCGATGTGTGCGGTTATGCTCACTATGTAAAAGATGCCGATATGGGACGTGTGATGGCATCGCCCTTTGATGGGGCCGTGTTAGCCCAGCAGCTGTCGGAGATGCTGGCAGAGATGACGGAGAGTGCCGATCAGTGGCGCAGGCGCGGCGCTGAGTTTGCCTCGCAAGCCGATGTTTACAGCATGCCCGACGTGGCGGCTGAAAAAATTATGGCATGTGCGGCGGGTGAGTTGTGAAGGTGTTTCTGAATGCGACCTTTGAGCAGTTGTGGCAGGGCAAAGACCCTTTTGAGCAGGCCGATGCTATCAGCGGCGATGTCTACCGCGAGTTGGATGGGCGTCGAACTCTGCGTTTCGAAGCCAATGGTCGAGGGTATTTTCTCAAGCAGCATAAAGGCGTCGGCTGGAAGGAGATTATCAAAAATCTGCTATCACTGCGCTTGCCGATATTGGGCGCCGCCAATGAAAAGAACGCAGTTGAAGCGCTAACCAACGCTGGTGTGGGCACCATGACCGTTGCGGCTTTTGCTGAGCGAGGTGCCAATCCTGCCGCACAAGAATCATTTATTATCACAGAGGCGGTCGAGCCATCCATCTCTCTTGAAGATTTGGCGATTGAGTGGCGACAGAGTCCGCCGAGTCTGAAACAAAAACGTGCGCTGTTGAATCTCGTGTGTGATATGACTCGCAAAATGCACGATGCTGGGGTCAATCATCGCGACTTTTATATTTGCCACTTTTTACTGCGCAATCGCGATTGTGATGCTGATCCTGATCTGACGTTGATTGATCTGCATCGCGCGTTGATTCATTCACATCTACCATATCGGTGGCGACTGAAAGACCTAGCCAGCCTCTATTACTCGGCTTTCGATGTGCCGCTAACCAAAACCGATCGTTTACGGTTTATTCGTAGGTACAGCGGCCAGCCGTTACGGAAGGAGTTTGGTGCTAATCAGCGTTTGTGGCATGAGGTACAGACTAAAGCCGATTTGCTTTACGTCAAGGCGCAACGCAAGGGAATTCTAAGATGATTAACGAATGGTGGATTGACGACGGTCTTGGGCCAGAAGCGCAAGCCGCTTTCGCCAGTCTTGAGCATTGTTTTCAATCGACCGGAGACGTGGTCTCAGCGAGTGGTATCTCTGAAGTTCAGCGGTTGCAGCTGGATGGTAAAACTTACTACCTGAAGCTCTATTTTGAAGCCGGTGCACGACTCAATAAATATCTAGGTAAAAGCAAGGTCCGTCGGGAGTGGGAAAACCTACTAGCGTTCAAGCGGTGGGGTTTGTCTGTCGCAAAAATTGTTGTACGCGGTGAGCAATCGACTAAGTGGTTGCAGCGACGAGGGGTTCTTATTACTGAAGGCGTCGATGATTCTGTTGATTTGGCCGAGTTAGCCAGACAATCATCGCCGTTACTCAAACAGCCGGATTGGTTGTTCTGTGTTATCGAGCAAGTTGCGCAAGCGGCTCGAGTCATGCATCAGCATCGGTTTGCACACAACGATTTGAAGTGGCGCAATATCCTCGTTAGTGGCACCGAAGATAGCCCGGTTGTGACCTTGATCGATTGCCCTTCCGGAAGATACTGGAGCTGGCCGTTTTGGGAATATCGACGGATGAAGGATTTGGCGTGTCTGGATACAATCGCAAAACACGCACTGACTAAAGATCAGAGGGTGCGGTTTATGCGACGTTATTGGCAGTTATCGGACGGCGAACCTTTGAGCAAGTTGCAGCAACGCAAGCTGAAAAGAATTGCGTCCTTTTTTTCCGGTAAAAAGTAGTCACGTGTATGAAAAGTTATATCGATAGCGACTTTAAAACACTACTAGCAGTTAATCATCTTAGTGACTTTGATGACCTGTGGTCGATGCAGGTTGAGCTGGTCGAGCCAGGTAATGAACGGCGGGGCGGATGGAGCCATGTCGCGCGCATAGAGTTGCTTGATGAAGGTGGCGAGACTCATTGTTTTTACATGAAACGTCAATACAATCACAACAACCTGAGCTTCTATGCCCCTCTAGGCGAGCCGACCTTTTCACGTGAATATCGCAATATCAAGCGCTACGCGGCTCTCTCCATCGGCGCGCTGGATACTGTCTATTACCATCGTCGGCGTATTGATGGCAAAGATGCCGCAATTTTGATTACTCGAGCCCTGGACGATTTTTCGCCATTGAGCGAGCTTTGGGAGAATTGGAAAAGTAATCGCGGCTTAAGTGATCAGCAAAAATCACAACTACTGGATGATGTGGGCAAGGCGATTGGCCGACTTCACGGCAGTGGTTTGTTTCATAATTGTTTGTATCCAGGGCATGTGTACGTTTGCCCTGGAGAATCGGGTTATGACGTGCGTTTTATTGATTTGGAGAAAACCCGCTATCAGGTGCTGCGGCGCAGAGGGTCGATCGCTGATTTGGATGCATTTTTGCGTCGTTCAGAAGTTCTAAAGGATCAAGAGTGGTCGCGGCTGCTCGCTAGCTACCTGCGCGCAAGTCAGCTGTCCATAGATCCTAAGCGGCTTACCGAGAAATTGGCAAAGCGCGCGGCGAGCAAGCGGAATTCCAATTAATGGAAGATTCTTGGCGCGATGAGCTACTGCGATCTAACCGACACCCGAGTCTACCTTTTGAGCTGCAATTGGGAGATGGGCCACGAGTCGTCGTCGATCACTGGTTGCGTATTTTGCCGGGTAAACGCTATGTCGGGCGTGCTCAGATGGCGGGGCAGACGGTGGTGGTCAAGCTATTTGTTGGCGTTCGGGCTTTCGTGAAAGCCGAGCGAGAAGCTGAGGGAATCCACCGGTTACAGCAGGCGGAGCTGCACACTCCCGCTTTGTTGGAGCAGGGCTGTGAGGGCGGTGCGGCTTGGGTTGTGACGGCCTATATCGGTGAGAGCCGAACCCTGTTTGATGCGGCTGATTTGTCGGTCGACGCTAACTTTTCACCTTCATTGTCAGATTCTCCCGATGATCAAGGCTTACAATACGCTCAGAGTGTGGTGCGAACCATCGCTGAAATGCACCTCAAGGGACTGGTTCAAACGGACATTCATCCCGGCAATTTCCTCATCGACAACTCGTCAAATCAGAGCGATTGCTGGGTGATCGATCCAGCGGACGTTGTCTCAGAGACATCAAAGCAGGGTAGGGCAGAGAACATTGCCCTGTTCTTGGCGCAACTTCCTGAGATTTGGTGGCCGCATTTGTTGAGAACCTACAGTGAGATCACAGACTCTGAGGCTAATTGTGATAAAGTGCGGGCCTTGGCGTGGCAAGCTCAAGCCCGACGGGCCGCGGACCTCGCCCATAAGAGCGTGAGAGACTGTACCTTATTTAAGGTGCGCCACGATTGGAGGCGTTTTGTCGCTCTCTGGCGTGAAGACGAACAGTCGCTGGGGCCTTTGTTAGACGACCTCGATGGCTGGATATCCCGCTCAAAGATTCTAAAAGATGGTGGCAGTGCGACGGTTGCACGGGTCGACTATCAAGGGCGCGAACTGGTGATCAAGCGCTACAATCTTAAAGGTTGGTCGCATCGACTAAAGCGTTTTTGGCGACCGACGAGAGCATGGCACAGCTGGATGGCGGGACATCGGCTTCGTGTCATCGGTATTAATAGCCCCAAGCCACTGGCCATGGTTGAGCATCGATGGGGCCCACTGCGCGGGCGTGGCTATTTGGTTACGGAAAAGGCCGAGGGGCTAGACTTACTCGCGCTAGATTCGGCCAATACCTCGTTTGAGCAGGTCGCCGCCGCACTAGGGCGAATGCTCGAACTTTTTCGGCGTCACCATATAAGTCATGGCGACCTCAAGGGCACTAACCTGCTTTGGTCGTCTGAGTTAGAAGTTATCGATTTAGATGCCATACGTTGGCATAACAACCAGGCTCGCTGGCAACGAGCTTACCAAAAAGATTGTGTCCGACTGCAGCGTAATTGGCAGTCTGACAGTGCCGAGCACGAATACATCGCAGCGGTGATTAACAGCTCTAGCTGAACCCACCGCTGAACAAATTTTAGTCAACATTTATTGAACTTGGAAGAGGTTAACTGCGTGTCCTTAATCGTATTAGGTTTGTCCGGAGCACTGAATCACGATCCCTCCGCGGCATTGTATATCGATGGAGAATTGGTAGCAGCGGCGGAAGAGGAGCGTTTTGTCAGAGACAAGCACGCGAAAAACCGCCTACCTTATGAATCTGCAAAATTCTGTATTGAGCAGGCAGGCATTAAACCGGAAGACATCAATGTAGTGGCCATCCCGTTTGCGCCCATCAGTATTACTGAGCCCCATCGCTGGCACTACGCCAAGCGCTATTGGTACGCACCCGATCGCGCCTTGGATGCCATCCTCAATGGTAATCGTCGCTATCGCCGTTACAAAAACAAAGTGGTGTGGCTGCTTGAGCAGTTGGGGATTAACCCTAAAGACGTAGAGATAGAGTCTGTCGAGCATCACATGGCTCACGCATCTAGCGCTTACCATTGCAGTGGCTTCAAAGAAAAAACCGCCATTATGGGTATTGATGGTAAAGGCGAGTATGCCACCACCTTCTTTGGCTACGGCGAAAACGGCAAAATCCATAAGATCAAAGAGTTTGTTGATCCGGATTCTCTTGGCGGTCTCTACGGTGCCATTACGGAGTTTCTCGGCTTCGAAATGCTCGATGGCGAATACAAAGTGATGGGCATGGCTCCTTACGGCGATGCCAGTAAATACGACTTCTCGCGACTGGCCAAATTTGAGAATGGCGAGCTGATTATCAACACGGATTACGCCAATGTGATTGGCCTGCGCCGTCACAAAGATAAAGGCAAAGGTTACTACTTTAGCGACAAATTGATCGAGTGGTTGGGGCCTAAGCGCGAAGGCGATATTGCCGATGAGCCTTATATTCACTATGCCGCTAGCATGCAGGCATTGTTTGAAAAGCTCGCGCTGCAAATGATGGATTATTATCTCGGCGATATCTTGAAAGAAACCGGTAAGTTGGCATTTGCCGGTGGTGGTGCGCTTAACGTCAAGCTCAATCAAAAGATCGTTGCCCGTGAAGAGCTGAAAGAGCTGTTTGTCCAGCCTGCGTCTGGCGATGCCGGCACCGCCATTGGTGCGGCAGCCTATGTGTCCGAGCAGCGCGGTGTGTCTGTTGAAAAGATGGAGCATGTGTATCTCGGCCCCAGCTATACGCCAGAAGAGATTATTGCGGCCTGTGCCAAGCATCCTCACAAGCCTAACTGGAAGCAGATCGACAATGTCCCGAGCGATATTGCAAAAATTCTCGCCGAAGGGCATCCAGTGGCTTGGTTTCAAGGCCGTATGGAATTCGGACCAAGAGCACTCGGCGGACGCTCGATCCTAGGTTGTCCTAGTGTGGACGGCGTGGCGGACAAAATTAACGAACAAATCAAATTTCGTGAGCGCTGGCGCCCCTTCTGCCCAAGTATGTTGAGTCGCGTCGCGCCAGAAATGTTCAAAGTGGATCATCCTGCGCCCTACATGACCTTCACCTTTGAGGTAAACGACAGTTGGAAAGACCGAGTTCCTGAAGTGGTGCATGAAGATGGGACCGCTCGTGCACAGGCGTTGCAGCCAGGAGTGAATGATCCCTACTACCAGCTGATGGAAGAGATGGAGAAACTCACCGGCAATGCCGTGGTAATGAATACTTCTCTCAATCGTCGGGGTGAGGCTATGGTGTGCTCACCCACTGATGCCTTAAATATGTTCTTTGGATCCGATTTGGAATATCTGATTATGGAAAATGTGCTGGTTGCAAAGACGTCAGGGTAGAGAATTTCGATGCATTCTTCTCGTTGGGTTTTACAATTGTGCCATAGTTATGGGGCTCCTTTTGATGATGTAGCACGCCAGTGGGCTTGTTTATTTGACGACACGGAGTATAAGATTCTCACAGTTTTTCTAACGGGAAAGCCCGATGAACGAGTGACACAACAAGTTGGCGGAGATGCCGTCGTTTATCTAGGCTATAGATCTAAGGATCTAAAAGGGCTTAAACGTAAACAAATACGTGATATTGAATCATTGCACGTTCAGTATAAATTTGAGTTTGTTGTGGCTCATCGTTATAAACCTATCTTTATCGCTGCGCATCTAAGAACTCTGAAAGTCTACGGTGTTCTTCACGCATATGGCGTTTTTGAGAGCTATTGGCGCCGTCGTTTCGTTGAGCGTCGCTCCGATAAAATAACATTGCTCGGCGTGTCAAACGCTATTCGAGATGATATTAAGCTGTCTCTGTCGAAATTTCCTTCTGAGCGTATTCAAACTTTTTATAATAGGGTGAATGTGGAAACTTTACAGTCAGGCTTGGCCAATCGAGCCGAAGCGCGGGGTTATCTTAATATACCTCAGGATGCATATGTTGTGGCTAATGTTGGTCGACTTCATCCGGATAAAGACCAAGAAACCTTATTGATCGCTTTTGCCAAGGCTAGTGAAAGTTTGACAAACGCCATATTGGTTATTGTCGGTGAGGGCCGTTTGAAAGCCAGTCTCGAGTCAAAAGCCAGAGAATTAAACATCATCGAGAAAGTGGTATTCACCGGACGGGTGGAAGGTGTCTGGCGGTTTTTTAAGGCGTTTGATGTTTTTGCGCTTACCTCGAATTATGAGCCCTTCGGCATGGTGCTATTGGAGGCCATGGTGGCCGAAGTCCCTGTCGTAGCTACGAATGTCGGCGGTGCGCCTGAAGTGCTCGGTGATTGTGGCCACCTTGTTGGCCTTGGCGACACTGAAATGTTGGCCAAACTCCTCATGTCTGATGTGAAAACCTTCAATCGAGAATTAGGGTTACAGCGAGTCACGGAAAAGTTTAGTGATTCTGCAGCGAAACGTGAGTTTACACGGCTGATAGAGAGTGATGCAGAATGACCAAACCTTTACGAGTTTTAGCGTTAACTCAATCAGATAGGATGCCCAATTGGGATCTTTTTTACGAAGAATTAGGAAACTATGTCGATCTGGATTTTCGCAAGCTAAATCGTAGTGAACAGAGTAATCTAAAAAAGTACTTTCGAAATATCGATCTAGATAATTACGATCGTATATTTTTGGAATTACGATTTAAGCGTCAACTTAAGCAGCGAAACTTTATCGCGACTTTACCCAATTTGGTCGAGTATGAGTCAGATGCCAACCAAAATTATAAGAAGGGCGGAAAATACCAAGGAAAGTGGTCCAAATACTATTCCAGCATGAGTAGTTTACGCATCATTTGTACAGGCCATATTGTGACCGCTCGGCTGAGAGACGAAGGGTATGACGCGGTGTGTGTGCCAAAGGGATTCAATGAGACTGAGATTAGTTGTCTCGATCAGTCGCGAGATATTCAGCTGGGATTCATTGGCCGTGTAGAGAAGGCCGCGTACAATGATCGCAAGAAGCTCCTTGATCTTTGTGTGAAGCGATTGGGCTTGCAAATGCTTAGAACCAATCCTGGGGCAGCATACAATCAAATGCTAAATCGAATTCGTTTTTTTGTTAGTGCCGATATTGGTCTTGATGAGTATATGATTAAGAACTTTGAGGCTATGGCAGCAGGGTGTGTTCTGTGTTGTTATCGACAAGGGCGTGGAGAAGAAGATGCTCTGGGATTTATTGATATGGACAATGTTGTTCTTTACGACGATGTGGATGAGCTGGAGGCCAAGCTGGATTATTTAAAAGGCAGAGCTTCAGAAGTGGATTTGATTGCCGAGCGTGGAAGAGCACTGGTCGAATCGAGATATGGTTTAAAATCTCTGGCCCGACAAACAGCCGAAGTCTTAGTCGCTCCCGTGATGTTTATGAAGCCTATGACGATGACACAAAAACTTCTTGCGAGGTTAGGGCGTTGAGAGTCAAGCGTTCGTCGATTTGTTTTGTTATCCCCTATTTTGGTGAGTTTCCTTTTTGGATGGACTACTTTATAGAAAGCTGTTCCTCTAACAGCTCTGTGGATTATGTTATTTACAGTGATAATCCCCTGCCTAAAGGATGGCCTGCCAATATTACTTACCACTATATTTCATTTGATGATTATAAGAATTTGGTGAGCCAACGATTGGGTATCCGCTTTAACCCTATAAACCCTTATAAATTGTGTGACCTTAAGCCCGCCTACGGGATGATTCATGACAACGATATTAAAGGGTACGATTTTTGGGGGTTTTGTGATATCGATTTAATTTTTGGAAACATACGTAAGTTTCTAACCCACAACGTACTGAATTCCTGTGATTTTTATAGCGCCTATGAACGACGAGTGTCGGGGCACTTTTTCTTAACTAGAAACACTCCCGAACTAAATAAATCTTTCATGAAGGTGGATGGCTGGCGGAAAGTGTTTGAAGATGTTGAGCATCATTGCTTTGATGAAAGAGCGTTTTCTAGTCTCTTTGTTAAGTTTAAAAATCACCCCGCTTGGTCAAAAAATATATTGTCTTGGTTGTTTTTACCTCTCAGTCGTCGGTCGGTGTTTGAAGAGCAGTATTCTACACCAGGTCTGCGTTATAACTGGGTAGATGGCACGAGGGATTTTCCGACAGAATGGTATTGGCGCGACGGTGCTTTGACGAACAACGCTTCCGATAGGGAGTTTCTGTATTTTCATTTCTTGAAGTGGAAGAGGAACTGGGGCGGGAAAAATAGTAGAGACGCCCCTACAAGTATAAAATGGATGGTTGATGATAGTGGTTTTCATAGTGCTTGAGTGTGAACAGGCTAAGGTGTTTCTTTGAGAGTCTTAACTTTATTGTTAATGGGCGGAGAGGAAGCCGTAGCCGTCCACAATGTTCACGGTAATATTCTAAGTGGACTTGCTGATATAGAAAAGAGCGACGTAGTTTTTATTTCTGAGGCCAGTGGAAATACTTCAGTTTTTCCACTGGGAACAGAAATAAAATACCTTGGTAAGAATAAGAAGATTCTTACAAGGGGGCATAAGTTTAGATTCTTTCTTTCTAGAAGACGTTTAGAAGCTGATGTTGGGAGTTTTTTGTCGGGTTATGATCTGGTAATTACAGATGGACTTTTGACTACTGCTTTGATCGCTAAGCAGGTAGATAAGTACGGTTTAAAATCTCTGACGATTGTGCATGGAGAACAAACTAAGATTAGACCCTTAGTAAGTAGCAGAATACCTTACCTTGTTGGAGGGTCTTTCTATTATTCCTGCGTCTCTGGTTCGGTGAAGCAATCTCTGCTGAATAACGTGGAGTTGCCTGAAAAAAGAGTCCGGGCCATTGTGAGTGGTTTGGACGATAAATTGTTGGAGATGAGGCGTTTTGATCGAGCTGAATCTAGAGTATTTTTCGGGCTTTCTTCAGAAGATTTTGTGATTGGATGCGTGGCTCGTGTTGAACGGCACAAAGGGATCATAGACTTGCTTAAGGCCTTTAGTAAATTTATCTCTAAAGGCTACAAGGCTAAACTGTTGTTGATAGGGGATGGATCTATTCTCAAGGAAGTAGATCTGCTCTCTAGAGAGTTGGGTGTTGATGCTTCAGTGTTACTGCCTGGCTATTTAAATTATGCAGACCGATACCTTTTAGCTATGGATGTCTTTGTGTTGTTGTCCAAAACGGAAGGGCTAGGTTTGTCCGTTTTGGAGGCTCAATTTTCCGGCTTGCCAGTGATGTTGAGTGATATTCCTGCTTTTAGGGAAATTCAGAAACTTTCAGTTTCGGATTCTTGTAGTGTAATCGAGGGTGAGCAGGATCTAATTGCCAGATGGATTGCTTTGCATGAAAATCCAGCCGAAGAATGTAATTATGATCTATCTTGGTGTTCAGTGGATCTTATGAAAAATAGCTATAAAAGCCTTGTTTCTAGCATAATGCAATAGTTGATATTTTATGACAGGTGTAAAAGTCTTAAGGCGTATTCAGTCTTTTTCGTTAAATATGATTTTGATTGGACTGTTTTTTTCTGTGTCTGGCTTTTTGTACATTGATGATGACTATTCAAGAGTGATTTACTTAACTGTGATTTTGTTTTCACTCCTATTCTGGTTCCTTGAATTTCCAGATATGTCATTTTCAAAAAACCTATTCAGATATTCGTTTCAATGGAGGTTGGTGACGGTCTTTTTTCTTTGGGTCTTTTTTTCATCATTGATAAATGAGGCTTCTGCCTTAAAAGTTTTGTCGAGATTGTTGGCGATATACTTCTTCCTCTACGGGGTTGCTTTAGCAAGAATGTATAGGCCTAAAGAGTTTTATTTCGTGCTTTTATTGGGTGTGGTGGTTGCAGTAGCGTTACTCTGTCACTCCACAATAGGCTTCTATTCCAAAAATTCTCTGACAACCAGGCTGGTAGGGTTTGGGATGGACGTAAGAAATCCTGTTGTAGTTGGTGTAGTGGCAGCGGGGTTGTCGGTCATGGCCTATGTATTAGCGCGAACCGCTGGTTTCAACAGGGTTTTAGTTTTTCTGTTGAAACTTATTGCTCTGAGTTTATTTGTAATCTGTGTCTTTTCATGGTCAAAAACACCTTTCTTGGGACTGCTAGCTGGGTTGGTTTTTTATTTTCTAATTGTGGGGAGAGCTAAGGGAAAGAGGTTGTTGGCTCAGATGGGTGGAGTTATTGTGGTCGTAACAGCGCTTATGTGGTTGTCCGATTCATGGCGATTGGCAGATGTTGATGCGTTGATGACCCTTAGTAATAGGTTGCCTATATGGCTGAATCTTATTGATTCGATAAAGAGCAATTTCTTCTTTGGTGTCGGTATTGATTCTGACGCGGTGTTTGAGGGCGAAAATGATTTGTCTATGGAGCATCCTCATAACTCTTATCTTCAAGCGTGGTATTATACAGGCTGGCTCGGTTTTTTGTTGTTTACGTCTATCTACTTGTATCCGGTCTGGAGTGTTATCCTTTCTCAGGGAAGAGGTAAACATTTACTGTGGTGCTTCGGGTTTGTGTTCGGAGTCCAACTTGTCGATGTGCATGTTTTCTTATCTCGACCAAATTTATACTGGTTCATTCTTTGGTTGCCGGTGGGTTGGTTTGCGATTGAAGAAATGAAGTCGAAACAGGGGTGTCGCACTTAATTGGGGCTATCAAAATAGGGACTATTCTAAGGATTTAAGCTTCTTAAGTACTGAGGGCTCTTTTTTTCGCTTAGTGCCTTTGGTCTCGCTGTCTTCCTTATCAGTCGGTGTTGGCGAAAGCTACGGAGTGGTGGCTCATTCCATTGGAATTACCGATAAAGGTGGAGATTGTTGTTTCCTTTTTCGGAGTTACTGTATAGACGTATTTTTAGCCAATTACTTTGCCATGAATGTTCCCTCAATATTATTCGTGTTATCAGGATGGATTTGTTCTTCGTTAGAGTGTTCAGAAAAGGCAAGCCGATGACTACGGTTTTTCGGTTTATAGGTTTATAGGTTGGCTGAGGGATAAGCTATCAAGAGATTTGCAAACAAAATGTCAGTTTTGTTAGAGATACTATAATTCAAGTTTTCCAAGATAATTAATGACTACAAGCCATTAACAGTTTTGATGTCATTGTATTTAAGAGATATGAGATCTATGTCTGAAGCAATAGCTCCTGAAAATGGTGCAAAGATTTATTGGCGTTTACTCTGTTACCTAAAGTCGCATCTATTCTTGTTCGGGTTTAGTATCTTGGGTTTTTTGGTTTTTGCTGCCAGTCAACCCGCCTTGGCACAGGTGATGGAATGGTTGATCGAAGCCATCGACAGCGGTGACAAAGATCAACGGATCATTATTCCTCTGACAATGATGGGCATCTTTGTGGTGAGAGGCATCGGGTCTTTCATTGGTAATTATTATATTGCCAAAGTCTCGCTCAATATCGTTCACACTTTGCGGATCCAGTTGTTCAACCAATTAACGACTTTGCCGAGTAACTATTTCGATGCGCATAATTCCGGCAATCTGATTTCTCGTATCATTTACAATGTACAGGGTGTGACCGGTGCCGCGACCGACGCGTTGAAAGTTCTCATTCGTGAAGGCGCTACTGTCATTGCGCTGTTTGGCTATTTGCTTTGGAAAGATTGGAAGCTAACCATGGTGTTTGTGGTTATCGCTCCCTTTATCGGAATAATCGTATCTTTGGTGGGCAAGCGCTTGAAGAAGCTAGCCAGCAAAATTCAGGTGGTGATGGGTAACATTACTCACATTTGTTCTGAAATGATTTCTGGTTATCGTGTCATGCGAACGTTCTCTGGTGAAGATTATGAGAAACGACGATTTGAACGCGCCAGTGGTGAAAACCTAAAACAAAATTTGAAGCTGGTAAGAACCAGTGCGATAGCTACGCCAGTGATGCAGGCCATCGTTGCAATGGCCATGGGAACCTTGGTCTTCCTGGCGATGACCTTCATGGATACCTCCTCTCCTGGGCCTTTCATCGCCTACATCACCGCTGCCGGATTACTGCCAAAGCCCATCCGCCAACTGAGTGAAGTTTATGGCACGATTCAAAAAGGTATCGCCGCCGCGCAGAGTATTTTCGAACAGCTTGATGAAGTTTCCGAGACAGATTCTGGGAAGCGTGAAGTTGAACGAGTGCGCGGACATATTGAGATCAAACAGCTCGACTTCGCCTATAACACTGAAGAAGGCAATGTTCTCAAACGTATTGATCTCGAAATCAACGCCGGTGAAACCGTCGCTCTGGTGGGAAGCTCGGGTAGTGGTAAGTCGACCTTGGCGAGTCTGATCCCACGTTTTTACGATTACCAAAGCGGTGAGATTCTGGTTGATGGTCATCCACTGACGGACTATCGCCTTGCGTCGTTAAGGGAGCAGATCGCACTGGTTAACCAAGATGTGGTCTTGTTCAATGACACTGTCGCCAGTAATATTGCCTACGGTGGTCTACAGGACGCTTCTGAAGAGGCGGTTCAGCAAGCCGCGAAGGCCGCTCACGCGACGGAATTTATTGAAACCATGCCGCAGGGCTTCGACACCTTAATTGGCGAAGATGGCACCCGTTTATCGGGCGGGCAGCGTCAGCGCTTGGCGATTGCTCGGGCACTATTAAAAGATGCCCCTATCTTGATTCTGGATGAGGCAACTTCCGCTTTGGATACCGAATCTGAGCGCGCCATCCAAGATGCGCTTGATGTATTGATGACAGGGCGGACAACCTTAGTCATCGCGCATCGATTGTCGACCATTGAAAATGCCGACAAAATTGTGGTGATGGACCAAGGAGAAATTGTCGAAATGGGGACGCATCAGCAATTGCTAGAGCAGCAGAGTGTTTATGCTCGTTTGCACTCAATGCAATTCCAAGAGTCGCCCTAGTGGTTCAAAGGCGTTGCTCGACGTGATTGCTCGAATATGAGTCGTTGGTTTGCTCGCCTGAGATTGCTTAGGATCGGAAGGCTTGTCGAGCAATCCCGATACAGACCTGCTCAGCGACCCGATCGATCTGTTCTATCTTCCGATTCTAGCCAATCGTCATGATAAATCGCTCTAGCGGTTAAATAAGACCCTGCTGCAGCTTGCGAGCTGCAGCACTACACCCTCGCGCTATCTCGGGTTAAAATAGTGCTCTTTTGACGAACTCTACCGAGAATTCCCTATGTTGTTGTCTATGCCCCGTTTTGATCAATCCCAAGTGCTGGTTATTGGGGATGTGATGCTCGACCGCTATTGGCATGGTGGCACCTCTCGAATTTCGCCTGAGGCACCGGTACCGGTGGTCAAAGTGGGCGGAGTGGAAGATCGTCCGGGGGGGGCGGGCAACGTCGCCCTCAATATTGCCGCCTTGGGGGCCGGAGCCTCGCTGATCAGTGTGGTGGGCGAAGATGAAGCCGCCGAGGCCTTGCGCAGTCGACTGGAGTCAGTAGGCATTCACACAGACTTTCAGGTCTCAGCGGATAAGCCAACGATTACTAAGTTGCGAGTCATCAGCCGTCATCAGCAGTTGATCCGTATGGATTTTGAAGAGTCCTTTGCCTCCCAAGACAGCAGTGGCTTTGCCGAAAAGGCGAAGAAGCTCCTGCCTCTGATGGGAGCGGTGGTGCTATCGGACTACGCCAAGGGCACCTTACAAAACACGCAAATATTAATCGAGAGTGCTCGCGAGGCCGGTGTCCCGGTACTAGTAGACCCTAAAGGCACTGAGTTTGAACGCTATCGTGGCGCTACCCTGTTAACCCCGAACTTGCATGAATTTGAGGCCGTGGTGGGAGTCTGTGAGCACGAGTCTGAGCTGGTTGAGAAAGGCACCGAGCTAATGCTGTCGCTGGACTTAGAGGCGCTGCTGGTGACTCGCGGGGAGCACGGCATGACGCTGTTGCGCCCCAACCAACCGGAGTTTCATTTACCTGCGCGGGCGCGAGAAGTTTTCGATGTGACGGGCGCAGGCGATACCGTTATCTCGGTGTTGGCCTCTTCTTTGGCGGCCGGTAGCGAGTTACCGCAAGCTGTTGCTTTAGCTAATCTGGCGGCCGGTATTGTTGTGGGCAAGTTGGGTACTGCGACCATTAGCGGACCAGAATTGCGCCGAGCGATTAAAACCGAGCAGGGTTCAGAGCGCGGTGTTATGACGGAAGAGCAGTTACTGATGGCGCTGGAAGAAGCTCGAGCTCATGGCGAGCGTATCGTCTTCACCAACGGCTGCTTTGATATTATTCACGCCGGTCACGTTGGCTACTTAGAAGATACTCGCAGTTTGGGGGATCGGTTGGTGGTCGCCATTAACAGCGACGAGTCAGTGTCTCGCTTGAAGGGGCCTGCACGACCAATCAATCCGGTGGATCGTCGTATGGCGGTATTGGCCGGTTTGGAATCTGTCGATTGGGTGGTGCCTTTTGGCGACGATACGCCTGAGCGTTTACTGCAGCTGATCAAGCCCGACGTATTGGTGAAGGGCGGTGATTACACAGAGAAGCAAGTGGTTGGCTGGGAAATCGTTAAAGCCTATGACGGTGAAGTGAAGGTTCTCAGCTTTTTTGATGACTGTTCAACCACTGCCATTGTTGAAAAAATCCAAAGCCAAGACGGCGAAGATCAATAGTCGTCGCCCTTGTCTTGGTGCAAGTATCGTCTTTAGATGGCCTCTGGATCTTATATCGTCGGCTGGGCACTGCGGATTGCACTCTGGTAAAACGCGTGTTTTGAGGTCGCAATGTCCTCAAGATAACCGGCTTCAAACTCTTCTAAGTGAATGCACTCGCGATCTTGTTGATAGCGGAAAATATGTTGGAAATTGCGTTTACGTTGGCGGCTGTACAAGGTGAAGATATTGATCCGCATGTCGGCAATATCAATGAGTCCCATGCTGCCATCGGCGAGCTGAATAATATTGCCTATATGTAATGAGCTAAACATGACGCCGGCATTGTGCAGCTGCGCAATGTAGCGCCCCAGTTGTCGGGACAGCAATTTATCCTGTGGTCTTTGGCTGAGAACGTCGCGCAAGGTGTTGCCGGGAATACCGTGGTAACAAACGCAGTCACGGCGAGGATCTTTTGTTCTAAAGACGTCCAAAATACCCGCCGTAGTGATGCCGCGTTTTTTCAGTTTTACCGCATGATTGGCGAACTGTTTGGCTCTAGACTGCAATGTCGTCATTGAGAAAGTGCTTTTATGGTAGAAGATCTTCAAGTAGCGATCTTCTGCCAACAACACGATTTTGGGGCCTCGAAGATCTTCTTCGATGACTTTACCGGAGTTAATTAGCTTTTCGAATTCGTGGTTTTCTATAACCTTCATTGTGCTTCTTGCACTGAAAGAGAGTTAACCGCCTTTTGGCAGTTGTCTGCCAAATGTTTGGGCGTAATGGTACCAATAATTGCGCTGCTCACGGCGCCGTGGCGAAACAAAAAATCCATACTGGCTTGGACTGGGTCGACATTGGTGGTGTTTGTGGGCGTGGTAATGTGACCGCTGGCGAGTGCTTTTTTTACGAAAATGCCTTTGTTATTGCTTGCTGCGAAATCCAGTACGGCTTCTTCGTCTTTGTGATTGAGGTTGTAAGTCACCATCACGCAATCCGATTGCTGAGCGGCCAGCAATCCACCTTCTACGGTCTTTGTGCTCATCCCAACAGCGCGTATTTTCCCTTGCTGCTTTAAACGTTGCAAGGTGTCCATGCACTCGCCATTGGCGAGGATATCCATATCGTTGCCATCAGAGTGAATCAATACCAAATCAATAACGTCAGTTTGCAAGCGTTGCAAGCTGCGTTCAATGCTAAAGTTGGTGTGTTTTGCGGAAAAATCAAAGGAGGATTCACCGGCATTGAACTCTTCACCGACCTTACTGCAGATAATCCAGTCGTCACGCTGTCCTTGCAATAGGGGGCCGAGGCGCTCTTCACTGATGCCGTAAGCGGGGGCGGTGTCGATCAGGTTGATACCGAGATCGAGGGCTTGTGCAATGAGATTGGCCGCGTCTCTATCGGATGGCAACTCGAAGCTGGTCGGGTATTTAACGCCTTGATTGCGGCCCAATTTAACCGTGCCTAAACCGAGTGGGCTAACTTGGATTCCGGTGTCGGCAATCGAGTGTCGAAAGGAGTGAAGACTGTTCATGGTCACTGTAGTTTTGAAGCTGATGGTGAGGTGAATAGTTCGGTGTTGTCCCAAGGTGCCGGTGCAATGCCGGCTTGGGGGAGTGCACTCAACACCGATAAATCCGCCGTGCTACCTTGGGGTTGAATGTTCTGGTGCTGTAATAATCCCAAGGCTTCATTGGCAAGGTTGGGAGCGAGCGTCAGTTTCGTCGGCCAAGCCACGGCTAAGTTACTACAGCCTGGTGCGCTGCCAATGAAGGCTTTATCGGGGCGCACCAGTTTTTTTTGTTTGGGCTCGGCGCGATCCACCGGCAGCGTTGCCCATTGTGCGCCGGATAAATCCAGCCATGGCATCAATGTCTGCAGTTCATGCTGAGCTTTAGCAATCAGCTCTGCAGCGCTTAGATCAACGCCTTTTTCTGCCAGCGAGCCGCCCAAATACCAGACCCACTTGCCGTCCTTACAAGGGTGGCTAGAGATCGTTAATTTGGGTGTTTTATCGGTGCCGAGACAGTGCCCGTAGAAGCGATGGCTGTTATCCAGTTTTACCATCACTTGTTGTAAGGGCCGCAATTGCATGGCCGGCGTTCGCTCACCCAATTGTTGCAGTAAGGCGCCATTGCCTTTACCTGCGGTAAAAATAAACTGTTTGGCGTTGATGACAATCGGGCCATTGGCGGTGTTCACCTGTAGCTGACATCGCTGTTGCTCGTCGCGTTGCCATTGTGCCTGCGACGGAGGGAGCAAAAAAGTTCGCCCTTTGACGTTGTTGGCCAAGGCTTTTACGACGCTGGGCACATCCAACACCATATCCACCAAGCGATACAGTTGTCCGGAGAAATCGGGGTGCTGAAAAACACTCGGGCGCTCTTCGGCTTTGACCTTGTCGACTCGACCTCGAGTGGCCTTACTGGCGAAAAAAGTGGTCAACTTTGATGTTACGCTGGCGGTAGACCACATATAGAAATGATCACTGAGCACCTTCGCCTCGCGCAAGTCCACATCGCCGCAGCCGGCCAGACAATCTTGCCAGTGTGCTGGCATATCCGCGATAGCTTCTGAGGCGCCGGTCAGTGCACCGCTGAGGGTGTATTTGATGCCGCCGTGAATCATGCCTTGGGAGGCAACCGATTGATCGCTGCCCAGTGCCTGACTCTCAAACAGTGCGCAATCGTAGCCGTCGGCCTGCAGGCGATTGATCAACCATAGACCAGCAATACCGCCGCCGATAATGGCAATATCCAGATCGAGAGAGGGAGTGTGCATTGTTGAGGAGGAATCCATAATGACTTGGCTGCTAAAGTTTGGGTAATTATACGGGTTTTACCGGCAAAAAACTTTGCTTGTGGTGGTGGTCTCGGTATGCTGCCGCGATACTCAAATACTCGCCCAGATGAGAGCCTACATGCGCGCACTCTACACCCTATTTTTCTATCTGTGTTTGCCGCTGGTGATTGCCCGTCTACTGTGGCGAGCTCGATCCGCACCCGCCTATGCCCAGCGTTGGTCCGAACGCTTTGGTTTTTTCCCTGCTCGCCAGGGCTCCCTACCCGCTATCTGGGTGCACGCCGTGTCGGTGGGGGAAACTCTCGCGGCGCTGCCGATGATTCGAGCACTGCAGCAGCGCTACCCGAATCATCAGCTGATTGTCACGACGACGACACCGACCGGTTCAGAGCGGGTTAAGGCCGTGTTGGGTGACGAGGTTTTTCACGTCTACGCGCCCTACGATTTACCGGATTGTCTCAATCGTTTCCTCAAACGAACACGACCCGCGCTGGCCATTATTATGGAGACGGAACTCTGGCCCAATACGATTGCTGCCTGCGCTCGACACCGTGTGCCAGTAGTGGTGGCCAACGCCAGATTGTCGGAGAAATCTGCCAAGGGGTATCAGCGTTTGTCTGCTATTGCGAGACCTATGCTGGCTAACATCCACTGTGTGGCGGCACAGCATAGCGACGATGGTGAACGTTTTGTGAGCTTGGGTTTACCGGCCAACGCCCTGGCGATTACTGGCAACATCAAGTTTGATTTAACACTGGATCAACCGCAGAGAGCGTTAGCGCAGCAGTTTCGTCAGCGCTGGTGCAATGAGACGCCGCGCCCCATCTTTATCGCGGCCAGCACCCATGAAGGAGAGGATGAGCTACTGTTGCGCGCTTTCGAGTTGATTCGCCAGCAGCGACCAGATCTGTTGTTGCTGATTGTTCCGCGTCACCCCGAGCGCTTCGAGTCGGTGTATCAGCTGGCCTCGGCGCGCTACAAAACTGCCAAGCACAGTGAGGGGCAGTCTCTATCATCGGACACTCAAGTTCTCATCGGCGATACTATGGGCGAGCTAATGCCGATGCTGGGTGCTAGTGATCTTGTGTTTATGGGCGGCACTTGGGTGGATAACGGCGGCCACAACTTGATTGAACCGGCCGCTTGGGGCAAACCTATCTTCAGTGGTTTATCGCTGTTTAATTTCGCTGAAGTCTCGCGGTTATTGCTCGAGGCGCAGGCACTCAAGCTGGTAGAAACACCCGATGTCTTAGCGCAGCAGATCGTGCAATTGCTCGAGCAGCCGGAACTGGGCCAAATTATGGGCGAGGCGGGGCAGAGAGTTGCCGAAGCCAATCGCGGGGCCTTAGTGAAGCTGTTAGAGGTTATCGATAGTGAGCTGGCGAAACACTAGTTCGCTCTCATCGGAGTCACTCACATCCTATTGAGGTGAGTCTTGGCGACTTGTGAGTTCAGTCGCTCGTGTTTCCGTACCGCTTAGCCCGCTGGACGAAAGTCGAGCTCAAAAAAAGCCCATCGCTTTCAGTGATGGGCTTTCCGATGATTAACCCGTGCTGGGTTTGATCAGTTATTTCTCATATTGCTCAATGTCACTTATTTCTCATAACTGCTGCGCATGACTTCTTTGTCGACGTTGAGCCAGCGGTTGAGCTGCAGTACATCTTCTGGCGTCAGGTTGCCAGCCACTTCTTTCAAGCGCAGCATGTTGATGATGTAGGCGTAACGGGTGTCATCGTAGTTACGCTGTGATTGGTAGAGGTTGCGCTGAGCCACCAATACATCCACCAAGTTACGAGTACCCACTTCATAGCCGGCTTGTGTTGCTTCCAGGGCACTGCGGCTTGACGTGATCGCCTGCTTACGGGCTTTTACCTGAGCGACATTGGTGACCACTGACAGATGCAGTGAGCGAGCGCCTTGAATGGTGTCACGCTGGGTCTTGTTGTACAGCTCTTGGGCTTGCATATGCTGCTGATAGGCTTGGCGTCTTTCACCGGAGACTCTCATGCCACTGAAGATGGGCACGTCCAGCTGCACGGCAATAGTTCCTTGCTCATCGATACGTGAATCACTGGGCAAGGTAATGCCCCCATTTTGGATGTCTGTATTGGTGTCATCGCGATCGGTATAAGAGTAACTACCGGTGAGGGTCGGCAAGTGGCCAGAGGCTTTTACTCGCGCATTTTGTTGATTGGCATCGGCATTAAACTTGGCGACTTTAAGCGCATAGTTGTTGCTCAGTGCAAACTCCACCCATTCGTGTCGAGCCATAGGTTCGGGTTTGATCACCGGGAAGGTCTCGACCAACGGGGCGACCTGGTCGTGGCTACGGCCTGTCAGTACTTCCAGCTCTTCAAAGGCAATACCCAAATTACCTAAGGCTTCTAAGGTGACTGCTGTGGCGTTGTCGAAGGCTGCTTGAGCTTCGTGCACGTCGGTAATTGCCGTCAACCCCACTTCGAAACGCTGCTTGGTTTGTTCCAACTGGTGGCTGAGGGCTTTTTCTTCCGCTTGAGCCGTTTCCATATTGTCAATGGAGCGCAGAACATTGAAGTAGGCCTCAGACACGCGAATGATCAGCGACTGTTGGTCAGCGCTGAATTGCGCCTCGGCCTGATCGTTGAGCACGATGCCTTGTTTGTAGCCGAACCAAGCGGCCATATTAAACAGTGGCTGCGTCAAGGTAACCGAATAGCTTTCATTTTGAGTGTCAATCTCAAAGGCACTGCTAGCGCCGCCAAGATTCAGGGGGCCAATGGTGTCTTGATCGGTATCGGAGTAGCTCGCCGTGGCGCTTACTTGGGGCAGTAACCCAGAGCGGCCAATGGTCAAAGCTTCTTTATTTGCCTGATAAGCGGCCGTGTCGGCTTTGAGTTGGTGATCGTTTTCAAGCGCTAGAGCGTAAATGTCTTGCAGGCTATCGGCGTGTAATTGGGCGCTGCCCAAGCATAAAGCTCCCGCGAGTCCGAGAGTTAAGCGTCGCTTCAACATAGATATTCCTGTATCTGTCGCTAAGGGGGGAATTCCCTTAATAAAGTATCGCAGCGAGTGTAGCCGTTTGACTGTTTGAGGTCGAGAAAGGGAATTCATCACGGCGTTAATTAGTGTTAAAAACGAGTCTTCTAGGGCACTTATTCTCGCCAATACCCTCGAAACTGCCCACAATAGGGAAAATTACAATGTCTTCTCTGGATTTGATGAGAGATGTCTGGCAGTTTTCCTAGTTGGAATCGGGTTGTTTTTTCTTTATGTGTCTATGGAGCTCTTGTATGAGAATAATGGCTATAGGTTTGTTGATGGTTTCGTTGCTGGGGTGTACCACCACCGAGCATGTGAAGGATCCTTTAAAACAGACGGTTACCGTTACCGTTAGCGGGCCGAATATGCCGGTAACCCGAAACACGCCACTGAGTTGGTATTCGGATGTGATTTCAATCAATGATACCAACGCCGATGCCCCCTTGAACCCAGCGGTGGTGCAATGGACCAAAGCCGAAGTACAGCGTCAAATGGCGGCCAAGGGCTTTATGTTTGCCGATGAGGCCTCTCGCTATCAAGTGGTGAGTGTCTTGTTACTCGGCGATGGTGATGTGAGCCATTCAACTCAAGAAGTGTTCCGAGTGTTTCCTTCTTTAGCGGGCGAAGACAGTAAGCACCCTAAAGGGACTCTGATGTTAGGTATTATCGACATGGATACTCGAGAAGGGGTGTGGCGCAGTGCTTTGCAAGTCTTTTCCAACCCAGAGGCCACCGACGCGGAGCTCCAAGCGCGATTGCGGGAATCCGTTGCCAACATGCTGAAAAACCTCCAGCCTTCCTAAGCGGTGGAGCCCCGCAATGAATCTGAGTGGCGACCTTGTAACCCCCGTCGCCATTTTTGCGGGCTAACGCCAAACCAACGTTTGAAGCTGCGGGTAAATGCACTCAGTTCTGAGTAGCCCAGCAGTGCGGCGATATCAGTTAGGCGGTAGTAGTCAGCAGACAGATACACCTGAGCTTGCTGATGCCTGACCGCGTCGACAAGCGCCTGAAAGGTCGCCCCGTCCTGTTTTAGGTGGCGCTGCAGCGTGCGAGTGCTGTAGCCCATGGTTGGAGCGACTTCATTGATAGTGCAATGTCCGGTGACCAAAAGGCTAGTAACCACTTCCTTGACCTGATTGATGAGTTGATCGTTGTGTTTGTTCTCAAGGTGCTGGCGCAATAATTGTGGGATTTCTTTGGCCGCTGCACAGATGGGCTCTGAGAACACCTTTGGATCAATCACCAATTCACAGCAATGATGATCAAAGGCCACTGGGCATTTGAAATAGCGTGTGTAGCGAGTGGTGTCGTCGGGGGCCGGATGTTTGAAGTAGACCGCTCGTAACTTGCAGTTGCCGCCGTGCAGTAATTGAATAATCTGCCAAGCAAGGCCTATAGCGTGATCCTCGAAAGTGCGGCTGTTGTTGATGGCATCAATATCTGAGCGTGGCGAAACTGAGGCTTTGTCATCGGTTACCTCTAGTACCAAACTAATGTCTTGCGCGCGTATTTGGAGATGTTTAGAGAAGAGTTCCAGTGCCTCTTGGATATTGGCTTGGCTGGCAATCATTGGAAACAGCGGGCCAAATACCGTCATAGTTTGCCGGCGGGCAATCTCCAACCCCATGTCCGGAAATTTCAAGTCTTGGGAGGCTAGCTCCATAATCAAGGTGTGTTTTTCGTAGGGTAACAAACACTCGTTTTCGTCGAAGATCGACGCAGGAAGCCCTGCTTTATTGGCAAAATCCAACGGATTCTGCCCGTGTTCTCGGATGATGTCTTCCAAGCCGTTTAAAAAATGGCTGTGTATCAACGGTTTTGTCACAGAAATCTCCCTCGACGCTATTGTTGGTTTTTATGCTGCGCCGATGTTCTTCTTTTAAAGTGTTGGATGAGGGCTTTCCAGTCAATAGTAGTATGGCGGGAATTGTTAATCTCGTGGCGCCTTGTGATAAATGCGGTGGCAAAGTGTTGGGTAGACTGGTCTTCGCTTTCCAACATGGGAAGTTAATAATGGGATTACTATAAAAACGCCCAAACTATAAGAATAAACACGAGAGACTTGTCATGAGCTTATCTAATCGTTTAGCTCCGTTGGCGCTGGCTATTGCTGCTGCGTCCGGATCCGTTCAATCTGAATCTCTAGCCCTTGAAGAAATTGTGGTCACCGCACAGAAGCGCGCCGAAAGCCTTCAAGATGTTCCTATTTCTGTGTCTGCCATGAGTGGTGAAAAGCTAGCTGAAGCAGGTATCCCTGCTATGGCCGACTTCTCTGCCTATGTGCCTAACTTCAACGTTACCTCCAATGCCATTGGCGATGTGATTTCTATTCGCGGTATTCAGTCCGGTATTTTGGCCAGTGTTGAGCAATCGGTGGGTACCTTCACCGATGGTATCTATCGCGGTCGTGGTACTCAGTCGCGCTTCGCCTTTCTCGATGTAGGCACGATTGAAGTTCTGCGTGGCCCGCAGTCGACCTTATTTGGTAAGAACACCATTGGTGGTGCTCTGAACATCACTTCCGCCAAGCCAACCGAAGATTTCGAGGCTGAAATCTCTGGTATGTACGAAGTAGAACACGAAGAAATGGAAGTTAAAGGCTATGTATCCGGCGCATTGAGCGATACCGTGCGCGGCCGTTTTGCCTTCCAAACCCGCGACATGGATGAAGGCTGGATCGAAAATACCTACTACGACGAAGATGAGCCGCAGACGGATGAATACGCCGGTCGTTTATCTCTTGAGTGGGACGCTAGCGATGACTTGTTGATTAGCTTCAAGTACGAACATGGCGATTGGGACAACAATGGCATGCCTTA
>CERE01024650.1_pt1 | contig 27346 bp, 21 predicted proteins | sample 530911 | NCBI WGS metagenome assembly CERE01 (sample SAMEA2621092, study PRJEB7988) | marine metagenome | biome: marine biome (ENVO:00000447); feature: mesopelagic zone (ENVO:00000213); material: "saline water (ENVO:00002010), including plankton (ENVO:xxxxxxxx)" | depth 800 m
GCCGGCGCTCATTAATGACTCGAGTAAAACCCAAATACCCAGTGACGCGCTATCGAAAACAGAATCCCCAAGCGGCGTCGAGGGGAGTGAGCCGGGTGCTACTCAAGAGCCACAAGTAATCTTGTCGACCTCTTTAGTGGTGTCTGCCATTCTCACAGCTCTAATGTCGCTAGTCGCGTGGTTACTGATTTTTAGACGCCGGCCATTGTATCAATGGCTAAATAAAAAATTGAATTTATTTGAGCAAAACTCTGAGGAAGCGTCGCTTCCTAGAGTGTGGGATCCTGAGTTGGGGGCTTGGCGTGTGCGAGAGGATATTCGCAAGCCGGTGTTAACCCCGTTGGAAACATCTCTCGACGATATTGAATCAGCGTTGCAACGCCACAATGAACGGCATGGCCAGTTGAGCGATACCGATATTTCGCCTCTGAGCACAGAGGCTGACTCGAATGTAAACCCATCCACGCTTCAAGATCGTCTAGCGGCTCAAGAGAAGGACGACCAAGAGAAGCAAACTCAAGCCGTTGCTCCTGAGGTTCGCAGTAGCCAATCCAATCACCATTACAATCACCTTGTTGATACCCAAGATATCGACAGTATGTTTGAGGAACTGTCGCCGGAGGCATTGGAGATAGGCACGCCGAACGACGAAGCTACCTTTAGTAAGCAGGACCGCTTCCCTCTACTTAATGATGTTGCTGAGCGCGTTGAACCATCTGATACCAATTCTGAGGAGTTCAGTTCGGACGAATTCCAGATAGACCATCTTGATGGAGAGTTCGATTTTTCTCTGCCAGATGAGTTGTTTGAGACGCCTACGAATGAGGATCTTACCCCTAAAAAGCCGGTGTCCGAGGCCGATGCCAGAGTGAAGGCGGCGATCGTAGAGAAGACGAAAAATTATGATCCCGAGAGTCTTGATGAGGCCTTGGACAATTGGCTTGGGGGTAGTATTCCCGCCCCTGAAATTGGTGAGTATGAAGACGTTATCAGCGAGGCGATGATTTATGCGGCCTACGGTCGTCATGAACACGCTAAGCAGCTTTTGCTGGAGCAAATTACGCTCAATCCTGACGAGCCTGAACTACAAACCGCTTTAGCTGAAGTTCAGAAAAGCGCTTCGCAGTTTAAAGGCGGTGAAGGTTTTGGTGATCTTAAGGGTAATGTAGATGGCGCGGGGAGTTCGTTGGAACTGCCGAGTAAACCAGATGCTTTCGAGGGGCTGACATTGGATCTGGATGGGCATCCATCCCAACCCAAAAACTGAAAGCTGGACTGAACCCTGAGGGTTCTCTGTCGAGTGTCTAGCGTTCAAATATTGAATATTCTATACAGAAAAGGCCAAGCGGAAGCTTGGCCTTTTCTGTTTCTAGACAGTAGCTGTTAGAAAACTCCGGTCAGAGTCTAAATTTAATCATCATGTTGTACATTTTCTCAAAGGTTTTGCCGTAAGGCGGCGCCATGGCCAGCACGCCGCTGATAGAGGCTTGTTTGAAGATGGGGCGCATTTTCGAGAATTCCTGAAAGCCCTCTTGGCCGTGATAGTGGCCCATGCCTGAGTTACCGATACCGCCAAATGGCATGTCGTGCTGAGCAACATGGAACATGCTGTCGTTGATGCACATACCACCGGAAAGTGTATTGTAGATCACTTTGTCTTGCAGCTTTTTGTCATTGGAGTACAGGTACAGAGCCAGTGGTCGCTCGTTGGTATTGATGTACTCGATGACGTCGTCAATATTGTCGTAAGGCTTAATCGGCAGCAGTGGACCAAAGATTTCATCTTGCATGATTGCCATGTTTTCATCGGTGTTTAGAACGACGTGTGGTGGAATCTTGCGTGTCTCTTCGTTGATCTCATCAGTACCCAGTAGGTTGATCGGCTTAGCGCCTTTGTCTTCCGCGTCTTTCAGTGTGCTGGTTAAGCGATTGAAAGCTTTTTGATCAATGATCGATGTGTAGTCAGAGTTGCTGGCTGATGGGTAGCGCTGAGAGACGATCTCTTTTGCGGCTTCGACGAATGCATCAATCTTGTTTTTGGGAACGAAAACATAGTCCGGCGCCACGCAAGTTTGCCCAGCGTTCATAAACTTACCGAACAACATTCTCTCAGCGAAGGTTTTCACATCGTAGTCATCACCGAGAATGGTGGGGGACTTTCCGCCGAGCTCTAGTGTGACCGGCGTTAATGTCTTTGCGGCGGTTTCCATAACCGTAGTTGCGGTCGATGGCGAACCGGTGAATACCAAATGGTCCCACGGCTGATGAGTGAACTCAGTCGCTGAAACACCGGGGATTACCGCCAGTACATCGGGACTAAACTTTTCACTGATTAACTTGTCCAGCAGTTTTGCAAGCGTTTGGGAGTTGGCGGCCATTTTAACGATACAGCGATTACCGGCGGCAAAAGCACTGGTTACGGGGCTTAGGGCTAAGAACAGCGGGTAGTTCCAAGGAGTGACAATACCAATGACGCCTTTGGGTTGTGGAATGACGGTATTTTTGGCACCGAAATAAGCCAAGCCAACGTGGCGCTTTTGAGGCTTCATCCATTTTTTCAGGCGTTTCTTGCTATAGCTAATGCCACTGATAAGACCGAAGATCTCCAGCATACGGGTTTCTTGGCTGGCTCGATTGCCGAAATCAGCCGAAATGGCTTCCGCGATGGCGTCTTGATTGTCCACCAAAATCGACTCCAGCTTGCTGAGTCGCTCTAGGCGTTCATCAAGGCTGGGATACGGGTTGCGTCGCGACTGCTGGCGCTGGTTATTGAATACCTGTTGGAAACGACTCAGGTCTATGGCTGCGGCTTCTGTAGCACTGTTCATTTTGGCCTCCGATCGAACGGTAGTTGTTGTTATGAATGAAGGTTGCTTTGCGTGTTGGTAACTTAGTTTCAAGCAGGTATTTCATACTAGCTCTTTTTATCGGGATTCACACACAGCGTTTTGGTAGTTATTTGTACATATGTGCAATTTAGCCGAACAGGCTCCGGATTAGAAGAGACATTTACGCTTTTTAACCTGTTTTGCAGATATTTGACGGTTCATGTGCTCGCTCTTGCTCGCTTCGCAGCATTGCTCTCAGCTAGACCGTTAGCGCTGGCGTTGTTTGTTTCTGTCAAAACGGCCTATTTGCTGTTCATTTTCGCGCAATCGAGGAGGGAATACCCCTAATGCTAACAGTCGGATGGCTGCGCTGTGATAGACTGCCGCCATTGAAAAAACGAGGATGAATCCATGAAGTTCGAAGGTACTGAGAATTACGTCGCCACAGACGATTTGAGAATGGCGGTTGACGCTGCTGTTGCGCTGCAACGCCCCTTATTGATTAAAGGCGAGCCGGGAACGGGTAAAACCATGCTGGCAGAACAGGTTGCCTCATCAATGGGCAAGCGCCTGATTCAGTGGCACATTAAATCAACCACCAAAGCGCAGCAGGGCTTGTATGAGTACGACGCAGTCTCCCGTCTCCGCGATTCACAGTTGGGCAACGACAAAGTCCACGACATTTCGAATTACCTGAAGAAAGGTAAGCTGTGGGAAGCTTTTTCGGCCGACGAGCAAGTGGTTCTACTGATCGACGAAATTGACAAAGCCGATATCGAATTCCCCAATGACCTGCTGGTTGAGATCGACAAGATGGAGTTCTTTGTCTACGAAACCGGTGAGGTGATCAAAGCTAAGCATCGTCCAATCGTTATCATTACCAGTAACAACGAAAAAGAGCTGCCTGATGCTTTCTTGCGTCGTTGTTTCTTCCACTATATTAGCTTCCCTGATCGCGAAACCATGAAACAAATTATCGATGTTCATTACCCATCGATTAAAGCTGATCTAGTAAAAGATGCTTTGGATGTTTTCTTCGATGTTCGCCAAGTACCTGGTCTGAAGAAAAAGCCTTCCACCTCTGAATTGGTCGATTGGTTGAAATTGTTGATGGCTGACGATATTCCAGATGAAGTCTTGCAAAGTGGCGATACTCGTCAGGCGATTCCGCCTCTTTATGGCGCGCTCTTAAAAAATGAGCAAGATGTGCAGTTGCTTGAGCGTCTCGCATTTATGACTCGTCGCAAAAACGCGTAATCTCAACCAGAGTACTCGTTAAAGGAGTTCACCATGCTGGTTAATTTTTTCTACGGCTTACGCAAAGCAGAAGTGCCGGTTTCTCTCAATGAGTTACTGGTCTTGCTTGAAGCAATGGAACATCATTTGGCGTTTGGTAGCATCGATGACTTCTATATGTTGTCGAGAACCTGCCTGATCAAAGATGAGAAGCATTTTGACAAATTTGATCGCGCTTTTGGTGCCTATTTCAAGGGGCTTGAGAATCTTGATGGCATTGTAGAGGCGTTGATTCCCGATGAGTGGACTCGAGCAGAGTTCATGAAGCAGCTCAGTGAGGAAGAGAAAGCAAAAATTGAATCTCTCGGTGGGTTAGAAAAGCTCATCGAAGAATTCAATAAGCGACTCGACGAGCAAAAGAAGCGCCATCAAGGCGGCAATAAATGGATTGGTACCGGTGGTACTTCGCCATTTGGCAATAGCGGATTTAATCCTGAAGGCATTCGTGTTGGCGGGGAAGGCCGTAATAAATCTGCTGCTAAGGTGTGGGACAAACGTGAGTTCAAAAATCTCGCTGACGACGTTGAGCTGGGTACGCGCAACATCAAAATGGCGCTGCGCAAGTTGCGTAAGTTTGCCCGTACTGGTGCTGCGGAAGAGTTAGATCTTGACGACACGATTCGCTCAACGGCAAATAATGCGGGTTATCTTGATATCAAGATGGTACCTGAGCGGCACAATGCGGTAAAAATCTTGCTCTTTTTTGATGTGGGCGGTTCTATGGATCCCTACGTTCGAGTGTGCGAAGAGTTGTTCTCTGCGTGTAAAACTGAGTTCAAACACATGGAGTACTTTTACTTTCATAATTTCATTTACGAGCATTTATGGAAGGATAATAGACGTCGCAATACGGATACCACTAAGCTGTTCGATATGCTTCACACCTATGCCAGTGATTACAAAGTGATCTTTATCGGAGATGCCTCCATGGCACCTTACGAAATCACTAGTCAGTATGGTTGTGTTGAGTATATGAACGAAGAGGCTGGCCATGTGTGGATGAAGCGTCTGACCGATACGTTTAATAAGGTGATTTGGTTAAACCCAACGCCGGAGAAGTATTGGAATCACACGCAGACCATCGACATCACCCGCAAGTTAGTGGATCAACATATGTACCCATTGACGTTGGAAGGTCTTGATGAAGGTATTCGGTACTTAACCAAATAAACGTTGTGTTTTGTACTGACGAAAAAAAGCCCGCATAAGCGGGCTTTTTTCTGTGTGCCTTTTCTAGAAGGCTTTGTTGAGGGTTAGTCCGTATGTGCGAGGCTCACTTGGGTAGGACATGAGCTTGCCGCTTTGTACAGGTACGTCGAAAGTGGTGCGTTTGTATTCTTCGTCAAGTACGTTTCGGCCCCAGAAGGTCAAATCAATACCGTATTCTTCAAGCGTTAAGCCTGCTCGAAGGTTGAGAAGGCCGTAGCCGTCTTCTTCTTTGAATGGGTCGTTATTGTTGTCCAGTACTTGATCTGAGAGGTACACATATTCACCGTAGACATAACCATTTACGCCATCGGCTAGATTGAAGCTCTGCTTAACACCCAGATTGGCAAAGTGTTCTGGGTTTCCAGAAATACGATCACCGGAGCGATCGCAAGAACCGTCACCATTAGATTGAGGGTCTGTAATGCCTGTTTGCCACGTGTAGCCAATCCAACAATCACCTTTTTCGAACTCATCAAACTCTGCGTGAGTGTAGGCGTAGGCCAGAGTGACAACTGTGTCCTGCAGTGGCTGCCAGAAGACTTCTAATTCGCCGCCATAGCTTTCTAACTTACCGGCATTTTGAAGATTAAAACCTGCTCCGGTGAAGGCATTTGCTTGGAAGTCATCGGTCTCGGTGAAGTGGATGGCCGCATTAACGCGAAGCGCTTGGTCCGGGAATTCAGACTTCATACCCAATTCGAAAGACTCTGATGTTTCAGCATCAAAGATAGGTTCTAACCCTGGCGCGATTCGATCAGTGTTGGTGCCACCTGATTTGTAGCCCGTACCGAAAGAGGCATAAAGCATAGTGTCTTCAGTGGCAAACCAACTCAATTTGATCGTTCCTGTGACCTGCTCATCGTCAATCTTCCCGACGATATCTTCACGTGGATAGAAACCGGGGAACAAATATCCCCCCCAGCCCGCAGTCATGTAAGGCGCGAGTAAGGCCGGATCTGTTGCAGGGTCGAAGGTTCCACTACCAAAGACAATGTCGAACATACGAGCACCTGCGGCACCCGCTTCAGCCAATGAGGTAGGGGCTCCAGGAACCCAAGGTACTCCGTTGATGGTTTCCGTGAAAACGGTGTTCATGTCTTTCGATTCTTCTGTGTATCTAATGCCCGCGGTGAGCACTAGTTTTTCAGAAATGTTGTAGTCAAATTGACCAAAGATCGCCCAGCTGTCGTGTTCTTGCTCAGATATGTGAGTCCCTAAGAAGCCATCTGGATATGGATCAGCAGAAGGTGGAAGGGTGCCGCCGCTACCTGCTGATATGGCATCTAGAAGGCCGGTAATGCCCGATAGTCCAAATTCTATCCCGGCGTATTCGCTCAGTTGATCGCCACCATATAGGTTGTAGTCAAGATCAATATCCTGAGTGAAATAGTAGGCACCCAATACTGCATTGAGGTTTTCGCTGGTGTAGTCCAGTCGGATTTCTTGAGAAAAGGACTTTTGCTCCGCATCGTTCTCTGTTCGAATTATATCGACGTTGCTAAAGTCACTATCAATGATGTCGCGAGAATTGTATTTGCGATAGGAGGAGATTGAGGTGAGTGTGTAGTCCCCCAAGTCCCAACTGATATCAATGGATAGGCCGCGATCCAAAGCTTCAGATTCTGGAAGTATATTGAGTGCGGTACGGTACTCGTCGGTTTGATCACCGGCGAACACAGTTCCACCCAAGGCTTGTATTGCTGCGTCTGAGCCTGGGCGTGCTGCACCGCCAGGTTGTGCAAAGACATTCAGGCTGTCTACGTAGCTCATCGCGCCGCAACAGATTTCATCAATTTCTGAATAATCCGCTATCACTCGAATGCTCAGATCTTCAGTAGGTTCCCACAAAGCTTGCAAGCGTGCGCCCATACGGTCGCGGTCGTTAAGTTCCTCATTACCAAAACCATCAACGTCAATGTAGCCATCGCGCTCGCTGGTGAAAATGGTGCCGCGGATCGCTAATTCATCTTCGATCAGCGTTAAGTTTCCGCCTGCCGAGCCACTCAGCAAGCCATAGTTACCCGCGGTGACGGTGGCAAAGGCATCTGGTTCAAAGGAGGGGGCTTTAGTTCTAAACAGAACGGCACCGGAAGGAGTGTTTTTACCAAACAGCGTCCCTTGTGGGCCTCGCAGAACTTCTACAGCCTCGATATCAATCATGTCAGCGATCATGGTGCTCTGGCGAGCGCGATAAGTTCCATCAACATAAAGACCAACGGAGGATTCCAAGCCGAAGTTCTGGGACGAGGTGCCGACGCCTCGAATACTAAAGTTTGCGGTGTTGTTATTCTGATTTTGCCCGACACGAAGGCCCGGCGTGTTTGATTGAAGATCAAAGACATCTTTGATTACCGCTTCTTTAAGCTGTTCACCGGTGAACGCACTAACAGCAACAGGAACGTCTTGTAGATTTTGTTCACGTTTTTGTGCGGTGACGACGATTTCTTCGAGTTCAATGCCTTCGGCTTGAACACCTGTGCTGGCAAGGCTAACGGCAATGGTGAGCGCCGACAGCGAGGTAGTTAAGGGTTTCATAGGGATTGTCATTATTATTCCTCTCTAATCCTTATTTATTTTTATTGTGTAAATCCAGAACGACGATTGACTGGTGACTCAATTGGCTCGGATGCCTGTGAGCATATCAATACGAGTTGGAAAGTGAAGAACTGTAAATTTATGCCGTTTGTTGTTATTACTGGCGTTTGAAAGGGGGCAGAGAGGTTAAATGCAGCGGAGGTGCCGGTAATCGTGGGTTTAGGCGCCGTATAATTAGTATGAATTATCATATTTATTGTTATCTGGAATATCTGCTTCTCCGCATATTCCAAATTACTCTAATGACTGCTCGGTCAGCTCAAAAATATATATAGGTGTTTACCCTTGTGACCAATTGGTCACGAAAAATTCCGAGATTGTGGTGCTGGTGCAGGTCGTGATGCTCTCCATGCGCTGTTGGTTTGGGTGTGTTTTTGCGATAGATCTAACCAATGAGTTTGAGAATGGGAGGCAATGATTGTTGTCCGTCAGGCGCTTTAAGAGAGCTTTCTGATACTGCTTTGGAGGGAGTCTGCTGCCCGTTCACTGGGTTTTGCAGTGGATATTGAGAGCGGAATTGTTCAAGAGTTGTCTGGAATTAATGATTAAGAGAGATGTTATAACCAAATGCACACAGTTACTGTAAGGCTATGTCATCTATCTATTAGTTTTTGTCGGATGCGGCCGATAGAATCTAACAGGTTATAGATTGGACTCATTTTGGGGTAGTTTCACATATGGAAACGTTGCAGATTGTTGTGTTGGGGCTAGTGCCCATGATCACACTGTTAAGTATTGTCGTGGCCTTTCTAATGAGTGATCGCAAACAATTGACAGGTTTGATTGCTAGCTGGAGAGCGCGTTTTAAGAAGCAGTCTGAGCTCAATCAAGCGCTAAAAGCCGCACAGAGCAAATTGAAGAAAGCTCACGAAGAAAAATTACAAGCGCTTAAAGAGTCTCAGGGCAAGCAATTCCAATTAGGCTTTAGCGCATTTTTGGAGAATTGCCAAACTGAAATCAACGAGCATATAGCTGCGGACGGCAGTGATTTGAAGGATGAAATGTATCGCTCAGCACTGCAGGTCTATGCCAGCAGTTTAGACGCCACCTTAAATCGATTTCAGACGAAGGGCGATGTTGAGTACGCTGAACTGGTGACTCCCGTGAAAGAGCGGATGATCGAAGCTATTGTCGAAGCCCAAAGCACACCTGTAGAGAGTCAAATTACGGAAAAGTATCACAACTTACTCAAGACCCAAGAAACTCAGCGTATTCAACTGCGCGGTTTGATAGAAGGGGTTTATCGAGATGGTAAGGTGGTGGTGAAAGATCAAAAGGATGAGTTGGTGCTGGTGCTGGAAAAGCAGCTTAGGGATAGGATTTCACAGCAGCGAGAAATGCTGTTGGATTTGAATCGACTTGAGTCAGAGTTAGAAGAGGTAAAATCTAATCAGCTTGACGGCAAGAGTTCCACCAGTGATGGCAGCGATTGGTCGATGGAGATGCCAAAAATGCTCGGAAGTTAAGAGGGGAGATGAAAACAGTTGACATTCCAACTATTGTCTATAGGCTACCCTCACTCGATCAGCAAATGTATTTGCTCTAGGAATTATTAAATGTACACCATGCACAAAATAGAATCGCAAAACGTGATTACCAACGGCACAAAGTGTCGCGGCTATATGCTGCGCGCCAAGTCGTTGTGCATCGTCGTTTGCTAGCCTCTATTTTGTTTGGGAGGCGTTAGGGCCTTCCAATTCAGAATCTGAAACCCGGAAGGTCTTTGACTTTACCGGGTTTTTTTATGCTCATAGTTTTGTTGTTGCGACTGTAAACACGCATCGACAGTTTTTCTATTAAGGAGAGGGAAGATGGAGCACGAAGACGAGCTCGAAAATATCGCAATATTAAGCAATAACTAATCGTTTAGAGAAGGAAGTGGAGTTTTGCCATGCTGGCTTTGATACGTACGGATAAAGAAACCCTGATGCTGTTGTTGGCAATTGCTTTGCCAATGATTGTATCTCAGGGAACCTATGCATTGATGATATTTACTGATCGCTACTTTATGTCGATGATCGGTACGACTCATGTTGCTGCGACATTGGGAGGTGGTGTTGCCGCGTTCATGTGTATGTCGCTTTTTGTTGGCCTACTATCCTATGGGAATGCACTTATTTCTCAGGCTTTTGGTGCCAATAAACTTGAGGATTGTTCACGTATTGTCAGCCAGGGCTTTCTATTAGCTCTGCTCTCTTTGCCGTTCTTGGCGTTGGGTGCCTGGGGCGTTTATTCAGCATTTGATGGGCTAGGGCACGACCCGCAACAGCTTTTACTAGAGAAGAGCTATTTTAAGGTGTTGATGTTCGGTGGGGCGCTAACATTATTTAAATCTTGTCTGGCAGCATATTTCGCGGGCATCGGTCGAACCTCTGTGGTGATGACCGCGGATTTGTTGGCGGTGGTTATAAATGTTCCAATCTCTTACGGCCTTATTTTTGGGGCGTGGGGGCTACCGCAAATGGACATTATCGGTGCGGCCCTTGGCACAGTGGCGAGTAATTGTTTCGCTTTGCTGGTGTTTACCTTGGTTTATTTTGGAAAAGAAAACAGTACTCGTTTTTACGTGGCGGCTTCTTTGGTGTTTGATAAAGGGTTGTTCAAAAACTATTTCCGACTGGGTTTTCCTTCAGGGTTGGAAATGTTTCTAAACATAGCTGCGTTCAACGTGTTTATTTTGCTGTTTCAGTCTTATGGAGTTGTACAGGGGGCTGCTGCTGCCATCGTCTTGAATTGGGACCTGTTGTCTTTTGTTCCAATGATTGGGCTGCATATTGCCGTGATTAGTTTGGTGGGGCGATGCGTGGGCGCACAGGATTATCAGCGGCTAAACTCGGTGATTAGCTCAGGTTTTTTGCTGGGGTTGGCGTACTCGGGTGTTCTCGCTACGGTGTTTATCGTTTTTCGAGACTCTCTGGTGGGGGTTTTTATTACAGAGGCGACGTCCGGAGAAGAGCTGCGTAACTTGGCGACTTGGATGATGATCGGTATGGGTAGTTATGTAATGGCTGACGCAGTGATTTTAATCGCATCTGGGGTGCTCCGGGGCGCGGGGGACACTCGATGGTTGATGACAGCATCTACTATTTTACATTGGTTGATGGTCGTTGCGGCCTATCTAGTGATTATGGTTTGGGAGTTGGGGCCAAAGGTGGCGTGGCTAGTGTTTGTCGGCATGATTTTGTCTCTGGCACTGTGTTTTACGCTTCGACTCGGTAGCTCTAAGTGGCGCCAAACTGCTGGACATGAGGCCGATTTGATTGAAGCCTAACGACAAGGTTTGTTGAGCCGTTGATTTGCTGGGATCTTCAGGATGGTTACTAACAGGCCTTGATGGAGGCGAGGGCAGATGCTCTTGCCTCCATTTGTTACGGCTTTCGATTGACGGGCATCAGTCAGTGCGCTGATGTTTGGTCACGCTGTGAATCACGATATTGTTTTCAAAGTAGGTGACAAACTGATTGTATTCCCAGCGAGTGATGGGCGGTGTTCCTCGAGGGGGCGATTGAGTGACTGGCGATCCGAACGCTTGTCGAACCTGTTCCATGGTCATGCCCAATGCCGGCTTCTTCACTTGTTGGGCGTACCCTTGTTGACCAATGGGAATGGTCACTGTTTCTGCGTACACAGTGAGAGATGCCAACATGAGGCTTGTCACGACCAGCAATGGCAGCGCCTTTAGTCGTCGGCTGAATTGGATGATGGCGTGGAGCTTTGTCATGGCTATTTGTCTCATTCAGTATGGATGTGTTATTTGGTTCGACGGGCGGCAATTTGAGCCTGAATGATATGTCGGCCAATTATTTCTTGCTGAGTCTCGTTTAAGCGCTGGAATTTGCAGGCGACTTTGAAGGTGTCTTCTTGTGTCTTTTTTTGTGTGGGAACTGGATCGCAACGCATGACTTTGGCGAAGCAGGCAAGGGTGCTGAAATCCCATAAAAATCGCAGTTGTAACGCAATTTGGCTGCCTTTATAAATGGGCCTGTTGGTTGTAAATGCAATTCCGCCCTCGCTGAGGTTGGCATGGGTATGAGGCAAGTCTTGTTGTTTGCTTTGATCAGCAAAGTGCTGTTGTACGGCAAGATCCACTTTCTTGTTCAGAATCGTCAGATAGTCTGCCAGAGAGCGGCTCAGTTCTGAAATGGCCGATAAATGCGCTGATGCTTCACGATCGAGCCGTTTAAGTTCTTGGAACACATTCAGCGAGCGGGTGTCATCGGGGAACTGTGCCTCGGCCGAGGTATGGCCCGCTGTGTAGTTATCGACATTGTGAAAATCAATAATAATATCGCTATTGATGCGGAAGAAGTTTCTTTTTTCGGTGACTTGATTCATAGCGTTTTGTTCGTTTTCTAGCCTGTTTTCTAGTTTATCACTAAGTTTCTATTTTTGCCTTGATTTGAGTTCGACAAATCAATCGATAAATTTCAATAGCTGTTGGCTGCCAATGCTTGTGAAGCGCAGATGCATTAGGTTTAATGCGCTAATGAAACTACCACTATCCGCCTACATCGGCTTGCGCTACACCCGTGCCAAGCGCCGCAATCAGTTTATCTCTTTTGTCAGCGGTTTCTCCTTGTTGGGGATGGCACTCGGGACTCTCGCTTTAATCGTCGTTATGTCAGTGATGAACGGTTTTGATCGAGAGATTAAGCAGCGTCTGTTGCAGGTCATCCCGCATATTGAAATATACAGCGATGACGGGCTATCCGATTGGTCGGATTTGCGTCGTCAGATTGAAGCGGATCGTCAGGTCATCGCGGCTGCACCCTATATCAATGGCGATGCCATGATTAGCTTTGAGAGAGGCGTTCAAGGCGTGCAGTTGCGAGGCCTGATGCCGGCTGATGTGGCAAGAATTTCGGCGCTTGATAAGCATATGTTGTTGGGTGAGCTCTCTGAGCTGCGTGCTGGTCAATATAACATCGTGATCGGTCGCCTAATGGCGCGCTACCTAAATGTCACGCTCGGCGACAAAATTAGCGTGACGTTACCTCAGTTATCCGTCACTCCTATGGGCATCTTTCCGCGAGTGAAAAGGTTTACCGTGGTGGGTGTGTTTGAAGTGGGGGCTCAAGTTGATCAAAGCTTGGCTATTTTGCACCTCCGAGACGCCCAAACGCTGTTTCGACTAGGCCAGAAAGTAACGGGTATCGAGGTGAAAACTGCCGATATGTACCGTGCCGATGCCATAGCGGCGCAATTGTCTGATCAGCTAAGTCAGAGCGCAATCGAGTCGCAGTTGGTCATACGGGATTGGAGCGAAAGTCAGGCCAGCTTATTCTCAGCCGTCAAAATGGAGAAGACGGTTGTGTCTGCCTTGTTGATGATTATTATCGCGGTCGCGGCATTCAATATCATCTCCAGCCTGGTGCTGATGGTGGCGGACAAGCGCTTTGATATTGCTGTGTTGCGCACGCTGGGGCTCACTCGAGCACAGGTGATGTGGGTGTTTGTGGTGCAAGGTACGTCAATCGGATTTATTGGAGTGCTGATCGGAGGGATGCTCGGCTCGCTAATTGCCTATTATGTGGGTGACATTGTGGCATCGATAGAAGCGATTACGGGCTTGAGAGTCTTTGATCCGAATGTCTATTTTATCAGTCATATGCCGTCTGTGTTGATGTTGAGTGATGTGCTCATTGTTGTGGCTGCTGGCTTGACGATGAGTTTGCTGTCGACTTTGTATCCGGCCTATCGAGCGTCTTGTGTGGAACCGGCAGAAGCATTGAGGTATGAATAAGGCGGCGTTCAGTAGTCTCCAGTTTAGGTTCGCCGATTCGACAGTAGAGCTCGTTTGAGTCGATCTTGTTGATCTGAACAACCAATACGCCATGACTGCTCGGTAAACCGAGTTAATGAAAATTGTATCAGTGGGTAATCCTTAGTGAGCGAAACGCAAAAAAACGACCTGTCTCTAGAGTGTGTCGGTCTCAATAAACATTACGATCAGGGCCCGGCGGTAGTTGACGTCCTCAGGGACGTGAATCTCTCGTTAAAGAAAGGTGAACGATTGGCTATCGTCGGCAGCTCCGGCTCAGGTAAGTCCACGCTGCTCAATTTAATCGGCGGGCTGGATACAGCCGATTCAGGTTCGGTGCGATTGATGGGGCAAGATTTTTCAGTCTTGGGCGACAACAAGCGGGGTCTCTTACGCAATCAATTTTTGGGTTTTGTCTATCAGTTTCATCATCTGTTGGGTGAGTTTACCGCTCAGGAAAATGTGGCTATGCCCAGACTCATTGCCGGAGAGTCTCGGCGCGAGGCGATGAAAGCAGCGACGCAATGGTTGGATCGCGTTGGATTGGCTGAGCGCCAGTTGCACAAGCCTGGAGAGTTGTCCGGCGGTGAGCGTCAGCGCGTTGCTATTGCTCGAGCGCTAGTAAATGACCCAGCCTGTGTCTTGATGGATGAGCCAACAGGAAATCTTGATCAGCAAACGGCTCAGTCGATACAGCAGCTACTAGAAACGCTGAGCAGGGATTCCTCCACCAGCTTTATCATTGTCACTCACGATGAACATTTAGCTCAGTCTATGGATCGCGTTATGCTCTTAGCGGATGCGAGCCTTTGTGAGCAGGAAAAATCCGAGCAATGAATGACTTCAGCTTATTTGTCGGCTTACGTTATGCCGGTGCGCGGCGTCGAACCCAGTTAGTGTCTTTTATTTCTGGGCTGTCGATAGTAGGGCTCATGGTTGGTGTTGGTTTGTTATTGACTGTACTCTCGGTGATGAATGGGTTCGAAAAAGAGCTGAAGGATCGAATACTGGGAATTCTGCCCCATGGGGCTATCTATCACCGCCACGGGGTAGAAGATTGGCGTGCGACTCGCAATGTGTTGGAGGAGAACTCAGAAATCCTTGCTGCAGCGCCCTTTGTAGAGTTGCAAGGAATCTTATCTCACGGACGTAAGGTTAAGCCCGCGGGTCTCTATGGGATCGACGTTGACGCAGAGTCGCGGGTGTCAATGGTGAGCAGCTTCGTTGACCCGGAGGCTTTGCAGAAACTAAAGCTAGAGGCAGTCTCTACGACTAGCGCAGTAGCTGGGAAGGGGATAATACTCGGTATTGGTTTAGCTAAGAGTTTACAGGCTGACATTGGTGATAAAATTACGGTCCTTGTGCCTAGCAGTCAAGGTGGACGCAGTTTGCCAAAGTTCCAGCCTCTGACGTTGTTGGGGGTCATTGAGTCAGGAACTGAGTTGGATCACGCATTAGCACTAATTAGCCTGCCGGTGGCGAGCAAGCTGTCTGATTTTCCCGGTCGTGTATCCGGGCTAAGGGTTAAGACCCTTGATTTGTTTGAGGCGCCCACAATAATCTATGAGCAAGTTAAGAACATGGCCTATGGCTATTATGGCTCAGACTGGACTCGCACTCATGGCAATTTGTTTCACGCTGTTCAGATGTCAAAAAACCTAGTGGGGTTGCTGCTTTTTCTGATTGTTGCCATTGCAGCTTTTAACGTGGTTTCCACATTGGTGATGGTTGTTGTTGATAAGCAATCGGATATTGCGATTCTTAAAACACTGGGGGCCAGTCGCCAAACGATTATGGCCGTTTTTATGACGCAAGGTTGCGTGATAGGAGCTTTAGGTACTTTCTTAGGGGTTGGCTTTGGTGTGGTTGGGTCTCTCTATGCTCAGAAACTGGTGGTTTGGATGGAATCTTTGCTTAGTGTTCGTTTTTTGAATGCGGAAATCTATCCGGTGAACTATCTACCATCGCAGATGCAGTTAGGAGATTTCGTTTTGGTTGCCGGCGTCTCCTTGGCAATGAGTCTATTGGCGACTGTGTATCCCGCATGGCGAGCCAGTCGTGTTGCTCCTGCCGAGGCACTTCGCTTTGAATAGTCGAGAGCAAGCGTCGTTTCACTCAGGCGTAGGTTCTGCTTCCGCAGTAGAGCGAATTACCTTAGCCTGTCTCACCCCGGTTACGGACGGCAACGAGTTGGGGGCAATGGATCTACCCAGCTACGGTATAAAGCGTATTCAAGCGGCAGTTTTGGGTGATCCAGAGCTCAGTCATTGTGAGTTGAAATTAATCGACTTGATGCGCGATGATCCCGATGCTTATGTAGAGGCGATACTCGAGAGTAAACCCGATATCGTTGGCATTTCTATGTATGTGTGGTCAACGCCTTGCATGATTGAAGTTGCACGTAGAGTGAAGCTGGAGCGACCTCAGTGTCTGGTGATATTTGGCGGTCCGTCGGCAAGGCGGGAAGTGTTCGATTTGCCCATATACCCCAACCCTAGTGAAGTGCTTGATGCATTGGTCGCGGCCGAGGGAGAGCTGATTTTTCAACAAATTTCGAAGCTCAGTAAATTGTCTCCTCAAGCTCTGAGTCAGGTATCTGGGCTGGATATGCCGGTGATCAATGGCTGGCATCAAACAGGGCCTAGCCCAGCGATCGAACATCTCGATCATATTGAATCTCCCTACCAATTGGGTGTGATGCCGAAAAGGACAGTGGCCTATTTGGAAACCTTTCGAGGCTGCCCGATGGGCTGTCGCTTTTGCGAATGGGGGGCAACTGAAAAGGCTTCTAAGGTTTTTTCAACGGAATACTTGGTGCGTGAACTCAGTGCTTATCGCGAAGCTGAGGCGCGCTCGGTATTTGTGGTGGATGCCGGATTGAACTTAAATGCCAAGGCTTTCCGTAATTTGCGTGAAGCCGAAAACGAAGTTAAGTTCTTGCGCGAGTGCTCGGGTATTTGGGCCGAAATCTATCCTACCAATGTTCGTGACGAGCACCTGCAATTTTTGAGTGATGTGAATATTGGTTATCTAGGGATCGGCCTACAGTCAATCGATCCTAAGGTACTCAAAGATCAGGACAGACCTTTCAGTATGGATCGGTTTGAGCAGGCGGCACGCAAGCTTGCAGAAGTTGCCTATTGCGAAATTCAAATCATCATGGGGCTTCCTGGTGATACGCCCGAAGGCTTCAAAAAAACACTGGCCTTTGCTCGCAGCTTGCCGGTCGGAGTGCGAGCCTACCATTGCTTGGTGCTGCCGGATGCGTTGCTGTCTCGGTCAAAGCCTGAATGGAATGTGCAATTTAATCCACACAATATGATGATGACCTCTTGTTTGGGCTGGAGTGAGCGAGATTTTGCAAGCACCAGAAACTACAACAACCATCAAGCGCAAATCTCTGATGGTACGGCGGGGGATTTTTGGTGGTTCTTTCCTCCACAGCGATGAGCTTATCGACAAATCCATCCGCTTTGAGATCCGGACGTAGAGTTGCTTTGGTCGCTTGTTATCCGCTGCGTGATGCGGCTATGCCGCCGCAGTTTATTTCAAATCACGGTATGCGCATGGTGGAGGCGACACTCAGGGCATCCCAGTTGACCGGGCTTGAGGTTAAGGTTTGGGATTTAACAGAAGCCGATGGCGAGCAGTTGGTTCGAGAGTTGTTGGCGTATGATCCCGATGTCATAGGTTTTTCGGCGTTTATGTGGTCATTTGATCTATTTACTCAGGTTGCGAAGCGGCTGAAAGAGGATGACCCCAAGCGTCTGATTGTGTTTGGCGGACCGTCTGCACGCCCCTCTATGTTTAAGTTGCCACCTTACCAACCAGCCAAAAACGATATCGATATACTGGTTATTAACGAGGGTGAAACCGCGTTTCGAGAAATTGTTGAGGCTGTTGATCGCTCAGCCTCGGCACTGCAGAAAATAGATGGTTTGGCGATACCAGCCATTAGCGGGTGGATAGAAACTCCGGAGCGACCGCTTGCAGATCTGAGTGATCTTGCCTCGCCGTATAAGATGGGCCTGGTGCCTAAAGGCGGAATCGGCGTTCTTCAAACCTATCGTGGCTGCCCGTTTACCTGCTCTTTTTGCGAGTGGGGTACATTAGAATCCCCTAAGCGGGTGAGATCCGTTGACGACTTGTGCGAGGAGTTTGCAGCCATGGATGACAATGGGATTCGTGGCAGCTTACTGGTGGATGCCGGCCTTAATCTCAATCCTCATGGTTTCAAAAATCTACTGGAAGCCGCAAAAAAATCACGTTTCTTCGAAGATAAGTATCTAATCTCTGAAGTTTACCCCGCGAAAGTTAAAGATGAACACTTAGAGTTTCTGTCGATGGTGGGTATGCCGCTAGTGGGCATTGGTTTGCAGTCTTTTGATAACGAGGTGCTGTCTCACGTTGAACGAGCGTACGATGAGGCTAGATTTGAAAAGACGCTACAAGACTTGCGCGATGTGGCGTCGGTAGCGATTGAGATCATATTAGGCTTGCCCGGAGATTCACCTGAGAACTTTCGTCAGACGTTTGAAAGGGCGCGAAGCTTACCCTGCGCACTGCGTGTTTATCATTGCGTGGTACTGCCATCGGCGTTGATGGTAAGGGCACCTGAAAACTACGCCATGGAATTTGATCACCACAGCTTGAAAATGGAAGCGTGTTTAGGTTGGTCTCGTGCCGAGCTGCAGGCAGAAATAGATTTTGTCACTGAAAGGGCAGTCGTAGAAGGCGGGGAGACAGGTCAGTATTTTTGGGTGTTTTCACCGCCTCAATAGGAACCCACTTAGGTGTGAGGCGGCAAACTCAGATGTGTTGTTAGACTTCAGCGTTGTGATAGACCCGCTGCACATCATCTACGTCTTCCAGCATATCGAGAAACTTATCGAGCATCTCAATATCGTCACCTGCAACTGGCGTCATGGTTTGCGGGACAAACTGAATTTCCGCCATTTCAAAATCTATCCCTTCGATGGCGTCGGTTAAGGCTTGTCTGGCCTTGGCAAACTCAGTGTTGGGGGCGAACACGGTAATTATGCCGTCCTCATTTTCGATGTCAGTAACATCGACGTCTGCTTCCATCAGCGCCTCGAGTGCTGAATCTTCGTCTTCACCTTTGAACGCAAATACGGCAGCGTGATCAAACATGTGGCTGACGGAGCCTTGAGTACCAATCTTGGTTTTGGTCTTGGTGAAACACTGGCGAACATCACCAAAAGTGCGATTGGGATTGTCCGTTAGGCACTCAATAATAACCATGCAGCTACCTGGGCCGAATCCCTCATAGCGGGCGGTATCAAAATCTTCGCCACCGCCGCCTCTAGCTTTGTCTATCGCTTTATCAATAACGTGTGCGGGCACTTGATCTTTCTTGGCTCGATCAATCAGGCCGCGCAGGGCAAGGTTGCCATCTGGATCGAAACCGCCTTTCTTGGCGCATACGTAGATCTCACGACCATACTTGCTGTAGACCTTTGATTTTTGATCGGAGGTCTTAGCCATCGATTCTTTTCGGTTTTGGTACGCTCTACCCATGGACTTAATCCTGCTACTTCAGATATTTTGCGGCGATTTTACCTCTTAAGTCACATTGATGGAACCTTTGGTGGTGTGCTCAAGTGCAGAGGGGCTAGTTGCTAGGGTTTTGTTTCGTGTGCAACTGGGACAGAGGGCTGATGGTTTTCGGGTAGGCAGTTATTGGTCAATGAGCTTGGGCAGACAGGCGGAAGCCCTTTTTCTTGCAGTAGTTCCTGCCAGACGTCGGATTTACTGACCTCTGCTATTGTCACCGACAGCTCATTAAAGGCCCTTTGGTTACTTCGAGGGAATAGCCATTGACGCTGGAATCGGCTGTGGGGTTTACGCAGGCGCTAAGTGCGCCCGGAGAGAGCATCCGTGATTGGAAGTACAGCAGTGTAGGCAGGCTTATCACGGTGGCATCCACTCTTCCTTGCGCAATGAGCTTGAGGTTTTGAATGTCAGAGCTGGTTTCAAAGCTCTGGATCAGGTCTTGATCAATCTTCTCTGAGATCCCCGCGAAGTACCAACCTCTGGGGACCGCAAATTTCAATCCATGCAGATCTTCGAGCGTCGTGTATTTGATGTCGCTACTGCCTTTCACTGCGATGACATCGCGATCATTAATGAAGCCCGCACTCCACAGGTATTTGATCTGACTTTTGTCGGAGAACCAGAGAGGGTTGACGCCGATTACTGCGCCGTCCAGCCTGTTTTGATCAAGCCGAAGCTGAAGTCGTTTTCTCGGTAGATGCTTTAGCGATAACGACCAGTGTTGCTGTGATTGATTCAAGAGTTCGATGAACGCAGGGTAGAGTCCCTCTGCTGTATCGATCTGTTCAATCTCTGTTGCCTGTTTGACGCTTTTTCGGAGATAACGATAGTGGCTGAAGTAGGGAGGCTTGTCGTGGTAGGTGTAGACGGTAAAGGGAGTGGGATTAGATTCGTTGGCATTCACGGGCGTGCAGACAAACCCTGCGCTGACCATAAGCAATATTAGCGAGTAGAAACACGACAAGCAGCCCGAATAGGTGATTGGTTCTTGGGGCTCGAACGCCATTAAGGGCTCCTGTTATCCCTGTCTGTTTTGAGTGAACTTTGGCAAGGGAACTCGGCTATTTCAGTTAACCCTAGGCTGGTGATGCTTCGTGTATTCTCTGGTCAACTCTTTGGTCAAATACGACTAGATTGGCGGCCTAAGGATCCCGCGCCAATGTCTAGCCGTTAGATTGCCTCTAGCATATCAATGAGCTCCTCGAGCGCCGTTTGGCTGTCGTTCCTCTCAGTATAGTAGGTGGCTGGATGGTTGATGTCCTCGGTGGGACTTATTCGTATGCCCCAGAGTGGTTTGATTTCATGAGGCAGCATGGAATAACGAATATCAATAATGGAGTTGGGTGCTGTTTTGTCCGCGGCTATGTAGCCAGCCGAGAACCAACGAAAGCGCTCGATATCACGAGCCTGCTGAGAGGTCGGGTCAAGCCATGGAAAATCTCTCTCAATATCCAGAATCGGAATATTGTCGCCTGACCAGTGTTTGCTCTCGCTCAGCCCTGGGCGTACCGCGTCTACATAAAAGTGGTTGTCTGCCTCATAAACGACCTTCCAAACCAATATATTGGCGAAGCTGGGCTTGGCTTCTAGCCGCTCAGGCAGGTGGCCGCGGGATGAGGCAATCTCTTTGCCGAGATTGAGCGCTCTCTCGTGTTGAATTAGCCCAAGCGACAAATACAGTGCTCCCCACACCATGGCCACGGTGGCAAACCTGTGGGATTGAGTGCGAGCAGCAGCGATTAATCCGACGAGTATTGGTAGGGTGAAAAGAGGATCGATGACGGAGATACCATCCCAGGCCACTCTAAGATTTGAAAAAGGCCACAGTAGCTGTGTGCCGTAGCTAGTGAATGCATCCAGCAGGCCGTGAGTGGCGTAGCCAAGAGTGCACCAGATGAGAATCTGTTTGAAAGTCAGTTGCCAGCGCTTAGCCACCAATAGATAGAAGACGGTGGCGCAAATCAGTCCGCCAAAGGGGATGAAGAATAGAGAGTGGGTAAAGTGGCGATGAAACTCCAATGCCAATAAGGGATCATTGGCAGAGCGGATCAATACGTCGAGGTCTGGCGCCATGCCGGCCAGCGCTCCCAGCAGAGAAGCTTTCCCGATCTGCTCTTTGGAGGCGCTTGTTTGCGCGACTATCCCGCCTATAACGCCTTGGGTTAGAGGGTCCATGTGTGTTTGTCCTTAGTTCGTCAGCTCTTCAGTGGGCAGCTCGCTGACGCAGTTTGCCAATGGGATACGGCCGATATTTGCTGGGTTCGGCGAGCCGAACTCAGGGGAGCTGGAGCCATCAAAATTACAGTAGAGCAAAATCGACGATACTGGGCAATCTAGGCTGGGTAAAGAATCATCAATCGGCTAATAGTTCAGAAGTGGGTGTGTCAGTTCTTCCGAGACTATGAAGCTCATGTCTAGTGTTTCGTCTTCCGGGTAGAGGGTGCTGAGGGTCAACTTGGGTTCCGAGATATAGGCCGCAGGCCCCAGCGCGCCAATGGTCTGGTTCACGCTGTAAAACTTTTCTAAGCGTCCCTGAAATTCAGCTTGTACTCGAAAGCTCGCCATCGGCTCCAGTTTGGCGGCGCGCTGCGCCCAGTCCTCGGGCACGTTGGGATTGGCCATAAAGGCATCAAGTAAACGTTGATCCTCTGGATCGTTGCTCAGCAGCGTTGTTTGCTGCATCGACATGACAATCATTGAGAGGGTGTCCTGCCACCCAGTCAAGAGGGTTCCTGCGCCTTTGCGGCTGAACAGGAAGTCGTAATGATTGGAAACTGATTGCAGTTCTGCGGCAGGGATGGTCGCTTGATAGAAACCTACCCAAGCTCGATTGACCATCAGAATATTGCTGCTACTGTCTAATAGTGCCGAGGGGTAAGGGTCCATCGCCTTTAGTGACAGGTTCATGGCTTTTCTAAGCCACTTTAACTCGCTGGCGTGAAAATCTACTTTCTCTTGTTTTGGCGAGTAGCCGGCTGAGATCCGCAGGTGATTGCGATCGCGTTGCTTCAGCGAGAGTGCCGATGCAATATCCTCAATCATGGTTTCGCTGGGCCTGCTTGAGCCATTTTCTAGGCGGCTAATGTGGCGGGGGGAGCTGTCCAGTCGATGGGCCAACTCTTCTTGGCTGATGCTGTGGACGCCTCGCCAAAACTTCAAAAAACGTCCGAACGTCAGTTCTTGTGAACCTTCTGCCATACTTCAATGCTCATACCCGTGCGTGGGCGGTATTGTATAGGGGTTTTACCTGACATTCCATGTCGTGGTGGCCACTCAGGCCCGGCGGCACAATAGCGTCAACTTGATGAGATTAGAAGAGGTAAGAACCGTGGTTGCTCCCATTCTTGATACCCGTGATTTGGAATTCATGCTCTATGAATTGTTTGATGCTGAGAGTTTAACTCAGCGTGAACGTTATAGTGATCACAGCCGAGATACTTTCCGTGCTGCTATGGAAACCGGAGAAACAGTCGCTCAAAAGTACTTCCTGCCCATACGTCAAAAGGTGGATACCCATCAGCCAACGTTTGATGGCAAAAATGTCGATATGATTCCCGAAATTAAGGTGGCCGTCGACGCAGTGATCGAGTCAGGCTTGGCTAACCCAACCGCGGACTATGAGCTGGGTGGAATGCAGTTGCCGGCAATTGTAGCTAGCGCGACTAGTTCTTATTTGTCAGCCGCGGGCAGTACTACAATGGGCTATACCGGCTTGACCAACGCCAACTGTAATCTTATTCAGGCTCACGGTACTGAAGAGCAGATTGATACCTGGGTGAAGCCCATGCGTGAAGGTCGCTTTGCTGGAACCATGGCGATGACTGAACCTAGTGCAGGTTCCGGTTTGGCCGACTTAACGACCAGTGCCGTGAAGGCCGAAGATGGCAGCTATTTGGTTACCGGTAACAAAATTTTCATTTCTGGTGGTGATCATGAGCTGAACGAAAATATCGTTCATCTGGTATTGGCCCGAGTCAAGGGTGCACCGAAAGGTGTAAAAGGCATTTCGCTGTTTATTGTGCCTAAGTTTTTGGTCAGTGAAGATGGTTCATTGGGCGATCGAAATGATGTTTGGTTGGCGGGCCTATTCCATAAAATGGGTGGTCGCGGTCAGACTTCTTGCGCGATGAGTTTCGGTGAAAAGGGCGGAGCCGTGGGTTATCTCGTGGGTGAAGAGAACCAGGGTTTGCGTTACATGTTCCATATGATGAACGAAGCTCGCATCATGGTTGGCACTAGCGCGGCATTAACCGCGTTAACGGGTTACCAATATTCGCTGGACTATGCCAAAGAGCGTCCGCAGGGGCGCTTGGCTTCTTGCAAAGATCCTGAGTCTCCGGCAGTAAATATTATTAAACATCCCGACGTTCGTCGTATGTTGCTGGCTCAGAAGGCGTATTCTGAAGGTGCCTACGCTTTATGCCTGCTAGGTTCTCAGCTGTCCGATGATGAGGCTACCGCGCCGACTCAAGAGGAGCGTGAGCAAGCGCACCTGTTATTGGATTTCTTGACGCCGATCATTAAATCTTGGCCGTCAGAGTACGGGCCGCGTGCCAACAGCTTGGCGATCCAGGTAATGGGTGGCCATGGTTATATTAATGAACATCCTGTGGAAATGTTCTATCGCGATAACCGCTTGAACCCCATCCATGAAGGTACCTATGGCGTTCAGTCTCTAGACTTGTTGGCTCGTAAGGTTCCAATGAAAAGCATGGCTGGCTATAACGCCTGTCTAGCGGCAATGGAAGCAACAATTGCAGAGTCTGTTGATATCGAGGCCGTGGCGGCCTATGGCGCGCAATTGACCGAGGCAATTGCCGCCTTGAAAACCACAACCAATACTTTGCTGGGCGCCATGATGGAGAAGAACATCGATTTAGCCTTAGCGAATTCGGTCAAGTATTTGGAGTTGTTTGGCAATGTTGTTGTGGCTTGGGTTTGGTTGAAACAAGGCATCGTTGCGGCTAAAGCGTTGCAGCAAAACCCGCACGAAAGTGATGTTAACTTCTATAATGGTAAGCTGCAGGCGTTGAAGTACTTTTTCCGCTTTGAGCTTCCCGAAATCAATGTTTGGTCGAAGATTCTGTGTGATCTTGACGATACAACATTTGAAATGCAGGAAGAATGGTTCTAGGCAGTAGGTTGAAGGCTGAGCGGCCAAGCTCGGCCTTTTCTTTTTGATCAAAAGGGAGAGAAAAATGAAAACAATTAAAAGAGATGAAGTTTCACAATACGCTGGCTACGAAAGTGCGCCAACCGATTGGTTCGACGTTAAGCAAGAGCAAATCAATCAGTTCGCCGATTGCACCTTGGATCATCAGTTCATTCATATCGATCCAGCCAAGGCTAAAGAGACGCCTTTCGGTACCACGATTGCCCACGGTTTTTTGTCTCTGTCCATGTTGTCTCACTTCTCCGAACAGTTTGGCTTGGTGATCGAAGGCACTTATATGGGCGTCAACTACGGATTTGATTCCGTGCGCTTTATTTCTCCGGTTAAAGTGAATAGCCGTATTCGTGCTCACGCAAAAACCTTAGAAATTATTGAAAAGAATCCTGGGCAGTTTATGTCTAAGACTGAAGTAACTGTTGAAATTGAAGGCGAAGATAAGCCCGCTTTGAAAGCAGTTTGGATTGGCATGCAAATGGTTGCCTAACTGGCGCCGAGATCTATAAAGAAGGAGAGTGACTATGACAGTTAGTTTTGAAGGTCGCGTCGCGATTGTAACAGGTGCGGGTAATGGCTTGGGCCGATCCCACGCATTGGAGTTGGCTCGTCGTGGAGCTAAAGTGGTTGTGAATGATTTGGGCGGTGCGCGCGATGGTAGCGGTGCATCATCCGATGCTGCTCAAGAAGTGGTTGCTCTTATCGAGGAAATGGGTGGCGAAGCCATCGCTCATGGCGCCAACGTTGCGAAGTTCGACGAAGTCCAAGATATGGTCAAGCAGACTATGGACAAATGGGGTCGTGTCGACATCCTAATTAACAATGCCGGTATTTTGCGCGACAAGAGTTTCGCAAAAATGGACCTCGCAGACTTCCAGTTGGTTATGGATGTTCATGTTATGGGTAGCGTGAATTGTACCAAGGCGGTTTGGGACATTATGCGTGAGCAGAACTATGGTCGTATTGTAATGACCACTTCCTCTTCTGGTATGTATGGCAATTTCGGGCAGACCAACTATGGCGCTGCGAAGATGGCTGTACTAGGTTTCATGAACACTCTGGTTCTTGAAGGGGCGAAAAACGATATCCGCATTAATGCTCTGGCGCCGACTGCTGGCACCCGCATGACGGAAGATTTGATGCCTCCAGAAATTCTCAACATGCTGAAGCCCGAAGCGGTAACAGCGGGTGCGCTGACTCTGTGTCACGATGATGCTCCAAACCGTTTGATTCTGTGTGCCGGCGCTGGTGGTTATGCTTCTACGCGCTTGTTTGAGACCGAAGGCGTATTCATTCCAGAGCAAGAGCAGAGCCCAGAGGCTGTGCTCGCCAAGTGGGATGCTGTGTGTGACACCGCTGATCAAAGTGAGTTGGAGTCTGGCGCTAAGCAATCCGAGAAGTTTCTCACCAAGGCCATGGCCTACGTTCAGTCTCAGCAGTAATGCTGGGAGCAGATAGTTGGTTTGATTCGATAGGTCCGTAGATTTATAGACCTATCGGCAACTTTAAAAACAAGGATAAAATCATGAAAGAAGCAGTCATTGTTTCCGTAGCACGTACGCCGATTGGTAAAGCCTATCGCGGTGCTTTTAACAACACCGAGGCGCCAAGCCTTTCTTCCTTTGCGATCAATGCAGCCGTCGAGCGTGCTGGTATCGATCCTTCCGAGATCGATGATTGTGTATGGGGTGCCGCTCTGCAACAAGGTTCTCAAGGCTACAACATCGGCCGTCAAGTGGTCATGGCTGCAGGTCTGCCGGTTTCTGTATCTGGTATGAGCTTGGATCGTCAGTGTTCTTCCGGTTTGATGTCTATCGCCACTGCTGCTAAGCAAATCGTTATGGACGGTGCTCCAGTGGCCTTGGCGGGTGGTTGCGAGTCCATCAGCTTGGTTCAAAACGAGCACATGAATGTGAATCGTATGGTGGATCCAAAAGCGATCGCTCATGCGCCTAACATTCATATGCCAATGTTGGATACTGCAGAAATCGTTGCTAATCGCTATAACGTTTCTCGTGAAGCTCAAGATGAGTATGCTTTGCAGTCTCAGCAACGTACGGCTGCCGCACAAGAAGCGGGTAAGTTTGCTGATGAGGTTGTTCCTGTAACGGCTACCAAACTGGTGATGAATAAAGAAACCGGCGAAGCTAGCGAAGAGCAGGTGACCTTGACTAAAGATGAGGGTAACCGTCCTTCCACAACGCTAGAAAGTCTGTCTGGCTTGAACTCTGTTCGTGAAGGCGGCTCTATTACTGCTGGTAACGCGTCACAGTTGTCTGATGGTGCAGCCGCAGTTGTACTGATGGATGGCCAGTTGGCTGAGCAACGTGGTCTTGCGCCACTGGGTGTTTATCGCGGTATGGCGGTAGCCGGTTGTGAGCCAGATGAAATGGGTATTGGTCCGGTTTTCGCTATTCCTAAGCTGTTGCAACGCACTGGCTTGAAGATGGACGATATCGGTCTGTGGGAATTGAACGAAGCGTTTGCGGTTCAGGTTCTCTACTGTCGTGACAAGTTGGGCATCCCTCAAGATCGTCTGAACGTAAACGGTGGTGCTATCTCCATCGGTCACCCATATGGCATGAGTGGTGCTCGTATGGTGATGCACGCGCTGCTTGAGGGTAAGCGTCGCGGCGTTAAGTACGTTGTGGTTACCATGTGTGTTGGTGGCGGCATGGGTGCAGCGGGTCTGTTCGAGGTTCTTTAATCTCCTGGGTCCAGCTTCATAACAAAAACACCGTCACTATGGCGGTGTTTTTGTTTGTGGGCTCTAGCCAAAAATAAATGACCTAGTAGACTCGATGCCTTCAATTCGTCCCTGTTAAGGCTAGGTATTTGAGGTTTTCTGTAGATACGGCGGCTTACCATACGCAGCCCGCAGCCCGCAGCCCGCAGCCCGCAGCCCGCAGCCCGCAG
>CERE01016855.1_pt1 | contig 26639 bp, 26 predicted proteins | sample 530911 | NCBI WGS metagenome assembly CERE01 (sample SAMEA2621092, study PRJEB7988) | marine metagenome | biome: marine biome (ENVO:00000447); feature: mesopelagic zone (ENVO:00000213); material: "saline water (ENVO:00002010), including plankton (ENVO:xxxxxxxx)" | depth 800 m
GTCGCTCTGTCACTATGAAAGAGGTTGCTTCTGCCGCATTAATATAGATAGCTTTTAGTCATCAGCCGATAACACGATTGCCCGCTCTGATTCTCATATAACGTTATGAATTTCCAAAAGGTGACACAATGTTTGCGCCACTCCCCTCGAACTCCGCCTTTCTCGAAATTCTCGCTAACCTTTGCCGTCTTTAGGTGTTTGGAAATTTGTTGATTGCACCAAAACACCCCAAACCGACAAGTCAATCTCACCTGCAGAGCAACTCAAAACTCAGAGCTTAACGAAATAGTTAGTCCGAGTTTTTCACCAAAAGCTATCAGCAAACAGAAGCTAGGTGCTGTCTTACGCATCGCCAGCGAAGCGCTAAAGTCTACAGTGCATCGAAAACAATTGAGTCGCTCCCCCGATTGGGAAATATAGTAACAAGCTTTTTTATACTTTTTTGAAATATAACAAATACCCCTAAATTTCCATTTAAAATAACAAGCTAACTTTAGCTCTTTCTATTTCGATAGATTGCAAAACCTCACAACGTATTAAGCTATTCGATCAAACACGAATAGCTTCTTTAGACCTGCGACAGCCCACGGTTGATGCGACCTCCACGACAAATGCGCACTTTTTCAAAACCGCTCAGTGAAATCGAAGGTTGATTATTAGCGACGACATCAACCCTACTTATAGCGCACTATTGGCCAAATAAATTACTGACCCATAGCGGTCTGTGATTATTCTCGAGGTCGAGCCATGACTAACAGGTCATACTCGGTTTCGGTTTTATCAACTATGATAAAACTCGATAGATCAGAGGATTCTGCGGCGAAGACAAGATCAACGCAGCAGACATTCTTAATTATAAAAATAAAACGTACTCTTGTTCCGTCAATAGAAGCGGGCGCCGACGGTAAGTAGCCCCCACTTTGTCCCACTGGATGAGAGTTCCAGAGGAGAAATCCAACATGCATCGCATTCCCTTTCGTACGAGAGTGCTTCCACTCGCTATCGCTGCGAGTATCTTTTCCACCCACCACGCGCTAGCGCAAGATGAGCTGGCAGAAATTGAAGAAGTCACCGTTACCGGTTCCTACATTAAAGGCGCAGTCACTGACGCGGCTTCTCCTGTAGCCGTTATTGATCGAGACAGCCTCATGCAACAAGGCGCACCGTCGACAGTCGACATTGTGCAAAGCATGACGTTTTCAAGCGGTACCGAAAACCAAACCAATCAATTCGCCTCGGGCAATACGGCCGGTACCGCTAACATCAACTTGCGCGGCTTAGGCTTGAGCCGAACACTGGTACTGATGAACGGCCGCCGCATGGTGACTGCTGCCGCACAAGCCAACGATGGTTCGGCATTTGTCGATATCAATACCGTGCCGGCTTTGGCGATTAATCGTATTGAAGTGCTGAAAGATGGTGCCGGTGCAACTTACGGCTCGGACGCCGTTGCCGGTGTTGCCAACTTTACCACTCGCCACGATTTTGAAGGCTTTGAGATTTCTGGTTCATTCCAAGACATCGACGACAGCGATGGCGATTATGACTTTGGCGCCATCTGGGGTTTAGCGGGTGAGAATTGGAACTGGGTGACCTCGGTGGGTTATCGCGAACGCTCTGAGTTACAACATGCGGATCGTTTGGATGATGTGCGTCCTCGGGTGGATACTTTGCCGTCGGGTCTCACTGCGACTATTGGCGCCCCCGAAGGTCTTGTTTTATTCGGTCAATCAACCACCGGTAATCCTGCCGCATTTATCCCTGTTCCGCTTGCCAATATGTTGCCCGGTGGAGGTGTCAGTGCCGCCGATGCCGACGCATTGCGAGCCGCTGGACTACCGGGAGGCTTACGCGCGGGTTTTGTTCGAGATCCCGAATGTGAAGCTGCGGGGGGTGTCCTTTCGTCCTCTAACCGTTGCGGATATGACTTCATTAACTTCAGCAACAGCATTGAACAAGAAGAGCACATGCAATTGTTCAGTGAATTCCGCTACGACCTGAACGAAAACACACGCTTGTTTGGTGAAGTGCTATTCGCCAACTCAGACGTACCCGAGTGGAAAACCTCGCCTTCTTACCCTCCACTCCTTGAAGCAGACCCTAATCGCTATCTACCTGCCGATCACCCAGCGCTACTGGATTTCGTAGCGAATTACCCAGGTATAACAACCGGCGGCATTCCCGCTAATGGAGCTTTCGCACAGCCTGCAGACTTCAGTGGCGGAGCCATTTTTGTCGGCCGACCAATCGCAGTAACCGGGCCGGCAGAAGAAGGTTCTCGTGAACACACTACTTATCGGTTCCTTGGCGGTATCGAGGGCGAATTCGATAACGGTGCCAGCTACACAGCTTCATTGCTATGGGCAGAAAATACCTTCGAAGGTGAAACCATTGATACCCTCACCGAGAACTATACACAGGCCTTGCAAGGCTTTGGTGGGCCAGATTGTGACGGCGTTACCGCCGGTGCTAACGGCTGCCAATACTACAACCCATTCAGCTCGGCGATTCCTGGCACGCAGTTCTATGATCCCAGCTTAGCCAATTCCGCCGAACTTTTGGATTGGATGAAAGCACCATTGAAACTCGAAACCACCAGTACCTTAACGGTGTTCGAAGCGGTTATGAGCGATGACTGGATCGAAATGGAGGGTGGCAACATCAGCTACGCCTTGGGTGTTCAGTATCGCGATGAAGAAGTTGAAAACGACTTCAATGATATTGCCGATATTGATAAAACACCTGGCGGCACCGATGCTTTGGGCAATCCAACGGGCGCCTTCACCTTCTTGCGTGGCGGCAACGACGGCACGGTGGATCAAGACGTTTACGCCATCTTTGGTGAAATGCAAATCCCTGTTACCTCGAATCTCGATATCCAATTAGCTTTACGCTATGAAGATTACGGCGGTGACATTGGCGACACCATCGATCCTAAAGTTGCGGTGCGCTGGGACATCAACGACATGTTCACCTTGCGCGGTTCAGCCAGTACCACTTTCCGTGCACCTTCACTAAACCAAACCACCGGCCAAAGCACGGCACTGGAATTTATCGGTAAAGAGCTGCTGTTTAAAGCGGTGGATCGTTTGGGTAATGAAGATCTCGATGCGGAAACCGCCACCACCTATAACCTAGGTGTGATCATGCGTCCGTTTGAGAACGCCGAGGTGACTCTCGATTACTGGAACTTTGATTTCTCCGATCCCATCGAGCGTGAAAGCCCTAACGCACTGGTCAGTGACGTTGCGGCACAAAACGGCGGTGACATCTGCGGAGTGGATGACAGAATCACCTGTGACGCCGGCGGCGTGACCATCGCTCGTATTACCACCGAGTATGTCAACGGTCCAGACATTACCACCAACGGTTTGGACTTGAACGCCATGTACGGCTTTGAGGGCTTGGGCGGCTACTTCGACCTGAACCTACAAGCCACCTATGTGTTCGAATACGACGTGGATGAGTTCCAAGGTAACGATTCGTTTGATGCCGTGGGCTCTCTCAACGCAGCCACTTTTGTACGTCCGATGCAGGAGCTGAAAGCTAACTTCTCCATCAACTACAATCGCGACATGCACAACTTGCGTTTGGTCACGTCTTACATTGATGACTACACTGATAACGCCACTGACGTTCTCAACGGTACATCATTCGCAGACACCATCTACGATCGTAAAATTGCGTCTCACACCACCTACGATTTGTTCTATACCCTTTCGCTTAACGAGGGCAACACCACACTGTCAGCATCGGCTATTAACCTAGCAGACAATGAGGCTCCTTATGTGCGTGCGGACTTGCGTTACGACGCTCGCACTCACAATGCCTTTGGCCGTATGTTTAAAGTGGGTTTCACCCACAAGTTTTAATTCGTAGCACTTGAACCACTCTCTATGGTTTTGCCGCCCTCTCACGATGGCGGCTTTTTTATGCCTTTCTTTTGCTCATCCTCCAACTTAACTCGCCCAGAAACTTCAGGCCTTCACTCTCTGGATTTCAATAACAACACAGCTGCAAAGATGATTTGATAGGAAATATATCCGCCAGATTTTAAGAATCACTCGAAACGAGTACACACCTCGTCAAAAGGCTTGCGATCAATCGCTGGGACTTGAGCGCCGTCTTCTGGATAGCCTGCCACGACTAATAAGTAAGGCTTTTCGTTGCTGGGGCGTTGCAAAATTTCACTGAGAAATCCCATCGGGCTTGGCGTATGGGTCAAGGTTGCCAGCCCCGCATTGTGCAGTGCTGCCAGCAGCATTCCTGAAGCAATACCCACAGATTCTGGCATGTAATAATTTTTGTGTTTATTGCCCTCCTCATCGAAAGAGTTTCTCTGCAAAAACACCGCAATCAAATAGGGCGCTGTTTCCAAAAAGGGTTTGTTAGCATCTGTGCCAAACTTTTTTAGATCATCCAACCAACTCTCGGAAGCACGACCGCCGTAGAACGCTCGCTCTTCTTCTTCGGCCGCTTCGCGAATTGCACGCTTAATCTCTGCGTTGGAGATCACGACAAAGTGCCACGGCTGTTTATTGGCTCCACTAGGCGCAGAGCACGCAGTTTTAATCGCGTGATGAATAATTTCCACATCCACCGGCCGATCAGAAAAATCTCGCACCGTGCGGCGGCGCCACATTAACTCAGAGAAATCTTGTGCTTTGTGTAGCATCTCTGCCGGTGGGTACTCGACAAAATCCAGAGGTCTTGTTACGCAATCATCAGTCGCCATGCCGCTATCCTGCCTATGTCTTTCAATAAAAATCGTCACCGATGATAAAGCAACCGAGATACGACCACCACCACTGCCTGCGACTCGGACACCGCTAGAAAAAATAGTTATCACCCGCACTACAACTTTTAATTAATCAGCTGTTGAATATCCCTCTTACATAGTTAAAACTGCCCTCTACAGGCAATATGTCTTTGTTCTTCCTCACCGGAGCACAAAGGCATATTTCTTGACTTAAGGTAATCCCATGAAAATTGTCATTGTAGGAGGAGGTGCTGGTGGCTTAGAGCTGGCAACTAAATTAGGAAACACGCTGGGACGAAAAAGCAAAGCCGATGTGCTGTTGCTGGATCGTAACCACAGCCATATTTGGAAGCCGCTGTTGCACGAAGTTGCATCGGGCTCGCTCAACGCAGACGTCGATGCCGTCAGCTATCGCGCGCACGCCCATAAGAACCACTTTCGCTTTAAATTGGGCACTTTGTGCGGGCTAGATCGCGCGCAGAAAACCCTTCAGCTAGAAGCGCTTCACGACGAAGAAGGCGAAGAAATTTTGCCGGCTCGTGAAGAGAGTTACGATCTATTGGTGATGGCCATTGGCAGCGTGTCGAACGACTTCGGGGTTGCAGGAATTGCCGATCATTGCATCTTTCTCGACAGCCCGGATCAGGCACGTCATTTCCATCGGCATTTGGTGAATCGCTTTATTCGACTCAATCGTGATCTGCGCGAAGGTGATCATGAGCGTCGACTCAAAGTCGCCATTGTCGGCGCTGGCGCCACGGGTGTTGAGCTGTCAGCCGAGCTGTTCAAAGCGCGAGAGTGGTTTGCCACTTACGGTCTCAACAACATTCGTTCCGAACACTTGCAAGTGAGCTTAATCGAAGCGGGCCCTCGAATATTGCCCGCGTTGGCAGAACGAATATCCGACGCCGCCCGCGATGAGCTGAGCAAACTCGGCGTCAATGTTCGCACAGAAACCATTGTACAGAGAGCCGAGCATCAACAACTGGTCACCAAAGATGGCGAAAATATTGATGCCGACTTGATGGTTTGGGCGGCTGGCGTCAAGGCCCCAGAGTTTCTTACCCAGCTCGATGGCCTTGAAACCAATCGCGCCAACCAACTACTGGTTTCACCAACCCTGCAGGTAAAGGATACGGAGGATATTTTTGCATTGGGGGATTGTGCCGGTTGCCCCATGAAAGGCCCGAATGGTGAAGATCGCTGGGTGCCGCCACGAGCACAGTCGGCCCATCAAATGGCCAGTTTAGTGGGCGACAACATACTTCGGCTGCTGGATGACAAGCCGCTGCAGCCATTCGTCTATAAAGATCGCGGTTCGTTGATCTCCCTCAGCCACTATACGGCGGTAGGGAAACTGATGGGCGGGCTCGCCCGCGGCAGCCTCAATGTCGAAGGACGCATTGCCAGAATGGCCTATGTTTCGCTGTATCGCATGCATCAACTGGCACTGCACGGCTGGACCCGCACGGTATTGATGACCCTAACGGACAAAATCAACCTTATTATCCGACCTCGACTCAAACTGCACTAAACTGAAGACGGCCCGCAAGGGCCGTATCGCCTGCCACCTATTTCCCCTCCTTTAACAACAATCTCAGCAGCCCTCATTGACATCCATCAATTAACATTTATAATTTTCAGAAATTTCTGAAAGCTTATAATATGGAATTATCAGCCAAGAGCCAAGCCTTTGTATTTCATTTCGGAGAAATGGGCAGTCGTTGGGGCTTCAACCGCACAGTTGGGCAGATGTTTGCACTGCTCACCATCACGCCCACTCCCCTCAACGCCGACCAACTCGCTGAAGCGCTGAAAATCAGTCGCGGCAATGTCAGCATGGGGCTCAAAGAGTTGCAGTCTTGGCGCTTAGTCCAGCGTCAACATTTGCCGGGTGATCGCAAGGAATATTTCTCGCCCGCCGGCTCAATTTGGGAGCTAGCTCGAATCGTCTTTGAAGAAAGACGCAAGCGCGAACTCACTCCAACGTTGTCTCTACTGCGCTCGCAACTGCTGGATGCCCCCCAGGATTCTCAAGAACGACACGCTCAAGAAAAGATGGGTGAAATCTATGAATTACTTGAGCGCATGGATGGGTTTGCCAATCAACTCAACGAGCTATCTCCAGAACAATTGACGACTTTGCTGAGCTTGGGCTCTGGCGTGTCCAAACTACTCGAACTTAAGAACTCAATGTTAGGTAAGAACAAAGCCCAAGATTCGACAGCGCCCGAATCCTAAGCGTCTTCTCAGTATTGCAGAGTCATCTGACCCAAGAGGTATCTATGCTCGACACACTCCTGCTCTCTCGATTGCAATTCGCCACCAACATTAGCTTTCACATTTTATTTCCCACCATCACTATTGCCCTGTGCTGGTTTTTGGTTTTTTTCAAAGTGCGTTTTGATCAGACACAGAACCCTATCTGGATGCGTGCCTATCGGTTTTGGGTCAAAGCTTTCGCTCTAACCTTTGCACTAGGGGTCGTGAGCGGCATTACCATGTCCTTCCAGTTTGGTACCAATTGGCCCGGCTATATGGAAACCGTGGGTAACATTGCCGGCCCCCTTTTGGGCTATGAAGTCTTGACAGCATTTTTCTTGGAAGCCACCTTTTTGGGTATCATGCTGTTTGGTTTGAACCGTGTACCGAGCCGGGTACACACGTTTGCCGCATTCATGGTGGCCATAGGCACAAGTTTGTCGGCTTTTTGGATTCTTGCCCTCGACTCTTGGATGCAAACCCCAACAGGCTTTGAAATGCGTGACGGAGTTGCTTATCCCACCGATTGGCTGGCGATTATCTTTAACCCGTCATTTCCCTATCGACTCGTGCACATGCTCATCGCCTCGGGATTAACTGCATCATTTTTCGTTGCTGGAATTTCCGCCTACCGAATCGTAAAAGGTGATGACAAAAAAGCACCAAAGCTGGCGCTAAAGACAGGCTTGGTTATTGCTGCCGTGTTGGCTCCACTTCAAGCCCTAGTCGGAGATTTTCACGGTCTCAACACGCTGCACTATCAACCACAAAAAATCGCTGCAATGGAGGGGGTTTGGGACACCCAAAAAGGTGCGCCGCTGTTGCTTTTCGCGATACCGGATGAACAACAACGAACCAATCATTTTGCGATCGGCATCCCCAAACTGGCCAGCTTTATTCTGACTCATGATAGCGATGGTGAAGTACAAGGGCTCAATGACTTCGTCGACAATCATCCACCAGTGGCTCCCGTGTTTTACGCTTTTCGAATAATGGTTGCAGTGGGCATGATTATGATTGCGGTTTCTTGGTTCAGCTGCTGGCAACTGTTTATTCGGAAAAGAGCGCTGAGCCACACCAATCTGAAAATAGTCGTTGCGATGATGTTCTCTGGCTGGGTAGCTACGCTAGCCGGATGGTATGTCACAGAAATAGGTCGACAACCCTGGTTAGTCACCGGTGTTCTAACCACAGAGGACGCGGTGACTCCGATCGCCCCTCACAACGTGGGCATCTCTCTTTTTCTGTACTGCAGTGTGTATCTGTTTTTGTTACTTGCCTACATTCATACTTTACTACTGATGGCTCGCAAGGCAGTTTCGGTAGAAGAGTTTGAAACTCAATCTCCGCAGATCGTAGAACCCTTCCAATCAGAAACCGTCGGAGGTCAAGCCTAATGAACGCCGAGACTTTACCCACAATTTTTGTTGCGCTGATGGCATTGGCCATAGTCGTATACGCCATCCTCGACGGCTACGATCTCGGTGTTGGCATCCTCTTGCCGATGACTCCAGAACAGGAGCCTCAGCGGGACATATTGATTGCCTCCATTGGCCCTTTCTGGGATGCCAATGAAACTTGGTTAGTTCTAGCCGTGGGGCTAATGCTCATTGCGTTTCCCGCGGCGCATAGCCTCATCTTGATGAATCTGTACCTGCCCGTCGTCATTATGCTGATCGGCCTCATCATGCGGGGGGTAGCGTTTGATTTTAGAGCCAAAGCCGCCATTGCCCACAAGCTGGCTTGGGATCGCTTGTTCAAACTAGGCTCACTGATCACGACCCTGACGCAAGGATACATGCTGGGTGCCTATGTTACAGGCTTTCAAACCACCACCTTGTCGTTACTATTTTGTCTACTGTCGGCCGTGGGTGTTTCAGCGGCCTATTGCTACATTGGTGGAGCGTGGCTGGTACTCAAAACTGAGGGAGAACTGCAACAAAGAGCCATTGCTTGGACACGCACGAGTGGTCGCTTTACTGCTCTCGGGCTGATTGCAGTGTCATTGGTCAATCTATGGCTCAACCCCAATGTCTACGATCGCTGGCTGCAACCACCACTGTTAATGTTTGTGCTGCTCATTCCCGCCACCTGCATTTTGGCCTTTGTCACCAATGAGGTGTTGCTCAATCGCCTTCCCAAGCCTAAAGACCGCCATTGCGGGCTGCCATTTCTGCTGGTGGCGCTGATCTTTGTGCTGAGCTTTAGCGGGCTGGCGTTTAGCTTTTACCCCTATATCGTGCCAGGAGAACTTACCATCTGGGAGGCGGCAAGCGCTCCGGAATCTCTGAGCTTTATTTTAATCGGTGCTGTTGTCGTGATTCCCGTCATATTGCTCTACACCATCTATTCCTATCGGGTCTTTCATGGAAAGGCGACACAATTGCGCTACTACTGATTTTGACCAGTCAGCGGCAGCAGTGCTCTATTGACTCGAGCACTACTGCCGCCTTGGCAAAATGGCCATAACGCAGGCCACCTGAGGAAAAACACCGATATTAGACAAGCCAACCCGACAAATTTGACGCTTCGGCAGAAACTTCCCCCTTAACAGTTGACAATCACCTCGCAAACGGGACACTTAGCAGCTTTGCCCCTAAGCCCTCTGTAGAAGAAGTTGCCCACATGGAAATGACTAAGACCCTCGGTGAATTCATCGTCGAACGCCAAGCCGAATACCCTAACGCCAGCGGAGCCCTTACCTCGATATTCTCATCGATACGCCTGGCCTCTAAAGTGGTGCACAGGGAGATCAATAAGGCCGGTCTCGGAGACATTAATGGAGCCGCTGGCGAAGAGAACGTGCAGGGCGAAGAGCAACAGAAGCTCGACATCTACGCCAATGAGAAATTCAAGTCAGCGCTAGCTGCCCGAGGTGTCGTTTGCGGTATTGCCTCGGAAGAGGAAGACAAGTACGTCAACTTCGAGGGCAACAGCCAAGATGGGGAATACGTGGTATTGATGGACCCACTCGATGGCTCCTCGAATATCGACGTCAATGTCTCCGTCGGCACTATATTCTCCATCTATAAGCGCGTTTCCGAAGTGGGGCAACCGGTTACTTCAGAAGACTTCCTGCAGCCGGGCGACAAACAAGTGGCCGCCGGCTATGTCATCTACGGCTCTTCCACCATGCTGGTGTACACCACGGGTAATGGCGTCAACGGGTTTACCTTCGATCCGAGCTTAGGTGTGTTTTGCCTATCCCACCCAGACATGAAAACACCGGAAGACGGCAAAATTTATTCAGTGAATGAAGGCAACTACATTCACTTTCCCGAAGGGGTTAAGAAGTACATTAAGTACTGCCAACAGGAAGACGCTGCCACCAATCGCCCCTACACCTCGCGCTACATCGGCTCGCTGGTGTCTGACTTCCATCGCAACCTGATCAAAGGCGGTATCTATTTTTATCCGCCATCAAGCAGCCATCCAAGTGGTAAACTGCGTCTACTCTACGAGTGCAACCCCATCGCCTTTCTCGCCGAGCAAGCTGGCGGCAGCGCAATTGCCGCTCCAGATCAGCGAATCATGGAACTCAAGCCCACTGAGCTGCATCAGCGGACACCATTCTTTGTAGGCTCAAATAACATGATCGCTAAGGTTGAAGAGTTCATGCGCGAGAACTAGTTTCGCGCTCGATGATCTCGCTACAGCGGGATCATCACTCCCTCCGACATTGTTTAGAGTTTTCTTATATCTTTCGCAACTAAGCCCCCAACCTGTCTATACTTGAGCAGAACCCCGCGATTCATCCTCCTCAGCCCCATTCATGCCGACTCCAATCCCTTCGATTCCCCAGCGACGATCCTGCAACTGGTACTAGACAGCATTCCGTCTCGGGTTTTCTGGAAGGATGACAACCTGGTTTTTCGCGATGCCAATCGATGTTTTCAGCAAGACGCGGGCCTGAGTGAGCTCGAAGACCTCATCGGTAAAACTGACTTTGATATAGCTGGAGCCAGCAAGCCAATGCCTTTCGAACAGATGATCGAGAGGTCATCAACAACGGACAACCCAATCTCAATATTGAAGAGCGACAAACCCAACCCAATGGCGAGGAGCACTGGCTTGAAACCAACAAGATGATGCTATTTGATCAGCAGGGAAAAGTAATCGGTGTACTTGAAACCTATACCGACATCACTGAACGCAAGGCGTACGAACAAAAAAATCGAGAATCAAGCCAATTACGATCAATTGACAGGATTGGGTAATCGCTGTGCGCCACCCTCAATCAGTTTATACAACAGCAGAGAAGTCATTGCGCCGCACTCTTGATTATCGATCTCGCCCCCTGAAAGTAAGCGCCTCCATCCAAAAGAACTGGCGATTCATAAAACAGCACCGACTCAAAGCGGCGGGACTTTCCATTGCCATTGATGATTTTGATACTGACTACTCTTCACTCGCCGACCTAACGCGCTGGCCGATCGACAAACCAAAAATTGATCAGAGTTTCGTACGCAGGCTAAGCGCCGATCGACAACACGCTTGCATCGTCGAAACCATCATCAACAAGGCACAAAATCTAAATATGGAAGTGATTGCTGAAGGGGTAGAAACAGAGCGAGAAAAAAACTTTCTAGCGAAACATAACTGCAACCAATACCAAGGGTATCTGTTCAATATCGCCATGCCAGAAAGTGAATTTACCGCTCTGCGGTGGATTTTCAAGTTCAGGCCCACAACGAGGAGCTGAACTCAAATGCTATCGAGAACCATTCACCGACTCTTTTCTGCTCTAGATCCCTCGAATAGCGCCAAAAACTTGATCTGAATACCAAGTTTGAGACCAATCGACACCAGTCAGGTCAACTCGGTTATACTGTGCACCTACTTTTAGGAACTGGTATGGCATATTTTTCTCGACTAACCGCCCCCTTGCTACTGAAAGCCTCTAAGACGGCCATAGTCGTGGGCAGTACACGGTTGTTGATCAATCAGTTTGATGCCTTGTTTTATGATGCACCCTTTCGCTTTGTCCCAGCATTACTCACTTATTGTGTTCCATTTGTTGTCTTTCTCTATGGCAATCTCAGCAAAGATCGCTAGTCGCTCTTCGCTTGCAGCTTGCCTGCTGCTGGTGTTGGTTGGAATAGAAGATTCGACGGCCGAATCTGAGACGCCGGTGGTTACCCTAAAGACACTGCGCCAAACACACTCCGGTTGGAAAAATCTGCTCTACGTGGAAAACAATCAACTCAGCGGCCACTTTCGCGACATTATCGATTGCAGTTTCGAATCCATCCCCTATGAAGTAAATTACGGCTTTGGCCCTTTTTCTCGCATACAGCGACAAGTTGAAAACGCTCAGGCCGACGGCTACTTCCCTGCAAATTTAAGCCTACAGCGTCGACAATATTCAGTGGCCTCAAACTCATTGCTAACAGATCACAAACTGCTGGTGTTAGCCAAATCACACACCTTGTCTCGAAACTCTCGTATTGCAGCCATGCGCGGCGCCTCTGAAGAATTGGCATTGGCCAGAAGTCGAAGTGATAGGGTATTTTTGGTGAATAGCTATCGACAACTCATCGATATGTTATTGGCACGACGTATAGACGGTTTCGTCGGCTCTGAGTTATTTTTGTTCGCGACTAAAGGCCAATCTGAATTAGTCCAAACCACTCTAAAACTCCCGATAAAACAATCCGATATGCACGCCTTCTTTGGCAAACATTTTGTGCTTCAGCACCCCGAGTTCCTTTCGCGGTTTAACGATAGCTTATCGCGATGTCGACAACGAATCCCCTATCAACTCAGTCCGCCACAGCCTCTATCAGAGAGCGATTCCAGTGGCGAATCAACAGAAAACTGAGCCACGCCACCGCAATCAGTAGACCACCAATCTCTCTCGCTTCTTCGACAGCGTTGCTGTTCATAGCTAAGGATGTCAAAACCTCATTCATCGCCACGTCTTCTACGACAAGATTGAGTACCAGCTTGATTGCCCAGAGGGATCCGAATGCCATCGTCAATATCGACAGATAGATCGGCAGACGACGAAACGCGCACACGCAACAGATCAACGCCGATAGATAATAGACGATCCATAAGGTCGGATCGGGATCATTCCACTGCACCAATGCCGACAAGAGAAAGGCGCCTGAGAAAACGCTGTTGAAAACAATAAAAACGTTACTTGCGCTGCTCATGAGATTCCAATCGACGCCATGGCAATGACAAATCAGATAGTCCCTGCTTCAAGAACTCAAACGCCAGCTTGGCATTTAACATGGGTCCCTTAATACCGAACTCGATACGTGGCGTGCCATCAATGATGGGCAAACTGAAAGCTTTGACATCGCTATATTTCGCCATCACCGCTTCCATCAACGGAATAATCGTCGATTCATTGGCACCCTCAAGAATCACTGCGTACTCTCGATAGGAATCATCGCCCAGATCGCTGTAATAAGTATCCATTACCCATTCCAACATGGGCCACGCCATTTGTGGAAAGCCGGGAACAAAATGATGATCCGCCACACTGAAACCCGGAATACGGTTTACGGGGTTCGGAATCAAACGCGCATCCTTGGGAAATTCCACCAATCGATAACTTTCCGCAGTGAGATCCCTTCCCCGCTCACGAGCGAGTTCTTCCAGCAGTGGCGCACCTTGTGGATGACGTTCGGTAACCGTCTCGGTGGCTGCAGCAACCGCTTCACGAGTGAGATCATCAGGTGTTGCACCAATACCACCGGTACTCAATACAATATCGCCCTTAGCGAAGCTTTCACGATAACAATTGATCAAATCCTCTCGATCATCGCCCATAATTCTCGCCCACGCCAAACACAAGCCTCGTTGATTAAGCATGTCGACAATATAGGGAAGATGCTTATCGGCTCGACGGCCGGAGAGAATTTCATCACCTACAATAATCAACCCTACGTTCATTTGATGTTCCTATCTTGTTGACCCCAATGGCATGACGCTCACTATACACGAGTCATAACAGAGCACTGATTACCAACGCCCCAAACCGCTCGACCTAAGCAGCTATCCTTAGAAAGCTACCCGCTGTTTTCGCCAACACACCAAAAAAATGGTGCTGGCACTCTAGAAAGCTTGAGCCCCAACACGAGTTTCTATAGCCTGATTATCACTAAGGGAGAACACCTATGGCAAGCAACGACATTTACACACCACCTAAAGTTTGGCAATGGGACTCGGAAAGCGGCGGCCGCTTTGCGAACATCAATCGCCCCATCGCCGGCGCCACCCATGAACAAGAACTACCCATTGGCAAACATCCACTGCAGCTCTATTCGCTAGGAACCCCCAATGGTGTCAAGGTAACCGTCTTACTGGAAGAACTATTGGCGATTGGTAAAACCGATGCAGAGTACGACGCTTGGATCACTAACATCAGTGAAGGCGCTCAATTTGGCAGTGGCTTTGTTGAAGCAAACCCGAATTCAAAAATCCCCGTACTGATGGATCGCAGTGGCGACACCCCCATTCGCGTCTTTGAATCCGGCGCTATCCTCATGTATCTGGCAGAAAAGTTTGAGGCATTCATACCCACTGAGCCCGCTGCGCGAGCGGAGTGTTTATCTTGGTTGTTTTGGAACATAGGCAGCGTTCCCTTCCTCGGTGGCGGTTTCGGACACTTTTATGCTTATGCTCCAGAAAAATACGAATACCCCATCAATCGCTACGCCATGGAAGTCAAACGCCAACTGGATGTTCTCGACAAGAACCTAGCCTCACGCCGCTACCTCTGTGGCGATGACTACAATATTTCGGATATGGCCAACCATGCGTGGTATGGGAGCTTGGTGCTAGGAAGTCTTTACGAAGCGCAAGAGTTTCTCGATGTGACGTCCTACAAGAACGTGTGCCGTTGGGCCGAGGAGATCCAAGCACGACCAGCCGTACAGCGGGGCTTGCGCGTTAATCGTGCTTGGGGTCCGGAAGAAAAACAGTTGATCGAGCGTCACGACGCCAGTGACTTCGATACTTAGGTCAAAGAAGCGTTACCCGTGTTAACGGTTAAGACCCTATAGCAGGCTATTGAAGCTCTATCTGCGCGGCTTTACTGCGTGTGAATAGAGCTTCATCTACCTGCTGGCCACGACTCTAGTGTTGCCTCATGCGGCTTCAAGCTGCCTAATAAAAGCTCGGTAATGTTGCGCGACATCCTCCGGCGCCTCGACTTGAGGATAATGACCAATAGCTTCCAACTCAGCCAAGTAATCTAACTGACACTCTAGCGCTTGGTAGCGTGAAACCATATGCGAGCCAGACACCGGATCCACCGAGCCGTTGATCAATGCTAGTGGGCAGATAGGTTGTTGTAGTGCTTCTAACCAGCGCTGACGATGTTGCTTGCGGTCACGCATGTAGGTAATCAAGTTATGGAAGATGTGTTTACCATTGTTGGTATTAATGATCGCCCAATAATCCGACAGCTCTTGATCTGACGGTTTGGTGTGTTCTCCAAATACCGACGAGAAGTTTTTCTTAAACTGTTTGAAGCCCGCCAGCTTATTCACCCACGAACCAATGGGTGACAGCAGCAGTTTTTGCGTGAGCAAGGCGCGATGGGTTTCCGGAAATAGACCACCGTTTAAAAAACAACACGACAACCAGTGTCCAGCCCCCACACCTTGGTTTTGCCGAGCCAGTAATTCCTGCGCAACCGTGTCGCCATAGTCATGGGCTAACACGTGAAGTTTCTCGAGTTGTTTATGGCGAATCAAAGCTTCAAACAAGTCCGCTTGACCATGAATGGTGTAATTGCGTTGATCCGGCTTGTCGGAAAAACCAAAGCCCAACATATCCATACTGACCAGGCGAAACTTCTCTCGCAGTGCTGGCCACAGTGGCGCCCAGTCCCAACTGGAGGTAGGAAAACCGTGAATCAGCAAGAGTACCGGCTGCTGTGGTTGCCCTTCGTCAATGACGAAAATTTGATGGCCATTGAGGCTGAGCATTTCTCCTTTCTGTCGCCATTGTTGTGGGCTAGGGATTGATTCTCCTGCCACCCCGATCGCTGATGCTGCCTTTTCCATGTCGCTACTCCCCATACGATGTGTGAATGATACTGACGCCCCTAGCTTGTCACTAGCCAACGGTCTGCATCATCACTTCTTTCTCTATTATTTTGTCTTACTATCATGACCGAACATAGAACTTGACGTCAAGTTCAAGTTTGTACAATACTTACGCAACACCTACCTACGCAGATGAGCATCATGGTTGTATCACTAGAATCGGGTAAACCCATTCCCACCCAAGCCCGCGCACGCCTAAAGCGCGATGCCCTCATTGAGGCGGCCATCGTGGATTTCCAGACGTTGGGCTACGACCACACCACCGCGAAAAGCGTGGCCAAACGCGCCGAAGTTGCCACAGGGACTTTCTATCAATACTTCCACAACAAAGACGACATGCTGCGCACCATAGCACAACAGCGCTTCGCTTTTCTGTTTGATCATGTGGAAGCTCCCAGCGCCGGTGAAGATGAATCGGTTACCACCAGATTCCAACGCATTCTCACGCTGATCTACGACTTTCACCAACAGGATAGAGAACTGCACCAAGTACTGGAGCAGCGCCGCCATCTCGACCCACAACTAGAGAGCATTCTTGGGGAGGGAGAGGCCGTACTCGAAGCTCGAGTGCTGCGCTTCGTCAGCAGCTTCAATCTCGACAACCCAACCGCGGTGGCCTTCAATTTGTTTGCCATGGCCGAAGGCCTAGTCCATCGCCACGTGTTTTCCGCTGCGACAGAAAACACACCCAAGCGCCAAGACGTCATAGAACTGGGTGCAGAAATGCTCGCCAGCTACCTCAACCACTACAGGACATAATGATAATGAATGCCCAAGAGCCAACGCCTGACAACCGCATCGATACGCTGATCAAGAACGCCAAGATCTTCAATAACGGTGAATCTCCGATTACTGAAGACATCGCCATTGCCGACGGGCGCATAGTGGCGAGAGGTCAGAACCTAAGTGTCAGCGAACACACTGAAGTGGTTGATGCTGAGGGGCTGTGGGCCATGCCCGGGCTATTTGATATCCACACCCACTACGACCTAGAACTGGAAGTTGCGCCGGGATTATCCGAATCGACTCGCCATGGCACCACCAGTGTGGTTATTGCTAACTGCAGTTTAGGCCTCGCTTTCGGCGCGCAACGAAAAGGCGATAGCGACCCCATCGTCGATTGCTACGCTCGGGTGGAGAACATCCCTAAGAGCGTACTGCGCAGCTGCGCCGATAAGGTCGATTGGAATACCCCAGAAGAATACCTAGAGCATTTGGACTCACTCAATTTGGGACCCAATGTCATCACCCTGTTGCCCCACTCGATGCTGCGAATCGACGCTATGGGGTTTGATGCCAGCATTAATCGTGATCCCAGCGGTGCCGAGTTAGAAACTATGCGCAAGACCTTGCGCGACGCCTTGCGTGCAGGTTATGCAGGCTTCTCAACCGATGCTCTGCCTTTTCACTATTTGGCCAATCAACCCAATTGCCACAAAACCATTCCCACACAATTTGCCAAGTACGCCGAGCTCAAAGCACTGACACAGGTCGTGCGGGAAGAAGAAAAACTGTGGCAAGCAACGCCACCAAAAGACAGCGCTATTGGCACCCTAAAGACCTTCTTACTCACCAGTGGACGCCTGCATGGCAAACCTCTCACCACCACCGTAGTGGCAGCATTGGACGTGGCCAACAACAAAAAGATTTCGCGACTGGCGAGAACCTTATCGAAAATGCTCAATCACCCTTGGGTCAACGGTGACTTCCATATGCAAGCTCTCGGCGCCCCTTTTAAGACCTGGTCCGACGGCGCCATTACGCCACTGTCGGAGGAGATTCCAGAGCTGCGCCAACTCAACGAAACAGATCTGGAGGACCGCCCGGCACGACAAGCTATCTTGCACGACCCCGACTACATCAAAGCCTTTAAGGCGATGTGGATGAAGGGCAAGCAGGGCTGGAGTATCGATCGACTGAAGCGCAAACTCGATCTGGAAGACTACGCCTTTAATCGCACTCTGGCCGATATGACCGTCGAGCTCTGCCCACAGAAAAGCTGGCAGGGAATGGATTTTGAAAGCCTGTTCCAGCGCATTCTTGCCATCAAAGCCGGTCGACTGCCTGCCGACGGGGAAAAAGACGAACAAGAATTGGTAGAACGAGAGTTTTTCTGGATCTGCGATGAAGCCGATTTCATGCTGCAGATGCTGCGCAGTTTCGACACGGAACTGAGCTGGTGTACTGTCACAGCTAATCGCAATCTGGATACCGTGCGCGAGCTGTTGATGGATCCTTTGCTACTGCCCGGTTTCAATGACTGCGGCGCCCATCTCACCAACATGGCGTTCTACGATGTCAATTTACGCAGCTTAAAGCTGGCGGCCCAAGGCGGTGAAGCGGATCTCAGTTATATGGTCAAGCGACTGACCAAAGATCCCGCCGATGTCTTTGGCGTGGAAGGTGGCACCATCAATGTCGGCGATCGGGCCGATTTGATTCTTGTAAATCCTGAGGAATTAATGAACTACGATGGCGAGCAAAGCGTAGAACGTATCTATCGTGAAGAGTATCAGCATCCACAGCTGGTCAATCGATCCGGCGACGTCGTGTCTTTAGTGCTTATCGGTGGTCACAAGGCTTGGGAAGCTGGCGCCGCTGGCGAGCAATTGGGACAAACTAAAATGGGGCAGGTATTAAAACCCAGCGCTAGCATCACTGCAGAAGAACTAGAGTACGCCAGCTAAATAGAAAGTGGACTTGCGCTCACAAGCGCAAGTCCGGCGCCCACAAAAAATGGAGCCATAAGCTCCATTTTTAATCAGCGAATCATCCGCTTCTTCTTACAAGGAGCTGAAGTAGGCCGCTAGATTTTCGATATCGGCATCACTCAGTGGTGCCGCCATACCGGCCATCATCATCGCCTGACCACCTTTACGTTCACCGTTTTTATACGCTTTCATGGCCATCACCAAATACTGTTGATTCTGCCCCGCTAGATTGGGGTAGGTTGGAATCATGGCCTTACCATTAGCGCCGTGACATGAACTGCATACAGCTGCCTTTGCTTTGCCTGCTGCCACATCGCCCGCCGCCTGAGCTGCAAAGGGTAGAGCCGCAATGGCCAAAGCTGAAACAATCACGCGTAATTTCATATGGTGTTCTCCTAAGAGGCTTGATAAATATAATAATAATCAACCTAGGTTGAATACAGTCTGAACGGGGTTAATCCCCTCTCCCAACTGCCTTTAACCGGCTATCCCATGACTTCGGATCTTTAGGAAGATCTCTATGGGGCAAGCATAGCAAAAAGATTGAGGGTTAGCCTGCGACAATTTGCCTCTCAAACCAACCTCTAGGGGGACTGTCATCATAGAACTCTAAAAACCACAATTTAGAGGCCTTCCTCCCTCTGTCACTGCCAAACCGCCGCAGTCGGAACAATACTCAGCGCTCTTCGAAACAATCAGCGCTCTTCAGAATAGTCAGGCAGAACCTGCCCCTGCCCAAACCACTCACTGTAGTGCTGTTCAAGGGCAATTCTATCAATGAGTAGGATTTTGCCATAGTGCAGCTCAATCCAGCCCTCGGTCTCAAAATACTTGAGCTCCTTGCCAATACTCTGACGAGTAGCATTCAGCATCTTACCGAGCATTTCCTGAGATAAATCCACTTGCAGCCGCCCCTGTTCATCTGCGCCAGCTTCTCGCAATAAGGTCACTGCCAGCCTTTCGCGCACCCCCATCAAAGTGAGACCCTCGACGCTGTTAAACGTGATTCTCAACCGGCGGCAAAACATCAAATTCAAGGCCTGAGCGACCTGGGGACAAGTTTGGTAGAAGTGAAGAAAATCGTGTCGATGTAAACAATTGAGTTCGGTTTGCCCATAAGCTGACACACTGTTAAAGCGAGGCTGCTGGTCGATCAGGCTCATTTCGCCAAAACAATCACCCGCCCGCAAAATACTAAAGAGGATTTCTTTTCCCTCTTCGGAATAGTTACAGACTTTAACTCGTCCCGCTTTGACTTGAAAAAGGTAGGAAGCCTCATCACCTTGACCATAAATAGCGGCACCACTGTCATAGGTCTTAGTGATCATCTTGTGCTGAATACGGGCGCGCAGCTCGTCGTCCAGATCCTGCATCCAATTGTGCAAATGGGACACTTTTATCACAGCAACCTCAACACCAATTTGGGCTTTTATGTCGGCAAGTTATTTGCGCTGACTGCGTTTTTTCTTAATACGGGACAAGGATACCGCATCCATGCCGAGATAGCTGGCCAAATGGTACTGCGGAATCCTCGGCACCAACCAGGGCTCATGCTCCAATACCCATTCATAACGAGCTTCGGCATTGCAAGTGAGGAGAAGTGCCTCTCTGAATTCATTGCGCAAAAACATCTCTTCCGTTAAACGCACCTTAAGCTGCGTTAATTGAGGATGTAATTCGGACGCTCGCTCCATAATGCTCAGCGGTAAGCTATAGACCTGTGTCGTTTCAACCGCCTCGACATCATAGCGACAAGCGCCATCTGTAAGCAGTGCATTCAATGATCCGCAAAACTCATTCTCTTTAAAGAAAACTTTGTTCCAGAACTTTGTTCCAGAACTTTCCCGATGGCTGGGAATAGTAATAACGCACCAGACCCGTACGGATAATATAGAAGTTCTGTGGATATTCTCCCTGAGTGATTAACTTTTCCTCTGGAGAGAATGATTGAAGCCTCATCTCATTGAAAATCAGCGCCTTTAGGCTCTCGTCACTTACCCCATAACGCGCTAAGGTCGACCAGAGAACATCATAGATAGAATCGTCTTCGGCTTTCATCTATTAGGGTGTCTCGGCTCGAGTAGCCACATCCAGTGAATCCGCCTGTGAATCTTTTAACTGCTGCGCCAACGTTCGGAAGAACATCAGCGACTGATCGTTGGAGAGGTTCTGTGGTTTCGTGTAATCGGGGTTAGCGGAATTTTTAACTATCACCAAATTCTGATCGGGCTTAATGTAGATAAACTGATTGTACACACCGACCGCCATATACTCGCCTTCTTGCGGAATCCACCATTGATAGCCGTAGCCCCAACCTAAACCTATTTCTTTGTTTTTGGCTTTAGGCAATAGGTGCGGTGCATCCATAGTCCAAGAATCCAACACCCACTGACGCGGTACAATTTGCTCACCATTCCACTGCCCCAAGTTTAGGTAGAGTCGACCAAAACGGGCGTAATCTCTCAAGGTGACATTAAGCCCCCCGAAAACCATTTCCATTCCCTTGCTATCAACCAACCAATAGGCGTTTTGCTCCACGCCCAATTTACTCCAGAGTTTTTCTTCCATATAGTCAGTAACTGATCGTTGAGTAGCCGCAACCAACACCATACCCAACACTTGCGTGTCCATACTCACGTAGTGATTAAGCGTACCCGGCTCACGCCCGCGAGCGAGACTTGCCACGAACTCGTCCAGCGGTCCGTTCATGGCGAAAATTCGTCCCATACGGTTAATGTCGGAATAGAAATCCCCGTAGTCTTCATTGAACTCAACGCCTGATGACATTTGCATGACGTCTTTGATGCTGACCCCGTCATATCCGCTGCCTTTCAGAATGGGAACATAGTCAGTAACGGGTTGTTCGATGCTGTTGATATGGCCCTCTTCCACTGCAACGCCGAGCAAAGCAGATGTGAACGACTTAGCCATCGACCAAGAAATATGACGCTGCTGGGCATTGTGACCTTGAAAGTAGCGCTCGAATCGAATTTCATCATCTTGGAGAATCAATAAGCCGTTGGTACCCGTACTGTCTAGAAAATCAGACACGGCCAGTGGCTCACCCTCAAAATCAAAGCGCTCAGGTAATTCAATTTGCTGCTCGGCATAAGGCAAAGGAAAAACCTCTCCCGAACGCTGCACTTCCCGACTGTTGAAAGTCTGGTTCATGTTCAAAAAATGACCCGTGATCTTATCAACTTCAAACAAGGTAACAGCAGCGTAGAGGCGGCTTAATCGCTCATGGTTTCCCCATAGCAACCCCGTCGCCAAAACCAGCACCACCAACAAACTCCATTTAAATATTTTCATATATCCATCCGCGTTATCTATCGAATCAACTCCATTAAAACTGTGAAGCTCACAGTAATAACAGTTTATTAAGTGTCTAGTTTGCGTAACCCGTGTCATGACGCAAGCCATGTTACAAATTGCATGGCTCAATTTAATTGTCGACAGCGGAGGCCCTGCAAACTGCATCGCTGGTCAAGACTGTTATTGGACACGCCATCTCAGATCACCAATCTGAAAGTAAGACTACACTCTATCTCCAGCACCCTACCAAAGCGCAGAACGCTGAACAATCACAGAAAATGACAATCTCCATGACCCCAATGACTACCCATGCTAAGCTGCTGACGTCTCACTATCTGGTATTGTCCTAAACAATAATGGCACGACAACATCCCTTAACATCCCTCCATTTAGCCGCTTCCTGTAGACGAACCATAATAGGCGGAGCTTTTGCCTTGGCCGCATTAACACTGTTTTGGCTGCCAACGACCTACGCCCAAGACTATCAATTGAAACCCTTTTATACGGATGGACGCAGCGTCTTCCCAGATGGCACTTGGCGGGATGGAGATCTTTGGCGAGACTGCTGTTTGCGACACGACTACGACTACTGGAAGGGCGGTACTGAAGCCGAGCGTAAGGCCAGCGATCAGGCATTGAAGCAATGCGTCACCAAACTCGGTGAAGATACTGTTGCAGAGCTTATGCTGGCGGGAGTGCGTGCCGGCGGCAGCCCCTATTTTCCCACATCCTATCGCTGGGGGTACGGCTGGCCACTAGGGCGCGGCTACAAAGCGCTCACTGAAGACGAACAACAACAGGTGAAAGCGCTGAGTCAGCAGTTACCATTCATACTGCTTAGCGATTAGTTTATCGTATCAATCAGCGGCGAAACTCTCATTACCGCAAGGACATTTCACACCAAGGAAGCCCCATGCACTGGACGAACTTCACTCTTGAACTGGTTGAGCTACTGATGTGGCCGCTGCTCGTCTTATTAATTCTCGGCTATTGTCGCCAGCCGCTGCTGGCGCTGGTGCCTATGTTAAAACGTTTGAGATTTCGCGAACTCGAAGTGGAATTTGATCGCCAACTGCGAGAGACGAAAGAGACCGCGGATAAACTACTCCCAAAAGACAACACACTAAAAAGTCGACTGCTGCAAACGCTCATACAAGATCCAAATGCAGCCGTGCTTGAGGCGTGGAAATCCGTCGAAATTTCCGCCAAGAAAATCATTGCCACCAGTCAGGGCGAAGTGGACTGGGATCGAGACAAACCTTACAAGCATCTGGAAGACATTCTCACGCAAGAGAAGCTGCTCGATGGCGATACCGCCCAAGTATTTTCCGATATTCGTCAATTGCGAAATAAAGTCTAACACGCACCAGATTTTGAGCTGTCTGCAATAGAAGCGGTGCAATACATTGAGCTTTGTGATCAATTGATTCATCGCTTGAACCATTTATAATTTTCATAAAAAGGACAGAGAGAGCTGTATGAGCATTGAAGTTATTACCCCACGTTTTTGTGAAACCGACGCCCTAGGACACATCAACAATGTCAGCTATGCCGCTTGGTTAGAACAAGGCCGTATGGCTTTCTTTATCGATACGAAAGACCCTTTTAATACTCCTCTGATTCTTGCCAAGCTAGAAATCAACTATCGCAACGAGAGCTTTCACGGCACCCAAGTCGAGGTACACACTCATTTAGCACATCTCGGCAACAGTTCATTCGCTCTGTCGCAGAAGATCTATCAAAAAGAACTCTTGGTGGTTGAAGCCAAAGCCGTTCTGGTTCAGTTTGACTTCGACAATAAAGAAGCAATGCCCTTTAATGACGAACAGAGGGAGTTTTGGCAGAAGTTTTTGAAGGACTAACAACTGGCAGGGACAGGTAAAACACACTGAAATCGCGTAACGGAAAACACTATACACCCAAATGAAAAACTCGGTGACTTAGCCTGGCAAGTCTTCGCGTGTAAGATTCTCGGTTCCCTCTCCAGGGGTTACAAAAAGCACTCTTACTGTATTCGAGACTTTCCCTGTATGCCAGCATCCCTTGGGGATAACGACGCTGTCGCCACTGCTATTCAAAACCACCGATGAGGTGCCTTGCTTGTGTTTGATCTGCAGCTCAATTGTGCCCTCTAACAACACGAGCATTTCATCACCGGCGGGATGTCGCTCCCAGGTTGGCCAATCCGCCTCAAAACGATGCAATGAAATCAGTTTACAGCCACGAAACCCATCGTAAGTTTGATCGAGCTCTTGATAGAGCGTTTCGCGATTCTGCTCTGCATGCATAGTCATCTGCTCGTCGACCACCACGAACTGCTCTTCCAAATTAAAGACTGAGAAACTCATGTGACACCTCCAGCAAGTGAAACTGTATTGTCGGACTAGAAGAGATCAACAACACTAAGAATCAATAATTACCGGTACGCTAGGAGCGCAAAGCGTAAACCCAGTTGCGCTCTCGGTTGTCGCAGACGATCAGATGATGTGCAATTGATTGACACCAGCCAAAGTTCGCCGGCAGTTGCGTATCGTAGCGGGCTTTTATCGACAAGTTTTGCTTATCACGTTTTAGATAGTCGAACATTTCAGAAAAGCGAGTCTCTGCATCCAACCCCTGTTGTTCGGCCTGCTGCCAACTATACACAAACTTGGTGTAACTCATGGTCGACGCGCCCAGACCAATAGACAGCATGCGTTCGATGTAAGCTCTGTAACTATTGCTCCAGTGTTGGGAGTCTGTTTGACCTGAGTTTGACGCAAATTTCAAACGATTCTCACTGCTCAAACTGCCTTTTTTCAACGCTCGATTCAGTTGGTTTTCGACCAGTTGGAATTGTTTTTTACCGCAAAAAATAAGCTCTCCCGCCAACTCACATTCGCGCTCGCCTTCAGCCTCACCGAGCAGCTGAAATGGCCGTTCCGAAGCCTTCTCGACTGTTGATTGATTGGTTAGTCTGGGCCTGCTCGCACGCAAATCTCTACCGACAGGCTCGGTCGTTACTGCGAGATCAGGTAATTCTATACCCTCTTGCGCAGCAGCTCGCTTGAGAAGCAGTCGCTGAATTACGGGAGAGTTTCGACGAAACTCTCCGAGACTGGGCAACGAACGATAGTCGTGACGCACTTGACAATAGACAGCCTCGAGCTCCGTTCGCGACTCGCAAGCCTGCACGGAATGGTTCATAGACAACGAGATGACTAACGCAAATAAGTAGCGCGAGTAGCCAAGATGGAAGATCGACAGTCTCACTGAGCGTTTGCCTTCTGATCCCTTATTCATTGAGTACTTGCCCGCTTGCCTCCGCCTTACTGGATAACAGCAGAAGCCCAGCAATCATCCGCTGCAAAGTTTGTTGCGCACGCTGCCACTGCTCTGAGTTTGCGCTTAAGGACAAGTTATACTCGAGATACAAGAGCGTCCCCATCACAACTTGGGCATCGGCTTTGGGATTTGGCGACGCCAACTGAACCAGGAAACTCTCAATCGCCCGCAATTGCAGTTGATGGGGAATCGACACGACTTCCGCCAGATCTTTATTACACAGCGCCTCATGGCGAAAAGCCACCTCGACGCGCCTTTCTGCCGCTTGTTCGACCTGACTTTTCACATGCTCGAATAGAATGCCAGCAATGCCATCAATTAGCCTTGCAGAAAAAGCCCCGTCATTGCGAGATTGCGCGCCAGAGAGGTCTTGCAGCAACTCATAGCCTTTCTGTTGGAGCTGACTGGAGTCATTGCTACTGCGAGTTTCCACGTAGTGGACAAAGGCATCGTGGAGCAACGCCTGTATATCATCAAAGTAGTAGGTGGTCGCCGCCAACGGCACCTGCGCTTCTGCTGCGACCGCTCTATGTTTGACACCCCTAACACCATCGCGTTCGATCACTCTCAATGCAGCCTCTAGAATGGCTTGGCGCCGAGCTCTACTATCGCTACGCAGCGCGGGTCGACCTCGATACTGTAAGATATCGTCAAACAATGGCTGCATATTAACCCTTTTTATTGAGAGCTTAGAGAGCCACTTTGTGAGCTCAATAAACAAATATTATAGTGGTGGATTGTCGCAGGAAACATCATACCGAAAAGACCTGAGCATCCTATTAAAATCCGCTAAGGTGACACCAACTTGGCATGAACGGTAAATAATCGTAGGGTTCTGGTCGCTAGATAATGTGAGTTTATAGGTGACTCAACTGAGAAAATTGCGGTCGCAGGTACTCCACCTGATCGGCGCGAATACGGGCGCCGTTGATCAGCGCTAGATATTCCGCGGCATTGGGTCGGTAGGGCAACGCGATCAACTCCATCGTAATCTCTTCGAGCAACCAATTACCTTTACGCTGATTGCACCGTTTACACGCAGCCACGACGTTCTCCCAGCGATCTTTGCCACCGCGACTTTTGGGATGCACATGATCCCGAGACAATTCACGGCCTTTGAAATAGCGACCGCAATAGAGACATTGGTGATTATCGCGACAGAACAACGCCGGATTATTGAGGGGAGGAATGGCTCGTCTC
>CERE01036484.1_pt1 | contig 26086 bp, 23 predicted proteins | sample 530911 | NCBI WGS metagenome assembly CERE01 (sample SAMEA2621092, study PRJEB7988) | marine metagenome | biome: marine biome (ENVO:00000447); feature: mesopelagic zone (ENVO:00000213); material: "saline water (ENVO:00002010), including plankton (ENVO:xxxxxxxx)" | depth 800 m
GCACGTTTGAACACGTTAACGTTCAAACCGCCACACAAGCCACGATCAGTAGACACCAGAATGAAACCAACGCGTTTAACTTCGCGCTGCTCCATAAATAAGTGCTTATATTCTGGATTGGCACTGGCAATGTGACCTACCACCGAGCGAATACGCTGGGCGTAAGGTTTACCAAGCTGCATGCGGTCTTGCGCTTTACGCATCTTACTCGCCGCTACCATTTCCATAGCGGACGTAATTTTCTGCGTATTTTTAATACTCGTTATCTGAGTACGTATCTCTTTTCCGCTTGCCATTACCGGTCCCCAAAAAATTCAATTTAGTGTCATAAGATCGGACGCCGGTTAAGCGCCCGAATTAAGACTTACCAAGTTTGAGTGGATTTGAATTTCTCTAGGGCCGCTTTGAAGCCGGACTCAATTTCATCATTGTAGTTTCCGGTTTCGGTAACTTTCTTCATCAGATCAGCGTGTTCGCTGTTCATGTAAGAAAGCAAGGCAGCTTCGAAATCGCCAATTTTGGCAACTTCAACGTCTTGCAGGTGACCTTCGTTGGCTGCGTACAGAATCACGCCCATTTCAGCAATGCTGAGTGGTGCGTATTGTTTCTGTTTCATCAACTCGGTTACGCGCTCGCCGTGATCCAACTGGGCTTTAGTCGCATCATCAAGATCAGAAGCGAACTGAGAGAAGGCCGCCAATTCACGATACTGAGCCAAAGCGGTACGAATACCACCGGACAATTTCTTGATCACTTTGGTCTGAGCAGAACCACCAACACGAGATACCGAGATACCGGCGTTCATTGCAGGACGGATGCCAGCGTTGAACATGTCAGTCTCAAGGAAGATCTGACCATCGGTAATCGAAATTACGTTGGTTGGTACGAATGCAGAAACGTCACCGGCTTGGGTTTCAATGATTGGAAGAGCGGTTAAAGAACCGGTCTGACCTTTCACTTCACCGTTGGTGAATTTCTCAACGTACTCAGCGTTTACGCGAGATGCACGCTCCAACAAACGCGAATGCAAGTAGAATACGTCACCAGGGTAAGCTTCACGACCAGGAGGACGACGCAACAACAAAGAGATCTGACGGTAAGCCCAAGCTTGCTTGGTCAAATCATCATGTACGATCAATGCGTCTTGTCCGCGATCACGGAAGTATTCACCCATAGTTGTACCGGCAAACGGCGCCAAGAACTGCATGGCTGCAGGATCTGAAGCAGTCGCGGCAACTACGATGGTGTGAGCCATGGCACCATGCTCTTCCAGCTTACGAACAACTGCCGCAATAGAAGAAGCTTTCTGACCAACAGCTACGTAGATACATTTAATGCCAGAGTCTTTCTGGTTGATGATGGCGTCAATCGCAATTGCGGTTTTACCGGTCTGACGGTCACCAATAATCAGCTCACGCTGACCACGACCTACAGGAACCATGGCATCAACAGATTTCAGACCAAACTGAACGGGCTCGTCAACAGACTTACGCTCAATTACGCCTGGGGCAATTTTTTCAATCGCGTCGGTTTGGCTGTGGCCAATTGGACCTTTACCGTCGATAGGGTTACCCAGTGCGTCTACAACGCGACCTAGCAACTCATCACCAACAGGTACTTCCAAGATACGACCAGTACACTTACAGGTTTGACCTTCGGCTACGCCTTCATAGTCACCCAGTACTACCGCACCAACACTGTCGCGCTCAAGGTTAAGTGCCATACCATAGACACCGCCTTCGAACTCGATCATTTCACCGTACATCACGTCTTCTAGACCGTGGATACGAATAATACCGTCAGTTACAGAAACGACGGTGCCCTCATTTTGGGCTTTAGCAGTTACATCGAGACCATCGATGCGCTGCTTGATAATGTCACTGATTTCAGAAGGATTCAGTTGCTGCATGCTCTGTTCCTCAATTCCTATTCGGCCAATGCCGAATCAGGAGTTCATTGCTTCGGCGAGCTTGGCCAAACGACCACGCACCGAACCGTCAATTACTGTGTCGCCTGCACGTACCAAAGCGCCACCCAAAAGAGTTTTGTCGACCGAAGTCGATAAACTCACCTCGCGGTCCAGCTTGGCACTCAGTGCCTTCGCCAATTTATCTTGCAATTCGCCGGCTAACTCAAAGGCTGTGGTTACTTCCACATCGACGGATTGTTCGCGCTGGGCTTTGTGATATTCAAACAGCTCTTGAATCTGCGGAAGCAGAGTCAGGCGTTGATTATCGGCCAGAACGTTGATCAAGTTGACGGCGCTCGCATTGAGCTCCTCACCACAGACATCAACAAACGCTTTCGCTTTTTGTTCTGCTGTCAGCGCTGGGGATACCAACGCTTTGATCATTCCGTCTTGCTGCGATACAGCAGCAGCCAGAGTTAACATATCAGACCACTTCTGCAATTCACCCGCAGCATCAGCTGCTTCGAACGCCGCCTTGGCGTATGGTCTGGCTAAAGTTGTAAGTTCGGCCATGATAAACCTCGCTTACAGTTCAGCGGCTAACTGGTTTACCAGTTCGCTGTTAGCATTCTCGTCGATTGACGCACCCAGTACTTTCTCAGCACCAGCTAGCGCCAGAGCAGCAACCTTACCGCGAAGATCTTCTTTCGCGCGGTTAACTTCTTGCTCGATTTGAGCTTCAGCGGCAGCCTTCAAACGGTCGCCTTCGACGACAGCTTGATCTTTAGCTTCTTCAACAATCTGGTTGGCTCGCTTATTAGCTTGCTCAATAATTCCTGCTGCTTCTTCTTTCGCTTCACGCAGTTGTTGAGTGGCTTTTTTCTGTGCCAGCTCAAGATCCTTGTCAGCGCGGTCAGCAGCTTCCAGACCATCGGCGATTTTCTTTTCACGCTCTTCCATAATGGAAATCAGCGCAGGCCATACAAACTTCATGCAAAACAGCACGAAGAGTGCAAACGAAATCGTTTGGCCAATCAAAGTCAAATTAATGTTCACACCGACACCTCATTGTTCTTTAAGGAAAGGTTATAAAGACAGAGGTCGATTAGCCTGCAAGGCCAGGTGCAACAACAAAGATCAGGTACATGCCGATACCAACACCAATCATAGGTACAGCATCCAACAGACCAGCCATCAAGAACATTTTACCTTGCAGAGCAGGGCCTTGTTCTGGCTGACGTGCAGAGCCTTCCAGCAGCTTTCCACCCAAAGTACCGAAACCGATTGCAGTACCCAGTGCGCCCAAACCGATCAGCAGTGCGCTAGCTACGTATACCAAACCAAGTGCTTCCATTGTTTTCTCCAATTTTCGAAGGTTTAAAGTTAAAGTTAAAAGTAAATCGTTTAAAAAAAGTTAGAACGTCTTAGTGATGCTCATCCACATCGTGTGCCATGGCCATATAGACAGTCGTCAATACCATGAACACAAACGCTTGCAGGGTAATAACCAGAATGTGGAATACTGCCCACATCCACTGCAAACCAGCACCAAAGGCGCCCAATACCAAACCGCCAGAGTACAATAGGGCGATCAGGATAAAGATCATTTCACCGGCGTAGAGGTTTCCGAACAAACGCAGACCAAGAGAGATAGGCTTAGCAATCAGACCTACTAGCTCGAGGAACAGGTTGAAAGGAATCATCGCCGGGTGATTAAACGGGTGCAGAGCCAGCTCTTTCATGAAGCCGCCAAAGCCTTTGTTCTTGATGCTGAAACCGATCATCAACAAGAACACGCCGATCGCCATACCCAAGGTAGCGTTGGGATCAGTAGTCGGAACCACTTTGAAGAACAGATGTGGATCGCCAGAAATCATCTGGGCACCCAGTGGCAACCAATCGATGGGCACGAGATCCATCAAGTTCATCATGAACACCCAAACAAAAATCGTCAGCGCCATAGGGGCAACCAACTTATTGCTGTGGTGGAAAGTATCTTTCACAACGCCGTCGACAAATTCGACAACCATTTCGACAAAGCTCTGTAGACCAGAAGGGACGCCGGTAGAGGCACCTTTGGCAGCTTTGGAAAACAACCAACAGAAAATCACACCGAGAGCGATCGACCAGCCCAAGGTATCTAAGTGAACCGCCCAGAAGCCCATGTCGGCCGCTTCCTGAGTGGAGTGAGCAAGGGTCCAACCGGCCTGCTCCATGACTGTTCCATCTGCGCGTTCATAACCGGCGGGTAATTTGCCGTAAGCCATGTTTTGCAGGTGATGTTGAATATAACCCGTTTGAGTGAGTTCTTCGCTTGCCATAGTTTTCTCAAGCACCTTTAAGTTTTAAAAAGTTTTAAAAGATTTCTCAACCGTGAACGGTTAAAACAACTTTTAGAACTTTTTAACGGTTAGTCGTCCGTAAATTATTGTGGCCAGTTGGTGGCATTGCGCAACGACCTCGAGGGTTATTGACGCGCGCCTGACCGACTGAGAACAGCCCGCCCAACTAAGAAAATCTGCAACACCAGCATTACCAGATACCCACTAAACAACCCCAATGGATGAATATCCGGACTGCCTGTGAATACACAGGCAAATCCCACCAGCGTCAGCACAAATTTACCGGTTTCACCTCGGTAAAAAGATCGGGCAATACTGGGCGCGGCTCTGGCGCCCATGAATCTAAAGGCGAAAAAGGTGAAATACAGATGAGGAATAACCGCAATCAATCCGCCGGTTCCGACAGCGATTGCTATAGACGGCTTCCAGACATACACCCCTAGACACAGGCACATCAACACTGTGCTCTGGACCAAAGTAACACGGAAAACCGGTGGTCGTTTTATGCTAGCCAAGGCGACTTCTCTGGTAACGCTCTGGGCTCAAACATAACTCTCTTTGCTCTGCACCTTTTCACTTACTGACGCCTCATCACTGAGCATCAAATCGGGCGACGCGAATTATAGGGTTTAGCCCCTCTGCAATCAACCGAAATAAGGGGATACTAACACCTTGCTAACACCGCAAAGGGTCATATCCCCTATCTAGGGGAACAACCGGTCTCAAACCACTAGGGCTTGTAGCCCATATGGGCAAGAATCCCATCGAGCTCGTCTAGGCTGTTGTAGCTCAACACCAGTTTTCCCTTACCTTTGGCGGAGTGGCTAATGGAAACTGGCACACCGACCTTCTCAGAGAGTGATTCTTCCAACTTCAACACATCGGAACTGGGTTTTTGTGCCACGACAATTTGCGGGGCTCCCTGTTGGATTTTGCGCACCAGCGCTTCAGTCTGTCGAACCGACAGACCTTTGGCGACCACTTGTTTGGCCACATCACGCTGCTCAGCGGCATCCAGTGACAGCATCGATCTGGCGTGCCCCATCTCCAGGTCACCGTGTTCGAGCATGGTTTTGACATCTTCGCTCAGGGCCATCAAGCGCAGAAGATTGGTCACAGTAGTGCGAGACTTACCAACCGCTTGGGCAACTTCGGCGTGAGTCAATTCAAACTCATCTTGCAAACGCTTGAGGGCAACAGCCTCTTCCATGGGATTGAGGTCTTCGCGCTGGATATTCTCAATAAGCGCCATGGCAATGGCGGCTTCGTCGGGTACGTCGCGCACCACACAGGGAATCGAGTCCAGCCCAGCCAGTTGAGTAGCTCGCCAGCGACGCTCACCAGCAATGATCTCGTACTTGTCACTGCTGATAGGGCGTACCACGATAGGCTGCATCACCCCTTGCGCCTTGATGGATTCGGCCAATTCTTCCAAGGCCTCTGGGTGCATGTCTTTACGCGGCTGATATTTACCGCGTTGAATAAACTCCACCGGCAGCTTGGTGAGTTTTCCGTCCATAGAGCCTTCGGTCTCGGTGGTAGCTGAGGCGATAGCGTCGCCGGCATTTGAGCCAGTGGCGCCCCCCAACAGAGCATCCAATCCTCGTCCTAGTCCTTTTCGTTTTGCCGCCATGTTCGGTGTAGTCCTGTGCGAGCCACCCGCGGGTGACTGGTAATTAAATGGGTGTTGAGCAGCATCACTGCGCTGGTTTCGGGGTGCTGATGTCGATGTGACTAGGAGGCTTGCGCCTCCTCTGTTTGACCCGCCGACTCATTGCGGCGAAGGATCTCCCCCGCTAACGCCAGATAGGCAATGGCCCCCTTAGATTGGCGATCATAGCTGAGCGCAGGCTGCCCAAAGCTGGGCGCCTCGGCCAAACGTACATTGCGGGGCACGCAAGTGCGGTAGAGGCGATCGCCGAAGTAATCCGACAATTGTGCGGAGACGTCATTGGTCAGGCTATTGCGGGGGTCATACATGGTGCGCAAGATCCCCTCGATGGTCAGACTCGGGTTTAGAACCGATTGAATCTGATTGATGGTATTAATCAGGGCCGACAAACCTTCCAGTGCGTAGTACTCGCACTGCATGGGTATGATGACACCATCGCAGGCCGACAGAGCATTGATCGTGAGCATGTTCAGCGACGGTGGACAATCCACCACCACATAATCAAATTGATCGTCCAGCTGTGACAAAGCCTCGCGCAAGCGACGCTCTTTGTTGTCTAAACTCAGCATCTCCACTTCAGCGGCGGTTAAATCTCCATTAGCGGGTAATATTGAGTACTTTCCAGAGGGAGACTCTACAATTGCGTCTTCGGCTTTACAGGCGCCGACCAGCACCTCGTAAATCGATAACTCAAGCTCATTCTTGTCAATCCCCGATCCCATAGTGGCATTGCCCTGAGGATCCAAATCAACCAACAAGACTCTTTTCTTGGTCGCAACCAGCGATGCCGCCAGATTGACGCAGGTGGTGGTCTTGCCGACTCCACCTTTTTGATTGGCAATGGCGTATTTTTTAATCAAGTTACTGTCCTGGTTCATTCAGCGATAGATCCACAGAGCCCGAGCGTTCAACGCGGTCGCATCAAGGCGTCAACACCAGCAGATGGCGTTCACCGTCTTCGCGGGGAATGTGCAGAGGGTAAGAATCAGAAACCTTATAGTTTTTTTCCAGTGCACTCAACTCATCTGTCGGATAGAGGCCCTTCATCGCGTAAAAAACCCCGCCTTCAGCGAGCAAATGACGACAGCCGTCGGTCATATCCTTCAAACTGGCAAAGGCGCGACTAATCACCGCATCAAAAGGGTGCTCTGGCTCAAAAGTCTCTACCCGACGATTTTCGATCTGCACATTATCCAGTTTCAGCTCAGTTTTCACCTGAAACAGAAAGCGCATTTTTTTTCCTGCGCTGTCCAAGAGCGTGAATTTCTTTTGCGGAAAAACAATGGCCAAAGGAATACCAGGAAGGCCACCTCCGGTTCCCACATCAATGATGGTATCGGCGTCAATGTACGGCACTACGCTCAAACTATCGAGAAGATGGCGATCCACTTGCGACTCAATATCGCGAATGGCCGATAAATTGTAAGTTTTGTTCCACTTGTTGAACAGCTGAATGTAATTCAGTAATTGCATCACTTGCGTATCGTTGAGCGTCACGCCCATGGTTTTTGCACCATCGCGCAAACGCCGATCCAGTAATTCAGTCATCGTCGTATTCTGCGCTGTCACGAAACCGCCTTTTGTTTTTTTAGAAGCCCGTGTTTTTTCAAGTAGATCAGTAGCAGAGAAACGGCTGCCGGAGTAACGCCTTGAATTCGAGAAGCGCGCGCTAAAGTTTGTGGACGCGCGTCGATCAGTTTTTGTTTCACTTCGTTGGAAAGTCCTTCCACCACTGTGTAATCAAAACCGTCAGGAATCGCTGTGTTTTCGTGTTGACGCAATCGATCAATATCTTCTTGTTGACGATCGATATAGCCCGCGTACTTTGCATCGATTTCGACTTGCTCGCACACCTGAGCATCAGTCGCACCATCGCCTTTCAAGTTCCCAATATCTGCGTAGGACAGCTCTGGACGTTTTAATAAATCGTGCAAACTGTATTCACGATTCAACGGAGACTTTAAACGATCTTTCAAGACTTCCGCTTCTTTGCTTCCAGCCTGCACCCAAGTTTCTTTGAGTCGCTGCTGCTCTTTGACAATCGCTTCGCGTTTATCTGAAAAAGCCATCCAGCGTTCATCATCGACCAAACCCAGTTCACGACCTTTTTCGGTCAAGCGTAGATCGGCGTTATCTTCGCGTAACAGTAAACGGTACTCAGCTCGACTGGTAAACATGCGATAAGGCTCGCGGGTTCCCATGGTGATGAGGTCATCGACCAGTACGCCAATGTAGGCTTCATCGCGACGAGGGCACCACTCGTCTTTTCCCTGCGCGCGCAAAGAGGCGTTAGCACCGGCTAATAAACCTTGCGCTCCAGCTTCTTCGTAGCCGGTGGTGCCATTGATTTGTCCCGCGAAATATAAACCGCGAATGAATTTATTCTCGAGACTGTATTGCAAATCGCGCGGATCAAAAAAGTCGTACTCAATGGCGTAGCCAGGACGGGTTATGTGCGCTTGCTCAAAGCCGCTAATCGAGCGAACCAATTGCAATTGCACATCAAACGGCAAACTGGTGGAGATACCATTGGGATAAAGTTCGTGAGTACTCAAACCTTCAGGCTCGATAAAAACTTGATGAGAGTTTTTGTCAGCGAAGCGTTGAACTTTATCTTCTACGGATGGACAGTAACGCGGTCCGACGCCATCAATCACGCCAGTGTACAAAGGCGATCGATCCATCCCCGATTGAATAATTTCGTGGGTGCGCTCATTGGTGTGCGTAATCCAGCAGCAAACTTGCTGAGGATGATCTTCAAGTTTTCCAAGGTACGACATAACCGGTTCCGGTTTGTCGCCCCACTGTTTTTCCAGATTATCGAAATTAACGCTAAGTGCATCGATGCGAGGTGGCGTGCCGGTTTTGAGGCGATCAACTGTAAACGGTAATTCTCTCAGTCGATGGGCTAAGGCAATCGAAGGCGGATCACCTGCTCGTCCACCGGAATGGTTTTCTAAACCAATATGAATTTTCCCACCTAAAAATGTGCCAACCGTTAGCACTACAGTGGGGGCGTAAAATTTAAGCCCCATTTGAGTAACGGCTCCACGAACCTCATCGTTTTCAACAATTAGATCGTCTACCGATTGCTGAAAAATATCGAGGTTGGGTTGGTTTTCTAAAATTTCCCGAATCGCCGCTTTGTAGAGTGCCCGATCGGCTTGAGCGCGAGTAGCTCTTACGGCAGGTCCCTTACGAGCATTTAACGTTCGAAATTGAATGCCGGCAAGGTCAGTGGCCAATGCCATTGCGCCACCTAGCGCATCAATCTCTTTGACAAGATGACTCTTGCCAATACCACCAATGGCCGGATTACAGCTCATCTGCCCAAGAGTATCGATGTTGTGAGTCAGGAGAAGGGTTTTTGAGCCCATTCGCGCAGCTGCTAAACAAGCTTCGGTACCAGCATGGCCACCACCTATCACAATCACATCATAGCGTTGCGGATAATCCATATAACAGTCTCTTGGGAGTTGCCTGTGAAGGCAGCATTTTTAAAAGGGCGCACATTATATGTTGGCTTTGGTACTTGTTCAAAATTTCAGCGAATTTTTTTAATTCTTTAAACTTATACATATAAAAAAATAAATATATATATAGATATGAAAGATATATAAGTATGTAGTTATAGTTATTAAAGAGCAGGCCAATATCTGTGTGTAAGTAGTTTTTTATTATATAAAACAATTGGTTATAGCTTATAAAACATAGGTATCTAATCGGTATTAGCTGACCGAAAACTGCTCATAAGCTGGAGATGAAATGCCCACTTATACACAGTCTGGAACAAATCTTCAGTTATCCCCAATTTCATCCGAAGCTTTTGTTCACGCAATCCCCGTGGTTGTCCACAGTTTTACAGTTTGAGCTCAAAAAACTGCTGTTATTTCATTAAGTTAGGGGATAAACCTGTGAACAATTGTGGATAAGCTCTGTAACTGATGGGGATTTGATCAATTTGGGAGTTTTGTACCAATTAAGTAGAGAGGAAGTAATAGAGAAATAGACGAAGGCTAAAATGAGCGAGTTTCAGTGGGAGATGCTGAAGATACGGGATACGGGATACGAGATACGAGATACGAGATACGAGATACGAGATACGAGATACGAGATAGGCGGGGTGCCAGTGCAATGCTGACACTGGTCTTGCGTGAGAGATTTATCGAGACGCTTAAAAAGGGGGAAGGGCTATAGAGAGAAGGGACGACTGAGGTATTGCAGTCGTCGAAGGGTTATTTGCCGATACAGAAACTTGAAAAGATGCGACCAAGCAGTTCGTCAGGCGTAAAGTCACCGGTGATTTCACCTAGGGTGTTTTGTGTTTGACGCAGGTCTTCGGCCAGCAATTCACCGGCCCCCATGCCTTCCAACTGCGTTTGACCGGTTAATAACAGTTCACGGGCGCGGGCTAGGGCATCTAAGTGTCGACGTCTGGCAGTGAAGCCACCCTCAGTGGTGCCTGTGTACCCCATACAGGCCTTTAAGTGTTCCCGCAGGCTGTCGATACCGTCTCCGGATTTCGCCGATAATACCAGAACTGGGTGTTGTTGATGGGTGCTCTCACCAACCTCACTGAGATCAGATTTATTCAGCACCAGTGTCAGGTGTGAGGTGTCTTTGAGCTCTGAAACAAACTCTGGCCAGATATTCTCAGCCTCCGTGGAGTTAGTTGTTGTGGCGTCTACGACCATTAAGATGCGATCGGCGGCGTGAATTTCTTGCCAAGCTCTCTCTATGCCAATTTGTTCGACTTCGTCAGGGCTCTCTCGCAGTCCTGCTGTATCGATGATATGAAGAGGCATACCATCGATATGGATGTGTTCTCTTAGAACATCGCGAGTTGTGCCTTCAATGTGGGTGACGATAGCGCTATCACGGCCTGAAAGGGCGTTTAGCAGACTGGATTTTCCCGCATTGGGGCGCCCAGCGATGACGACTTTCATGCCCTCGCGGATCAATGCCCCTTGTTTGGCTTCGCTCGATACTCGGTCCAGTTGATCAATGATGGTCTGTAAGTCAGCGGCCACCTTGCCATCACCGATAAAATCAATTTCTTCTTCGGGGAAGTCGATGGCGGCTTCAACATAGATACGCAGCTGAATAAGTGCTTCCAGCAGGTGTTGAATCTGTTGAGAAAAAGCACCTTGCAGCGAGTGCACCGCATTGCGGGCTGCTTGCTCAGATGACGCCTCGATCAAATCCGCAATAGCTTCTGCCTGAGCAAGATCGAGCTTATCGTTGAGAAAGGCGCGCTCGGAGAATTCACCGGGATTGGCAATACGAGCGCCCAGCTGCAAGACGCGATTGAGCAACAAATCTAGTATCACCGGTCCGCCGTGGCCTTGCAGTTCGAGCACGTCTTCCCCGGTAAAGGAGTTGGGGCCGGGGAATAATAAAGCAATGCCTTCGTCAATAGCGTCTTCCTGTGCATCGAGAAAAGCGCCGTAGTGAGCTTGCCGAGGGTGTAAGTTGCGTTGGGTGATCTGCTGAGCGATCTCACTGACTTTGGCCCCAGACACTCGAATGATCCCCACACCGCCTTTGCCTGGAGCTGTTGCTATGGCCGCGATGGTATCTTGATTGAAGGTGTTTGAGGTGTGGTTGTCGCTGTTCATGAGATTCCCGTGAGCTTGGTCAGATTTGGATTATACGCGAGGCAGGCAGGGGGCAGAACTCTAGGGATAAATTGCGACATCTGCAAAAACACTGACATAAAAAAGGGAGCCATGGGCTCCCTTTTAATCGAACGGTGGCGATTGATTAGGTGCTGTCGCCGGCTTCGATATTCTTGGTGATCACATATTGCTGAGCAATAGATAACGTATTGTTAACCACCCAGTACAGAACCAGACCGGCTGGGAACCACAAGAACATAAAGGTGAACACAATGGGCATCATTTGCATGATGCGGGCTTGAGTTGGATCCGGCGGTGTTGGGTTCAATTTCTGCTGAATAAACATGGTGACGCCCATGATGATTGGCAGAATGAAATAAGGGTCTTTGACGGACAAATCAGCGATCCATCCCAGGAATGGCGTGTGGCGTAATTCGACACTTTCCATCAGTACCCAATAGAGAGAAATGAACACTGGCATCTGAACCAAGATTGGTAAACAGCCACTGAGAGGATTGATTTTCTCTTTCTTATAGAGCTTCATCATCTCTTGAGACATCTTCTGGCGATCGTCGCCATAGAGCTCTTTCATGCGCTGCATTTCAGGACCAAACTTGCGCATCTTAGCCATAGAGCGATAGCTGGTGGCGGATAGATGGAAGAATGCTGCTTTGATCATTATTGTCAGGGCAATAATTGACCAGCCCCAACTCCCCAAAATACCGTAGATAAAGTTCAAAACATGGAACAACGGTTTGGCGATCCACCACAACCAACCGTAGTCGACGGTGAGATCCAGATACGGGGCAATTTCTTCCAAGCGGTAGATGTCTTTCGGTCCAGCATAGAAGCCGGCTTCGATAACACCTTGCTCACCGGCGGCAACGGTGACCTGGGGGCTAGTGAAACCCAGCAAGTACATATCGCCGTTGGTTTTTCTCAGGCTAAAGTGGTTTTCCTGATTTTGATCGGGTACCCAAGCACTGAGGAAGTAGTGTTGAACCATTGCCACCCAGCCGCCATTGATGCTGGTTTTAAAGCCGCCCTTACGCACGGTGTCTTCATCGGCTAAGTCATCAAAGTCGACTTTCTTGTAGTTGTCTTCGAGGGTGGTCAGCGCGGCTCCCAAATAGGGCTGCATACCAAAACCATCTACGACAACGGGGTTGTGGCTGTCGCGTTTTATTTGGCCAAATAGGCCTGCCTGCCATTCATTGCTGCTGTTGTTATTGATTAAATATTGCAGTTTTACCAGGTTGTCGCCGCGGGTGAAGACAAAGCGCTTGACGATGGTGACTTCACCTTGCTGCAGCGTTAGATCGACATTGAGTGTCTCCTGACCGTCAGCCAATTGATAATCTGAATGCTCGGTACTATAGGTTGGACGACCGGCGGCTGTATCAGTGGCATTTTTTCCAATCAAACCGCTTTGAGCGACATAAGTGGTCGCTTGAGTGCGGTTAAGCAGGATAAAAGGGGAGGGGTCACCGCTCAGAGATTCCAAATGCTGTGGTAGTGCTACCTTAACAATATCTCCCCCCTTGGTATCGATCAGCATTTCCAAGTGATCGGTTTTAACGCTGATCAGTTGTGCATGTCGAGGCGCTGCTAGGGTTGGCATCGCGTCGGTTTTTGGATCAATAGCGGTCGGAATATCTCCACTGTTAACGATCTCAGATGTCGCGACTTCAGGAATCGTTGTTGAGCTTGTGGTTTCTTGGGAGACAACCGGACGATTGCGCTCTTGAAACTCTCCCCATTGATTTATCAGTAACACGGAAACTACTGCGATAGCTCCCAAGATCGTTGTTCTTTGCCAGTCCATTTATAGTTGCTACCGTTTTAATGTGTGCTGTTGTTGGTGTTCGCGCAATGGTCTTTTTCCACTGTGCCCGGTACAAAATCAATTCCGCCTGGATGCCAAGGGTGGCATTTGAGCAGACGTTTGGCGGTCAGAAAGCTGCCTTTAGCTAAACCGTAATGTTCAATGGCTTCTTCAGCGTAATGAGAGCAGGTTGGGTAAAACCGACATTGGTTGCCGACCCAAGGGCTTGCTAAGTAGCGATAAACACGGATTAACGCGATACCCGCCTTTTTCACGATTGCGACTCCGACGCTTGTTTGGCCTTCTTTATTATCCGTCCCCACTGCTTGCGAAAAAGCTTGTGCAGCTGTTCGTTGTCAAGCTTATCCAGCCCTGCGCGAGCAAGAACTACGGCGTCTACACCACCGAGTTGTTGTTGATGCTGGCGAAAAGACTCACGCAGTATACGCTTGATTCGGTTTCTTTGTACCGCCAGACGTATGTGTTTTTTGGCGATGACTAAACCCAGTCGTGGACTGTCGGAAAGATTGGGACGAGAGAGAATCAGAAGATGTTGATGTGAAGCACGAAGAGAGGCGTCATTAAAGACGGATTGATAGTCACTGGCGTTGAGCAGTCTGAGAGACTTTGAGAAAGCCTTGCTCGGCACGCCAGAACCTATCGAAACCAGAAGCTTGGTTACGGTGCCTTTATATATAGAAGGAAGAACCTGTGATTCTCTCTTCTATATATAAGTAAACGCCGTAATTAAGCCGCTAGCTCTTTACGACCTTTGGTACGACGACGTGCCAAGATCTTACGACCGCCTTTGGTCGCCATACGAGAGCGGAAACCGTGAGTACGCTTGCGCTTCAGTACGCTAGGCTGAAATGTTCTTTTCATGAGACTTTACCTGCCGATTGAGTCTTTAATGGTGTCACTAATTCACTCATTGATCTGCCAAAACTCGAGCTGAGTTGCTTAGAAGTTCAATAAGCGTGAAAAAAGAGGCGCGATTCTAAAGAATTCACACACTAAAAGCAATGTTTTCACGCCATAAACCTTTAAGTTTTTGCAGTTTTTAAGGGGGCAGCGAGAAGTGCACTTAATGCCCAGCTTCCCCATAGGATATCTACAGGGTTATCCACAGGGGTTGTTGGGGTGTGGATTAGTCTTGTTTGTCCGTGTAATTATTTGATTTTGCGCTTGTTATGTAAGTGATTGATTTAAAATAAAAAAATGGTTCTTCTCGGAAAAGTCTTAATTATTTTTGTGGATAACCTATGTGGATTGGGCGTAAAATAACGGGCTTTTCAGTGAATTAATTTTCTTGTTTTTGGGTGTTTGGCAACGTCTCTATAGGCGTTGTTGAGGGGGATGTTTTGCCAGAGTCTATCTGGAAAAAGTGCGCGGAATCTCTACAGAATGAATTGCCGTCTCAGCAATTCAATACGTGGATACGACCGCTCAAGGTGGATGAACAATCTGCCGGGCAATTATTGAAGTTACTCGCGCCAAATCGGTTTGTGCTCGATTGGGTCAACGATAAATTCTTGGGACGTATCCAGGAGTTGGCGGGAGAGCATGGGGCGCAATTGGGATTTCAAATCGAACTTGGCGTAAATTCTTCGCAAGCGGCTGGCCGTTATCAACGCCGCAGTGCACCACGCGTGTCTGTTCCCGCGCCAACCTATACCTCGACAGTGGCGTCAGTGAATAATGATGTTGCTCTGCAGGTAAGTTCCACGCCTGTGTCAGCGGCACCATTGGATCAACAAAGTGTGGTCACCGCTTCTGCGGCATCGTCCCACTCACAGGCTATAGAGCCAGTGACGCAAATGGCGATTCCCCTAGATGATCGCCCTGTAGAAAACGCTTCCAGGATTATCCAACCAGCATCTGAGATTATTACCTCCTCTTCTCAGGTTGCGGCACCCTCTGCCGCCGCGGGTTACGGAGCGCCTCCGACAATTAATGCTGGCGTTATTGCTTCAGCAAATACCGGAGAGCGAGCGACAACGGTCGAAGTAGAAGGCGGCTTGAAGCATCGAAACTACTTAAATGAAGGGTTTACCTTTCCGAGCTTTGTTGAAGGTAAATCGAACCAATTGGGCTTGGCGGCCGCACGTCAGGTAGCGGAAAACCCCGGTGGTGCCTACAACCCGCTCTTCATTTATGGCGGCGTAGGGCTGGGTAAAACTCACTTGATGCACGCGGTGGGCAATGCGTTAGTGGAGAAGAACCCCAATGCTAAGGTCGTTTATTTGCATTCCGAGCGATTTGTTGCAGATATGGTGAAAGCTCTTCAGCTTAATGCCATCAATGATTTTAAGCGTTATTACCGCTCGGTAGATGCGCTGTTGATTGATGATATTCAATTTTTTGCGGGTAAAGAGCGTTCACAGGAAGAGTTCTTCCATACGTTTAATGCGCTGCTCGAAGGCGGTCAGCAAATTATCCTCACTTGCGACCGTTATCCTAAAGAAATCAATGGCTTAGAAGAGCGATTGAAGAGTCGATTCGGCTGGGGTTTGACCGTTGCGATTGAGCCTCCGGAGTTGGAAACTCGGGTGGCCATCTTAATGAAGAAGGCAGATCAGGCAAATATGCTATTGCCCAATGATGCCGCCTTCTTTATTGCCCAGCGTATTCGCTCCAATGTACGTGAGCTAGAGGGGGCCTTGAAGCGAGTAATTGCCAATGCTCATTTCACCGGTCGAGATATTGATGTGCCTCTGGTGAGAGAGGCGCTCAAGGATTTGTTGGCACTGCAAGACAAGCAGGTCAGTATCGACAATATTCAACGGGTCGTGGCCGAGTATTACAAGATTAAGATCAGCGATGTTCTGTCAAAGCGTCGCAGTCGCTCAGTGGCGAGACCTAGACAAGTCGCCATGTCACTGGCAAAAGAACTGACCAATCACAGCTTGCCTGAGATTGGCGATGCCTTCGGGGGAAGGGATCACACCACGGTATTGCACGCTTGTCGCAAGATTAAAGAGTTGCGAGAAGAAGATGCCGATATGCGAGAAGACTGGAAGAACCTCCAGCGTTCTCTCACATCTTAAGGGTGTGTCCTCGCAAAAATCCAGAATAACAACTATTGAACTTTGAAAGAGTATAAAGAGACCAAGTCATGAAATTCAGCGTATCTCGTGAAGCATTACTTAAGCCTTTGCAATTGGTTGCCGGTGTGGTGGAGCGTCGTCAAACGCTACCGGTGTTGGCTAACGTTTTAATCGTATTAGAGGGCGATCGTTTATCGATGACCGGAACCGATCTCGAAGTAGAGATTGTGGCCCGCGTACAACTAGCCGAAGCCGGTGACAGCGGTGAGTTAACCGTACCTGCTCGTAAGCTAGTGGATATTTGTCGCTCTCTTCCCGATGACGCTATTCTTCATTTTGCTGAAGAAAATCAAAGGGTTATTTTGAAATCTGGACGCAGTCGTTTCACTTTGTCGACCTTGCCAGCCAATGATTTTCCCAATGTGGAGCAAGGTAATGGCGATCTGCAATTCACTTGTGAACAGCAAGATATTAAACGTCTGATCGATCGCACTGGCTTTGCGATGGCTCAGCAAGATGTTCGTTACTATCTCAACGGCATGTTGTGGGAGGTTCAAGAGGGCCAGCTGAGAGCGGTAGCAACCGATGGTCATCGCTTGGCTATGTGTACTCGTGCGGTTTCTGTTTCAACACCTACCACTACACAAGCAATTTTGCCCCGCAAAGGTGTGGTTGAGTTAGCACGTTTACTTGATGGTCAGGGCAGTGTTGAGATCGTTCTGGGCAGCAATCACATTCGTGTGGCTACCGAAGCTTATACCTTTACCTCCAAGTTGGTGGATGGCAAGTTCCCAGACTATGAGCGTGTACTGCCTCGCGGTGGTAACAAACTGGTATTTGGTGACCGCAATGATCTTCGCCAAGCCTTTGGTCGAACGGCTATTTTGTCGAATGAAAAGTATCGCGGTGTACGTTTGTTGCTGACCGATGGCCAGCTGACCATTGTCGCAAACAACCCCGAGCAGGAAGAAGCGGAAGAGCAGGTAGCTGTTGATTACAGTGGTGATCAATTGGAAATTGGTTTCAATGTTAGCTACTTGCAAGACGTTACAGGTGTTCTGAGTTCTGACAATATTAAGATGACACTATCGGATTCCAACAGTAGTGCACTGTTAGAAGAGCCCGACGGTGGTGATTCTGTGTATGTGGTTATGCCGATGCGTCTGTAATGGACGTTTTGAAACTCAGACTCTTCTCTGCCGTCTGGTGATCGGACTATGACGCTCCGACGACTGTCGGTACAAAACCTCCGTAATTTATCCCTGGTCGACATTGAGCTGAACTCCCAGCTCAATGTCTTCTATGGCGCCAATGGCAGCGGTAAGACCAGCCTGCTCGAAGCTATCAGTATTCTCTCCCTAGGGCGTTCTTTTCGCTCTCGCAAATTCAAGACCCTCATCAATAAAGACCAGCAAGCCTATACGGTATTTGGCCTAGTCCAGGATTCTCAGGGGAGTGAATTACCCGTAGGGGTTCAAAGAGGGCGGCAAGCCCCAGCGTTGATCAAGAAGAACGGCGCCGTCTGTTCTACGGCCGCTGAATTAGCAGAAACACTGCCTGTCAGGGTGATGAATGGGCATTCTTTTGGGTTGCTTGAGGGGGCGCCCCAGATCAGACGTGAGTTTCTGGACTGGTTGGTGTTCCACGTGGAACCTGAGTTCTATGGCGTGTGGAAGAGTTACGAAAAGTGCTTAAAACAACGCAATAGTCTGCTCAGACGTGATAAAATCGATCCTTTACAGCTGTCTCTATGGGACCGTGAACTAGCGCCTCTGGCGCAACGTCTGGATCATTTTAGGGCAGCAACCCAAGCACGACTGAACCCTGTATTTACCGAGCTAATATCTGGCTTTAGAGGCCTAGAAACTGTTTCGATGAGATATTCGCGAGGCTGGGATCAAGCGATTGATTTCACCGAGTTGTTGAGTGATACCCGCTTGAGAGATTCAGAACTCGGTTACACACGGCAGGGACCTCACAGAGCGGATCTGAGAATTACCTCTGATAAAGCGCTGGCTCTGGATGTGTTGTCGCGAGGGCAGCAAAAGATCGTTGTCAGTGCCCTAATGATTGCTCAGGGTATTGTGTTTTCAGAGGCCACGAGTCGCACTTGTGTGTTTTTGATCGATGATTTACCCGCAGAGTTGGATGAGAACTTTCGCCAAACACTTGCAGGCTGGCTACATGATATGAACTGTCAGGTTTGTGTCACGGGGGTAGATAAGCAAACGTTGTTAGATTCTTGGAAACCTTACAACCCAGAGAAAACAGTGTTTCACGTGAAACATGGTGCGGTAACCCAAGACTTGTCTTGAATGAATTGAAGGCCTATTGGTGTGAGATCTTTATTTCAAACCAATAGATACTTAAGTAAACAGAATAAGAGCAATAACGCTTAAATCGTGGAGTGATATATGTCAGAAGAGACTTCTTACGACTCGTCCAGTATTAAGGTACTGAAAGGCTTGGACGCGGTGCGTAAGCGCCCAGGGATGTACATTGGCGACACCGATGATGGTACTGGCCTACACCATATGGTGTTTGAGATTGTCGATAACTCCATTGATGAAGCTTTGGCGGGGCATTGTTCCGAGATCAAGGTGATCATTCACCCAGATGAATCCGTTTCAGTATCGGATAACGGTCGAGGTATTCCTACTGAAATTCACGAGGAAGAGGGGGTTTCAGCGGCTGAAGTTATTATGACGGTACTTCATGCCGGGGGTAAATTTGATGACAACACCTATAAGGTCTCCGGTGGGCTGCACGGTGTGGGCGTGTCAGTGGTAAATGCTCTGTCAGAAAAGCTAAAACTGACTATCCGTCGCGCAGGCAAGGTCTATGAACAGGTCTATCGTCATGGTGTACCTGACGCCCCACTGGCGGTCGTCGGTGATACGGATGTCAGCGGTACTGAGGTTCACTTCCACCCTTCGGATAAGACCTTTACCAATATTGAATTTCACTTTGAGCAATTGGCCAAACGCTTGCGTGAGCTCTCTTTCCTTAACTCTGGCGTGCGTATCGTACTTAAAGATGAGCGCAGTGCGAAAGAGGAAGTGTACGAATACGAAGGTGGTTTACGCGCCTTTGTTGAGCACATCAATCAAAACAAGACCCCGATCAATCAAGTTATGCATTTCACCACCCAACGCGAAGAAGACGGCGTTGGGGTTGAGGTAGCATTGCAGTGGAATGATTCCTTCCAAGAGAACATCTTTTGCTACACCAACAATATTCCACAACGTGATGGAGGCACCCATTTGGCGGGCTTCCGAGCGGCTCTTACGCGGGGCTTGAACGGCTATATTGAACGCGAAGGGTTTGGCAAGAAAGACAAGGTCAATACGACAGGTGATGACGCTCGTGAAGGTCTGACAGCGATTGTCTCGGTTAAGGTACCGGATCCTAAGTTCTCCTCACAAACCAAAGATAAGTTGGTGTCTTCCGAAGTGAAAACCGCGGTCGAGCAGGAGATGGGGGCTTCGTTTAGTGAATATCTGATGGAAAATCCTGGTGAAGCCAAGCTGGTTGTAGGCAAGATGATCGAAGCGGCCAAGGCTCGAGAAGCGGCCCGTAAGGCTCGTGAAATGACTCGCCGTAAAGGAGCTCTGGATATTGCTGGCTTACCCGGCAAGTTGGCAGATTGTCAGGAGAAGGATCCTGCCCTGTCTGAACTCTACCTGGTGGAGGGTGATTCCGCTGGTGGTTCTGCCAAACAGGGGCGTGCTCGCAAAACCCAAGCGATTTTGCCGCTGAAGGGCAAAATTCTCAATGTTGAGAAAGCGCGTTTCGATAAGATGCTATCCAGTGCTGAGGTAGGTACGCTTATTACCGCCTTGGGTTGTGGTATCGGTAATCAGGAATTCAATCCCGATAAACTGCGCTATCACAGCATCATCATCATGACCGATGCTGATGTCGATGGCTCCCATATCCGTACGTTGCTATTGACCTTCTTCTTCCGCCAAATGCGTGAATTGGTGGAGCGTGGGCATATTTTTATTGCTCAACCGCCGCTGTACAAAATTGCTAAGGGCAAACAAGAGCAGTATCTGAAAGATGATGAAGCCTTGACACAGTTCCTCACACAAGCGGCCTTGGAAGGCTCCTCCCTGCATGTGAACGTCAATGCTCCGGGTATTGGTGGCGAAGGCTTAGAGAGTCTAGTCACTGAATATCGCACAGTAATGGCCACCATCGATCGCCTGTCTCGCTTGTACCCATCAGAGGTACTGGAGCAATTGATCTATATGGAAGCCTTGCAGGAGGAACACCTCAAAGATCGCGATAGTACTCAGAAGTGGTGTGATGTCCTCTTAGCTCGATTGACGTTGAACAACGCCAGCGGTAGTCATCGCTATGAGGTTATTGTGCAGGAGGACGCTGAGCGTCACTTGTTTATTCCTCTGGTGCGGATCACTGCCCACGGTGTTCCTCACGACTACGTTTTCAATCGCGATTTCTTCCTCTCCGGTGAGTATGCATCAATTGTTGCTCTTGGAGGCCGTCTTGATGGTCTGATTGAGGAGGGGGGGTACATTCAACGTGGTGAGCGTCGTAAAGAGTCCACCAGTTTCAAAGAATGTCTCGAGTGGTTAATGATTGAGTCTCGTCGCGGTTACAACATCCAGCGTTATAAAGGTCTGGGTGAGATGAACCCAGAGCAGTTGTGGGAAACCACCATGGATCCTGAAACCCGTCGCATGTTGCAAGTGACCGTAGAAGACGCCATCGCGGCCGATCAAATCTTCACCACACTAATGGGAGATCAAGTTGAGCCACGTCGAGAATTTATCGAGACCAATGCTTTGGCAGTTGCCAATTTGGACGTCTAAATTCCAATAGATTCTTTATCTAGTATGATTGGACAAAAACCCGCTTAATTCGCGGGTTTTTTATTGCCTCTAATAGATACCACGCCATAGAGTAAGTGAGTAATTACTCTTTGTTGCTCTTATCTCAATCGGTACCTCAAGCACTGATATTAACTGTCGGCACTTAAAGAGGCTCTCAATTTCTTCAGTAATTCGAGCTCTTCTGCGGTGGGCGTATAGCGGCTACCGCAGCGAGCATCTGTCTTTTGCAGTAGTTGAGTGATCTGTGGTGTGAGTGGAATGGGATCACAGCCGTGTCCGGTTTCGCAGATCATATCGAATTCGGGTTTGGCTTTAACGTGGCAGGCGAAGCAGTTGCCGCCAAAGCGATTAACCACATCGACAAATCCTCGCTTGTGGATCTCAGTGCCATTATCAGCTACGTTCAGTTCGAAAAATTCCCAGTCCTTAGTAGCTGGATTAAACCCTTTGGGGTGTTTGACCATGACTTCGGTGGGAACCAGCTGCACGACGGAGCCCACTGGATAGATTCCTTGTTCGGCTTTGGCGATGGCCATGGTTTCTTCGAGTTTGCCATCGATCAGGTTGTCTACGTAAAAGCCTCTCACAGGCGTCATATCGAGCATACAGCGAAAATCTGTATCACTGATATCGAGTTGTTTTGGCGCACTGTCACTGGCTTGAGATACGCTTATAGGCAGTACGAACAAGATCGCGATAAGAATGAGCTTGGTGAAACGAACACGATGAAACAGATGGCGTGGGCTAATCATGGGTTGATCCTATTGTTGTTATAAATATGATTGTGCACAATTTATATCGTAAATAGGTGGCGAACACAAAGTTTGTTCGAAACCGAGCTTGAGGGGTGGGTTAGCGAGTCATGGATTCAACTTCGCTCTCTATCCATGCTTTGGCTTCTTGAATCAGCTGCTTGCTGTTTTTGCCTTCGGTGCTGATGGGCTCGCCGATAGAGATTTTGATCGTCCCCGGGCGTTTAATGATGGTATCCATCGGCCAGTAAACACCGGCGTTGTGTGCCACGGGAATGATATGAGTGTTGCCATTGATGGCAATGTCGGCGCCGCTGCGGGCGTAGTTACCCACCTCTCCAACTGGGGTGCGTGTGCCCTCAGGAAACACCAGCACGTTGTTGCCTTCTTCGAGACGTTTTAGGCCTAGGCTTTTAACTTTCTTTAAGGCTTCGCGAGGATTGCTGCGATCAATGGGGATTGGGCGCAATAAGGCTAGCCCCCAACCGAAGAATGGAATACGCAATAATTCACGTTTGAGGATGGTGGAGGTCGGGTGAAAAAACAGCTGTAGAAAAAACGTTTCCCAAGTGGATTGGTGCTTTGCCAAAATAACCGCGGGTTGATTGGAGGGCAGGTTTTCCAGCCCGCTCACCTCGTAATCTACCTTGCAGACAATTCGTAAACCGGCGAGCACCACTCGATTAAAACAAAGAAAGAACTGACTGCGAATGCGGTAAGGCAAAGGGATTAGAAAGATTCCCAAAAACCCGAAAAAAACCGCTGCACTGAGTAGAATAAAGTAGAAAACGAGCGAGCGTAAAAGCAGCATGTATTATCCGTAATGTTGAATGATGTGAGTCACTGCCTGGGACAGATCGTCAAACACCGGCACCTTTTCTAGCCCGGCTTCCGATGTCGTTTCTAATTGTTTTAGGGTTTTTAAGCCTTTGCCGGTCTTAACTAGTAGGGGGAGACACCCCTTTTTTACACCGGCTTGAAGATCACGCAAGCTGTCGCCGATCATAATTGAACCTTCTGCGTTAACGCCTAAGCTACGTTCAATTTGATCGATCAAACCTGCCAGCGGTTTACGACATTGGCAACCGTCGTTGGGGCCGTGAGGGCAGTAGGCAATGGTGGCAATCGAGCCGCCTGCTTTTTTCACGGCATGTTGCATTTTACCGTGCATTGCTTCCAAATCCTGCTCGGTAAAATAGCCACGTGCGAGGCCAGATTGGTTAGTTGCGACGGCGACGGTGAATCCCTGCTGACAAAGCCGAGCAATGGCGTCGGCGCTGCCATCGATGAGGATAAACTCATCGACAGATTTAACGTAGGCGTCGGAGTCACGATTAATGACTCCGTCGCGATCGAGAATAACCAGTTTAACTTTTGGCATCTCGACCTAGTTTTTGCTGGGGGCTAATAAAGAAATATCAGCTACCTGTAAAAACAAATTACGCAATTGCGTCAAAAGTGCTAAGCGGTTGTTACGCAAAGCGGGGTCATCCGCGTTGACCATGACATTGTCAAAGAAGGCATCCACAGGCTCGCGCAAGCTGGCCAATGCCGCCAAGGTGGCGGTGTAGTCATTAGCGGCGAACAATGGAGCAACTTCATCGGACTTCGCCTGCAACAGCTCAGCCAATTGTTTTTCTGTAGCTTCTTGCAACAAGTGAGTATCGACTTGATCGTTACCTTGGCTATCGGACTTGGCGAGAATGTTCGATACGCGTTTGTTGGCTGCCGCCAGCGCTTCTGCTTCAGGCAATTGGCGGAAGGTGTTAACCGCTTGTACGCGACTATCAATGTCCAATGGTTGAGACAATTGCTTTGCTTGTACTGCTTGGAAAACTTCGGCTGCGATCTTGTCTTCTTCGTACCAAGCACGGAATCGCTCCACCATGTAGGCAAAGGCGGCCTCAACGGTGTCGCTGGCGCTGTCGATGTTGTCGCCATGCAGTTCTGCGGCTTTACTCAATAGGGCTTTCAAATCCAGCGGTAGAGATTTTTCCACCATCAAGCGCAGTACACCCAGACTGGCGCGACGCAAGGCAAAGGGATCTTTCGAACCCGTCGGTTTTTGGCCAATGCCAAAAATACCCGTAAGCGTATCAATACGGTCGGCCAGAGCGATGAGCGTACCTGTCTCTGTAGAGGGAAGTGCATCACCGGAAAATTTCGGCTGATAGTGTTCTTTCAATGCGCAGGCGACATCTTCATCGAGACCTTCGTGTACGGCATAGTAGTAGCCGGCCAAGCCCTGCATCTTGTCGAACTCACCAACCATGTCGGAGACTAGATCAGATTTGCACAACTCAGACGCTTGCGCGGCCTTGGCAGCATCAGCTCCGATTTGTTCCGCAATAAAACTCGACAACGCTTTAATACGTTCAGTCTTGTCGAAGATCGAACCCAGCTTCGCTTGGAAGACAATGGGCTTCAGGCGCTGGCGAAAGTCGGTCAAGCTGGTCTTTTTATCGGTTTCAAAAAAGAAGGCTGCATCAGACAAGCGCGGACGAATGACGCGTTCGTTACCGTCAATGACTTGTTGAGGGTCTTTACTCTCGATGTTGGATACAGTGATGAAGTTTGGCTTCAGCTTTCCTTGGGCATCGACCACCGGGAAGTACTTTTGATGCTCTTTCATTGAATAGATCAGTGCCTCGGATGGCACCTGCAAAAAGCGATTTTCAAAACGGCCGGTGAGCGCGACAGGCCATTCCACTAAGCCGGTGACTTCATCCAACAGATCTTGGTCGATAACGGCAACGCCATCGATGGCTTCGGCTTGCGCTTCTACTTGCGCGCGTATGGTTTGCTGGCGCTGTTGGTAATCCACCATCACATAAGCGGTGGTCGGCATCTTGTTGAGATAATCGTCGGCGTTTTCAATCACCAGTGATTGGTTGTAGTGGAAACGGTGTCCGCGGGTTTCACGCGAGGCGTTCACACCGAGGATCTCAGCGTCGACGATCTCATCACCCAATAACAGAATCAACCAATGGACTGGGCGTACAAATTCGGTGCGACTGGCTCCCCAGCGCATGCGCTTGGCAATAGGCAGGGCGCTCAAGGATGATTCCACCACACTGGCAATTAAGTCTGTGGCTTGTTCACCGCCTGCTTCAGAACGGAAAACCAGCTTGTCGGCCTTGCCGTCGTTATCCGTTTTTAAGTCATCGAGAGCAATGCCATTTTTCTTAGCAAATGCCTGTGCGGCTTTGCTGGGATTACCTTCTTCATCAAAAGCGATCTTGGCCGGAGGGCCCCAGACCACCACTTCCTTCATCGGTGTTTGTTCTTCCAATGCACGCACGATAACGGCCAAACGGCGAGGTGCTGCGTAAGTCTCAACGGCGGTAAATGAAAGATCTTTTTGTTTTAGACCTTGAGCGATGCCATTGCCAAACGCTTGCATCAGCTTTTTTAATGCCGTGGGGGGAAGTTCTTCAGTGCCGAGTTCGACCAATAGATCTTTAGCCATGATTACTGCTTACCTCCATCGGGTGTCTCAGCGTTTTCCGCCGCCAGTTGCATTACTTGTTGTCTTAAGTTGTCTTCCGCCATCGGGAAGCCGAGTTTTAGTCGCGCGTCAAAGTAGGCTTGTGCCACCGCCCGAGCCAAGGTGCGTACTCGAAGTATGTAACGTTGACGCTCGGTTACTGAGATCGCATGACGAGCATCCAGCAAGTTGAAAGCGTGAGAGGCTTTCATCACCATTTCATAGGCCGGCAGCGGCAAGTTCTTTTCAATCAATCGCTGGCTTTCTCGCTCGCACACATCGAACGTTTGAAACAGAAAATCGACATCGGCTTCTTCAAAGTTGTAGTGAGACATTTCCACTTCGTTTTGGTGGAAGACGTCGCCATAGGTGACCTTGTTGCCGTCGGGACCAATGGTCCACACCAGATCGAAAATAGAATCTACGCCTTGCAGATACATGGCGATTCGCTCTAGACCGTAGGTGATTTCACCGGTGACCGGAAAGCACTCCAAACCGCCAACCTGTTGGAAGTAGGTGAATTGAGTCACCTCCATGCCATTGAGCCAAACTTCCCAGCCCAAGCCCCAAGCCCC
>CERE01017132.1_pt1 | contig 25804 bp, 24 predicted proteins | sample 530911 | NCBI WGS metagenome assembly CERE01 (sample SAMEA2621092, study PRJEB7988) | marine metagenome | biome: marine biome (ENVO:00000447); feature: mesopelagic zone (ENVO:00000213); material: "saline water (ENVO:00002010), including plankton (ENVO:xxxxxxxx)" | depth 800 m
AGTATTCACCGCCGTGGCGCTAACGTATCAGCAGCATCAACAGCTGGTTGTGGCGGTCACAGAGGTGGGGTTTGCGGAGATATCAGAAGCCGAAGCTAGACGCTATTGGGCGACCGGCGAACCCAAAGATAAAGCCGGTGGTTACGGTATTCAGGGGGCTGGAGCCGTATTTGTGAATCACCTTAGTGGCAGCTACAGCGGAGTTGTTGGCTTGCCTCTATTTGAAACTCAGAATTTATTGAAACAATTTGACGTGGGGGTTTGGCAGTTTGAGAGTATTGCTGAGACCTAGCGTTACAACAGGGAAAGCTCCATGAGTGAGGAACTATTGGTCAATGCCTCGCCCACAGAAACGCGCACAGCGTTAGTGGAAAACGGCAGTCTGCAAGAAGTCTATATTGAGCGACTGCAGCGCAAAGGCTATGTCGGCAATATCTTCAAGGGCAAGGTTGTGCGTGTGCTGCCGGGTATGCAGGCGGCCTTTGTGGATATTGGTCTAGAGCGAGCTGGATTTATCCACGCGGCCGATATCGCGCCATTGGGTGAAGACGGCATGGAAGATCGCAACGCCGAAGTTGAGGACATTCGCAACATTGTTCGCGAAGGTCAGCCATTGGTGGTGCAGGTCGTTAAAGATCCCATAGGCACCAAAGGCGCGCGCCTGACAACACATCTGTCGGTCTCTGGGCGCTATCTGGTGTATATGCCCCAAACTCGACATATTGGTATCTCCACGCGAATCGAAGAAGATGAAGAGCGTGAACGTCTGAAAAAACTGGTTGAGGATGCCATAGAGGATACTGCCGCAAACGGGGGTTCGGTTGACGGTGGTTTTATCATTCGCACCGTGGCCGAAGGTGTGCAAGGCGATGAGTTGTGTGCGGATATTCCGTTTCTATTTCGTCTCTGGCAAGAACTGGAAGAAAAGATAAAGACCTCTCCTGTGCGCACCGCTATTCATGAAGATCTGCCGCTGTTTATGCGAACTCTACGAGACTTGGTTAAACCCCGAATCGAGAAAATCCGAGTGGATTCTCGCGAGGTTCACGGCAAGATGGTTGAGTTTGCGCAAAAATACGCACCAGAAGTTGCTGATAAAATCGAGCACTATCCTGGTGAGCGGCCGCTGTTTGAGCTCTACAGCGTCGAAGATGAAATTCAAAAAGCACTGGAGACTAAGGTTCAGCTAAAGTCTGGCGGGTATTTAATCATCGAACAAACGGAGGCCATGATCACCGTCGATGTGAATACCGGTGCCTTTGTTGGTCATCGAAATTTAGAAGAAACTATTTTCAAAACCAATTTGGAAGCAGCCACTGCCATTGCTCGTCAACTGCGACTGCGCAATCTGGGCGGTATTATTATTCTCGATTTCATCGACATGAAAGATACCGAACATCAGCGGCAAGTGTTGCGCACGCTAGAGAAAATGATGGAGCGCGATCACGCCAAAGCCTCAATTACCGGCGTCTCTGAGTTGGGCTTGGTGGAGATGACTCGCAAGCGCACGCGAGAGTCATTGGGGCAGGTCATGTGTGAGCCCTGTTCGGTCTGCCAGGGTCGCGGCACGTTAAAATCCGCGGAAACGGTGTGTTACGAAATCTTTCGTGAAATACTTCGTGAGGCACGTGCCTACAACAATGAAAAGTTCTTGGTATTGGCTTCGCAAACGGTCATCGAGCGTCTCTTGGATGAAGAGTCTTCCAATGTGGCAGATTTGGAAGAGTTTATTGATTGCACCATTCAGTTCCAAGTTGAAGGCATCTACAGTCAAGAGCAATACGATATCATTTTGGTGTAAGTGATGATGAAACAGCGGGCTCGTTGGGTGGTTAGAAAATTCTGGGGTACCCTTGCGATCTCGCTTGTCTTAGTTGCGGTGGTGGTTCAAATCGGTCGACAGCTGGCGCCGATGGTGTCCGAAAATCACGACCAGTTCGCTAGTTATCTTTCTCAGCAGGTGGATTCCAATATCACCATTTCGGGATTGACGGCCGACTGGGATGGTCTTCGTCCTTCTTTGACGATGTCGGACTTTCGTATTCACGATCAGTCCGGCATTGAAGTTTTGCATGTTGAGAGCGCGGTTGCCCAAGTTGATCTAATGAAGTCTCTGTGGGGATTGGGTTTAAGCCTATGGCGTGTTGAGATGGATCACGTCAAGCTGACCTTGACACAATCTGACAAGGGGTGGGATCTGGCGGGGCTGCGCGGCGAGCAGGTCGAGGATGACACGGAAACAGATCCTCTAGGGGGCTTCCTAACCGAGCGCTACATTCGATTGAACGATATCCATGTGACATTCGCTTTCGCAAGTGGACGTCGTCACAGGTCGGTATTAACGTCATTGTTGCTGCAAAATGATTCTGATTTTCATCGATTGGTGGCGGATGTTCATTCGCCTGATGGAGACGGAAGTCTGCGCTTAATCTATGAAGGAGTGGGAGATCCTCGAAATAGCGATGAATTTGAAGGGAGCGGTTACCTAAAAATCGATCGCTTTGATCTAGAGACTCCTGCCGCGTTTTGGTCCGAGTCGCTGGCACAGCGCCTGCCAATGCAAGAGGGCATGTTATCTTCAGAGGCTTGGTTGACGTTTGCGCCCGATCAACCTTTGTCCGTTATTGGGGACTTGGCTTTCGAGCAAAAAGGAAAAGGTACGGGTGAGTTTCCACAGCGAATTCAGACCGATATCGAACTGACATTCGAAGATTCAAATGACTGGCAACTTGAGTTACAGGGCGGACAGGCTTTTTGGACGGCTGGTGAAACTCAAATTATTAATGCCCACATCAACTCGGTATCAGACGGTTGGTCAATAAGGACTCCAGTTGTGGATGTCGGGCATTGGCTTGAGCAAATGAATCGATTTCCTCAGGTGCCTGCCACTGTTCGACGTATCCTCAACGAGTTGGGAGTGAAAGGCCAGCTGCACAATGTTCTCGTCGATGTGCCGCGAGAGCAGCCCATCGATTTTCAGTTTCAGGCGAACCTTCAAGACGTTTCAGTGAACGAATGGAAGGGCGCGCCACAAATCGCTCAGCTTGATGGTTATGTATCGGCGGGTGCATTTGATGGATTTGTCGAAATTGACAGTACTGAAGGCTTCTTCATGCACTTTCCTAAGGTGTATGAAGAAGGCTTTCGATTCGATCGTGCCCAAGGACAGGTGGGATGGTCGGTGAGTGCCGAAGATAATCAGGTTTATGTCAATAGTGGGCAATTGACCATGCTTGGAACTCTGGGGCGGGTCCATGGCTATTTCTATTTGGATGCACCTTTGCAACGAGATTCTCGGGCCAGCGAATTAGTGCTTCAAATTGGTTTGCAAGAGGCCGCTGCGTTGAGTCACAACCGACTCGTCCCCTTCGTAGTGCCTGATTCGCTAGTGGACTGGATGGATAGCTCTATTGTCGGCGGTGACGTGCCAACCGGTGGCTTTGTGATGCAGAGCTATTTTGGTAAAGGGGCTTCCAAGGCACGCTCTGTACAGGTCGGTTTGAATCTTCAATCTGCGCAATTACAGTACGATCCCAAATGGCCCGCATTAAGAGATTTCGATGGCTATATCGAAGTTGATACGTCGCTTGTCGATGGTTGGATTGATCGCGGTGCGTTTCTCGATACAGCAATGCAACCCTCATATGTACATGTGGAAAAGCACCCTTCTGGCAATGGCTCACTGTTAAATGTGCTGGCTGAGGTGGAGGGTGAAGCCAGTTCTGGTTTGGCGATTCTAACGCAAACCCCTATCAGAGATGCGCTGGGCGATGGCTTTGATGCTTGGTTGTTAAATGGGGCTCTTAATGCTCGTGTAGATTTGGCGATTCCCTTGCAATCTGGGCTTGATGGTCATCGTCAACAGGTGGATGTACAGCTCAAGGATGCTCATTTATCAATGCAGGATTTGAAACTCGATTTTACCGAGCTTAGCGGTGGTCTGAGTTTTAACAACGAATCGGGTTTAAGTGCCAAACAATTAACGGCTCAGTTGTGGCAGCAGCCGCTAGCGATTCACATCGACTCTCGAGTGGATGATTCGGGTTCGTCGAGTCAAATGTTGACGGATGTTGGGTTTGAGGGAAGCTTGGATTTCTCCGAGCTCGAGCGCTGGAGCTCGCGTCCCGAAGTGAATTATCTACGGGGCGTGTCGCCGGTAAAAGGCAGTGTTTTAATCGGAAAGAACCTGCGACAAGTCGACGGGGCGCCGGCATCAGCATTGTTAACCATTGAAAGCGATTTGACCGGTAGCCGAGTTGAACTGCCGTCGCCTTATGGAAAAGAAGCCTCGGATTCGAAAAAGTTAGGTGCGGAAATTGCGGTGGCAAAAAATGCCGTGTCCTATGAGTTTAATTATGATGAGCAGGTGTTTGTGAGTTTGCTGCAGCCAAAGTCTGGGTTAGTAGGAGGAACCGTTGCTCTGGGCGAGAAAAACACGCAAGGCGACCATGCCGGCATACTTATCCGCGGTGATGTGATGCAGGCTGATGGTCAGCAGTGGTGGCAGGTCATACAGCACTATCAAACCTTACTAGATCAATTTTCTTCGGTTGATTCCGCTGCCGCGGTCAAGGGCGATGCAGCTTCGAAAAACGAAGTGAAAAGCACTGATGGATCCACTTTGGCACTCGATTTGGATGTCGATACTTTGTCCTGGGGAGAGGTGAGGCTTTCTAATATTCAAATTAGTGGCGGTCAGAGTAAAGACGGTTGGCGCATACGTTTGGATGATGATGTGATCTCCGGAGAGATCGTTATGAAAGACGATGAGCCGGTGAGCGTGCACGCCGATTACATTCGTTGGCCTGCAGTGGCGACAGCAACTGAGCTTAATAGCGTCGTGTCAGAACAAGCTGTGGCTGACCTTTCCCCTGAGTCAGCCGCTGAAGTGGTCGACAAGGTTGATCCCGGGGTTCGATTTCTTGACGGTCTTTCGGCCAAAGATCTATTTGCCATGGATGCCAATATTGATGAGTTATCAGTAGGTGATGAAAGTTATGGTCGTTGGGCTTTTGAACTCAGGCCCACCGATAGTGAAATTAAACTTCAGAGCATAGTTGGTGCAATACGCGGTGTTCAGGTTGCAGGCCTGTCTGGCGCTGACAAAGGAGGGGTGTTGATCTGGCGCCAAGGCGATAAGGAGCCGCAGAGCACGACCTTAAGAGTGACCTTGCGGACCAAGAACTTAGAGGATGTGTCCAATGCCTGGCGCCTTCCTAAAATGCTCGACAGTCAGTATGCGCGAACTCGTTTGGATTTTACCTGGCCCGGAACCCCAGAAGACTTTGCTTTGGTGAAAACCCAGGGCGACTTCTCACTAAAGGTTAAGGATGGGCGCTTTTACCGCAGTACCGGTCAGGCCTCCAACGCGTTGTTGCGTTTGGTGGGGTTGTTTAATTTTGATAGCTGGGTGCGCCGCTTGAAGTTAGATTTCTCTGATGTGTATAAAGGTGGTACCCCCTATGAGCGCATCGAGGGCAGTCTACGAATCAGTGATGGTGTGCTCTATTTGGATGAGCCGATCGAAGTCGTCAATACCTCTTCACGGCTACAAATGGGTGGAAGAATTGATCTCAAAGATGAAACGCTGGATACCTCTTTGGTGGCCACCCTACCGGTGGGAGGGAATGCCACTTTGATTACGGCATTGGCGGCAGGGTTGCCGGCAGCGGCTGGGGTCTACGCGGTGAGTAAAATATTCAAAAAGCAGGTCGATCGAGTGGCCAGTGTAAGCTACAGTATCGAGGGTTCTTGGGCTGAGCCGGTGGTCAGTTTCGATCGTTTATTTGACAACAAGGCTGCAAAAAAAGCGGCTAAAAACAGCCATCGAAAACTTGAACTCGTACCCGATCAGGTCGGTGTGGGGTCGTTGCCGTCGCCAGATCCGCAGAGCTTTTCCTCTCGTCATGGCATGCTCTCCCAGTCCAAGGCCCCCCGCAGTCACCTTGATTCACTGATGCTCTTCAACCCTTCCATTCATACGGCACAGTAAATAACTGAGTGGATTTGGGAATTAATCTTCCTATTTGCGCTCTATGTTTAACAGAGTGTGAATCGACTCGTTCGTGTTTAAGTCAGCGAGCTCCGAGAGACACGATTGAAACATGAAAGTGAGGGGTGTGGTAATGGGAAAGTCTCTATCAATAGCTGCGTTGGCCTTGGCGGGTGTGGTGCTCAATGCTGGAATTTTTGTATCGCCGGTAGCAGCTGAAATGGATGTCGCACAGGCCAAGGCGTTAATCTCATCTGGAGACAAGCTTGAAACTATTCCTAAATCGATATGGAAGCAGCTGTTAACGCCTGAGCAGTACGATATTTTGTGGAAGTCTGGAACCGAACGGCCCTTTACTGGCGATTTATTGAAAGAAAAGCGCAAGGGTGTTTTTGTGACGTCGGGTTGTCAGTTGCCGGTTTTTAGTTCAACGCACAAATTTAAATCAGGCACTGGCTGGCCGAGCTTTTGGGAGGTGTTTGACAGGGATAACGTTGTTCTCGAAGATGACTATAGTTGGTACGGTGTTAAACGTATTGAAGTTAAATCAAAATGCGGTGAGCACTTAGGGCATGTGTTCGAGGACGGTCCTAAGCCGACCGGTTTACGTTACTGCATTAACTCTGCCGCTCTAAAGTTCATTCCTGATGAGCCGTAAGAATTCTAGCTGGGCGCATGCTGGTCAGCGTTTGTGCGCGATGAGATCCCGTGTGTCACTATTGGTCTCGGCGCGCTTTGATTAGACGTTGGTGTTATTGGGCGTTTTCTATGGTTTCACGGATATAGCGAAATAACTTCCGCGAGGCACTGGGTGGTTTTTGTTGGCTGATTTCTTTTTGGCTGTTGCGAATCAGTTGGCGCAAATGTTGAATCTCCGCGTGACCAAATTCACTCAGAAAGGCCTGTAGCGCCTGCTTGTCATCACTCAATAGGCGGTCACGCCACTGCTCGGTCTGATGTTGTACTTTGGTGTGCTGTTGGCCGATGGACATGATTTTATTGTAGGCGTCACGAATGCCGTCAATGTTGTCGTCCTGTCGCATGAGTTTGCCGATAAACTGCAGTTGGCGACGACGTCCCTCTCGGTGCTTCATCGAGCGCGCTTCATAGATAGCATCGGCCAATTCGCCTTCGATGGGAATACGCTCTATGTGCTTTTCACTGAGCTCCACGATTTTAGTGCCGAGTTCTTGCAGTTCGGTCATTTCCTTCTTGATGTCAGTCTTCGAACGGAAGTTCTCATCGTCAAAATCGTCTTTGGAAATATCGTCAAAGTGGGACATAAAAGTATCCAGTAATTCAAGGCCTGAGCCTTAGGCTCAGGAAGCGTTAAAAGTAGTTCAGCTAAGCATAAAAGTAGGTGGCGAGCCCTAGAAAGGCAAAAAAGCCAACCACGTCTGTAACTGTGGTTAGCGCGACGCTGCCGGCCAGTGCCGGGTCAATGTTCATGCTGCGCAAGGTAATGGGTAGTAAGGCTCCCGCAATGGCGGCGGTCAGTAGGTTGATAATCATGGCGGCCGCAATGATGACGCCAATGATGTAATCGTTAAACCATAAGCCCGCGATGGATCCCATTAGGGCTGCCCACAGAAGGCTGTTCATCAAGCCGACTCGGAATTCCCGCGACAGCAACCAACTGATATTGTTGCGACCAATTTGACCCAGCGCCATACCGCGGATCACAACGGTCAGTGTTTGGCTGCCGGCGACCCCACCCATGCTGGCAACAATGGGCATAAGCACTGCCAGTGCGACCACCTTATCAATGGTGTCTTGGAACACATTGATCACGGCGGAGGCCAATAGGGCGGTGAGTAGATTGACCCCTAGCCATATCGCTCGGCGCGGTGCCGTGCGCATGACCGGAGCAAAGGTATCTTCCTCTTCGTCGAGGCCGGCCATACTCATCAGTGAGTGGTCGGCGTCCTCTCGAATAACGTCGACCACGTCATCAATGGTGATTCGCCCCAAAACGAAACCGTCGTCATCGATAACCGGTGCCGAAACCCAATTGTGCAGCTCAAACAGATTGGCCACTTCAGTGTCTGAAAGATGCGAAGGAATGGCCTCCACGTCGGTATTCATGATCTCACGCACGGTAATGCTGGTTGACGACGTCAACAGCTTTGACAGCGGTAGTAGACCGACAAACTGGCCCTTGCGATTGACCACAATGAGATTGTCGGTAGAGTCAGGCAGTTCTTCGTGGCGCCTCAGATAGCGCAGGACAACATCAAGGGTCAGGCGCGGGCGGATGGTGATGGTGTCAGTATCCATCATACCGCCGGCGGTATCTTCATCGAAAGAGAGTACCTGTTCGACTCTTGCTCGATCTTGTTCGCTCATGGCGAACAGAACTTCTCGGATAACTCGATCCGGAAGCTGCTGCAAGATATCGGCGAGATCGTCCGCGTCCATACCTTCGGTAATCTCTACGACTTCCGCCGTATCCATGCGGCGCAGAAATTGCCCCTGAATGTCATCGGACAGTTCCTGCAGTACGTCCCCCTCCAATTCCTTATCGATCAGTCGCCACAGAACTCGGCGGGAGGGTGGCGGGGAGGATTCCAGTAGGTGGGCGATTTCAGCGGCTTGCAAGCCATTGAGCATACGTCGCAGTTGAATAAAGGTACCGGATTCAAGAGCCTCATTGATTTCACCGAGCTGTGCTTGCGTAAGATCGAGCAGTTCTTCGGCGATTTGTGGCATAGGCGCTCTCTTCAATGCAGGTGCAGTCATACAGAGTGGTTATCGGCGTGTATTCTAATCGTGAAGCGCGGGAGTTTCCAGAAATGGCCGCTATTGTCTGTGTTTTTGAGGGAAGAGCCTCAACTTAAGGCGGCCTGTGGCGTTGCTCTTCGTATAAATGGCTGAGGTGGGCTCTAGGTATTGTGAGGGCGCTTATTCGTCTTCATTAAAGCGGTCATTGATCAGTGCGATTATGGCTCCCATGGCCTCTTCCTGATCTCGCCCTTCGACTTCAAGGGTAATTTCAGTACCCTGATTAGCGGCCAGCAGCATCAGAGACATAACGCTCTTGGCGTCGACCGACTTTCCGTTAAGGCCGACGTTGATGTTGCTGGAATAACGGGCAGCGGTGCTGGCGAATAAGGCCGCCGCTCGCGCGTGAAGCCCGAGCTTGTTGATGATGGTGACAGTTTCTATTGGCATGGCGGGTCCGATATTATTTTTGTTTTTCCAGTTCGCGATGTCTGACTTGCGTGTTTTGGTAATCCCCTTTGAAGGCTTTATAGAGGCGTTCGCTGAGGTATACAGAGCGATGCTGCCCCCCAGTACAGCCAATCGCCACGGTAAAATAGCTGCGATTATTGGCGCTAAATTTGGGTAGCCAGCGTCGCAGGTATTGAGAAATATCGTCGTACATTTCGTTGACGTCTTCCTGGCCTTCGAGGAATTCGATCACTGGTTGATCTTGCCCGCTGTGGCTGCGCAGGTGGGGCTTCCAGTAGGGGTTGGGGAGACAGCGGACATCAAAGACCAGATCCACGTCGACCGGTATGCCGCGTTTGAAGCCAAAGGATTGAAATTGCAGCGCCATGCCTAGCGACTCGTTGCCGACAATGCGCTGTTTTACCAAGTCGCGCAGTTGGTGCAGCGTGAGGCTGCTGGTGTCGATAGTGAGGTCGGCTGAGTTAGCAATGGGCTCGAGGTATTGGCGTTCCAGCGCGATGGCTTCTTTTAGATCGGTGGTCTCGCCGCTCAAAGGGTGCTTGCGGCGGGTCTCACTAAAGCGCTGTATGAGAATCGGGGAGCGAGCGTCAAGGAAGAGAATTTCGCAGCGCAAGCCTGGAATCTTTGCTTTCGAGAGCAGTTCAGGAAATTGTTGCAACTCTTGCCAAGTGTTGCGGGCATCGATGCTAACGGCAAATGACTGACTCTGCGGGTGCTGATCCAGCTGCTGCACCAGTGCGGGTAGCAGGGTCGCCGGTAAATTGTCTATACAGGTAAATCCCACGTCTTCGAGCACATGCAGTGCGGTACTCTTGCCTGAGCCAGAACGACCACTGATAACTACTAAGCGCATAGCCTCACTCTTTCCTGTTTGGGACTGAAGTTAAAGGTACCTTACTTCAATGGGATTACAAAATTGTTCCGGTGCTGATATCGGTTGCGGCCTTGCTTTCAATAGGCTTTTATCTCTGCCCGATAGTGTCCGCAGTGGCTGTAATTGGCGTATCTCGGCAGAGGCTGGAGTCTAAGGCCTAAGTTGGGGCGTCTAGGCTGTCGCTCCAAGATCTTCGGCAATGGCCAGACTAAAGAGTGCTGTCTGGTCTTCCGCGCCACGCAAGGCGTTTAGGAATTCGGGGCGATTGAGGCGCTCTGCGATGGTTGCCAGTGTTTGCAGGTGAGCGTCATGGGCTTCTTCTGGGACGACAAGGGCGAACAAAATGTCGACCGGCTGGCCGTCAATGGCATCATAATCGACGGGTTGGTTGAGGGTGATAAGCGCCCCGACAATGCCGGCACAGTTTTTGGTGCGGCAATGAGGAATGGCAATCCCTTGGCCGAGACCGGTAGACCCCAAGCGTTCTCGGCCGGTGAAATTGATGAAAATTTCATCGGCATTGAGCGTCGGTTGGTCTTTGGCGATCAGCTGCGACAGGATTTCTAAGGCACGTTTTTTACTGCTGGCCTCAACACCGCATTGGGTGCGATGTTGGGACAAAAATGATCGTACTTGCATAGTTTAGCGGTGGTGGTTTCGCATTTTTTCTTTGTGTTTGATGAGCTGTCGATCCAGCTTGTCGGCGAGCATATCTATGGCTGCGTACAAGTCTTCGGATTCGCTGTCAGCAAAGAAATCTTTGCCGCTCACATGGACTGAGGCTTCGGCCTTCTGGCGTAGTTTATCAACAGATAGTATGACGTTGGTACTGGTAATTCGATCATGGTGCTTTTCGAGGCGATCTAGCTTGGCGTTGACGTAATTTTTTATTGCTGGTGTCAGGTCAACATGATGTCCGCTGATGTTGATTTGCATGCGTTGCTCCTCTTATTGTAGATAATCCAAAGCGCCGAAGCGTCTCGGGGCGATTGACAGTGCGGGGTGGCCCCTGCTGTCTCTCTGACCTATATCCTAGAGCGGTAAGCGCCTGATTCCATTGATTTAAATCAGACCAAGCGCTTTCGCTCATTGGATGCGGGTATTGCTAGTGACTCTCTGTATTTGGCGATGGTACGTCGCGCGACTTTGATGCCTTGTTCGGCCAATAGTGCGGTAATTTTGCTGTCGCTGAGGGGTTTTTGTGGATTCTCCGCCGCTACCAGTTTCTTAATGATAGCTCGAATAGCGGTGGACGAGCACTCGCCACCTGAGTCGGTGCTGACATGGCTGGAGAAGAAATACTTGAGTTCAAAAATGCCCTGCGGGGTATGCATGTATTTCTGAGTGGTGACGCGAGAAATGGTGGACTCATGCATGCCGACGACTTCGGCAACATCGTGCAAAACCAAGGGTTTCATGGCTTCTGCACCGTAGTCGAGAAAGCCTCTTTGCTTTTCGACGATGCAGGTGGCGACTTTTAACAGGGTTTCATTGCGACTTTGCAGACTTTTCAAAAACCAGCGTGCCTCTTGCAGGTTGTCTTTCAGAAAGGTGTTGTCATTGCTGCTGTCCGCGCGCTTCACCATGGAGGCGTAAGTGTCGTTAATACGAAGCTTTGGCGCTATGTCGGGATTCAGATTCACGGTCCAGCGGTCGTCCTGCTTGGTGACAAAAACATCGGGCACTACATACTCTGTATCGCCGTTGTCTACGGCGTCGCCGGGGCGAGGATTGAGTTCTTGGATTAACAGGATGGCGTCTTTTAGCTGAGCTTCTTTGAGCTTGGCTCTGCGCATCAGTTGCTTGTAATCGCGACTCCCCAAGAGCGGTAGGTGATCCTTTACGATGAGTTTAGCATCATCCAGCAAAGGCGTGCCTTTTGGGAGCTGATTTAATTGAATGAGTAGGCATTCGCTTAGATCCTGACTGCATATACCGGGAGGATCAAATTGTTGCAATCGATGTAATACCGCCAGGACCTCGTCGAGCTCTAATTCCTCGAGTTCTTCGACTAGGCCTTCCCAGATTTCCTCTGCGCTCATGCTCAGCATGCCCGAATCTTCAAGCGCATCGACGATCGATATGGCGATGACCTGATCGCGATCAGACATGGGGGTCAGGTTCAGTTGCCACATGATGTGCTGGTGCAGCGATTCGTCTCCGCCGCGGCGACTTTCGTAGTCGCTGTCATCCTGTTCTGGTGCCGCAAGTCCAGTGCCGCTGGTGCCGGATTGATAAACATCATCCCAGCTGGTGTCCACGGGGAGATCCTCGGGGATGGCTTCGTTCCAGTCTCCCTCGGCAGTCGATGCTTCTTGATTGTCTGTTTCGGTGGTTTCCGCTTGGGCAGTGGGGGCTTTTTCTTCTGGCTTTTCGGCCTGTGAGTTGGTGTCGGTAGGGGCGCTAGGTGCCTCATCTTCTCCGACTTCAAGCATGGGGTTTGAATCTAAGGCTTCTTGAATTTCAGCTTGCAGGTCCAGAGTGGATAACTGCAAGAGACGGATGGCCTGCTGCAGCTGCGGGGTCATGGTCAGCTGCTGACCCATTTTGAGTTGTAACGACTGTTTCATGAAGACTACTTGTGTATTGCGGCACTAGTCATTAGTGCGTCTGTTACTTCTCACTGCACAGAGGTATTTCGGCGCAGTTGCGCTCTGCGTGGTGGCGGGCAGCTTGTACTAACTGGCGAGCCGAGTGTTTTTGAGCGCAGAGTCCATTCTGAAGATAAATAAAGTGTAGTCAGAGTAACCGCTTAGGGCAACACAAACAAGCAAGAATTATGCCTAATGCTATCTGTTTGATTTGAAACAAAAAAAGGGAATTTGGTGCCACTCGGAGCCGAGTGTAGGCACACTATAAACTGAATTGGTGGCCGAGGTAAACCTCTCGGACTTTGCGGTTGTTGAGCACGGTTTCTGGAGTGCCCTCGGCAATGATATGCCCCTCGCTGACGATATAAGCTTTTTCGCAGATGTCGAGTGTCTCTCTGACATTGTGGTCGGTAATCAAAACGCCGATACCGCGATCTTTCAAATGTTGAATGATCTGTTTGATGTCGTTCACCGAGATGGGGTCAACGCCGGCAAAAGGCTCATCCAGTAAAATGAAATCTGGATCAGTTGCCAGCGCGCGCGCGATCTCTACACGGCGACGTTCGCCGCCAGAGAGTGCCATGCCCAAGCTGTTGTGAATGTGGGTGATGTGGAACTCGCGCAGTAGCTTGTCGAGCTTCTCTAGGCGCTGTTTGCGATTGAGGTCTTTGCGGGTTTCAAGGATGCTGAGGATATTCTCTGCCACCGTGAGTTTGCGAAATACGGAGGCTTCCTGCGGCAGGTAGCCAATGCCGGCTCTGGCTCGCCCGTGCATGGGCAGGTGGGTGAGGGATTTGTTGTCGATGGCGACCTCGCCTTGATCGGCGTCTACCAATCCGGCGATCATATAGAAGCAGGTGGTTTTCCCGGCGCCGTTGGGGCCGAGCAGGCCGACAATCTGACCGCTGCTAACTGACATGGAAACATCGATAACCACTCGGCGATTTTTATAACTTTTGGCCAGGTGTTGGGCGCGAAGAGTGGGCATGTGCGAATAAATTCCTTGCGAGTATCAGTGTTGTTTTTCGATGCTTGTCGGTTGCTGTTTACTGTTTGCGCTTCGGTTGAATCACCATGTGAATGCGCTCGTCCTTGGCGTTGGACTTGTTGCCCTTGGCTTTAACCAGCGATTCTTTGATGTCGTAGTCGATGCGCTTACCGGTCATGGTGGTGCCATCGTTTTGTCGAAGCGATGCGTTGTTGATGAGAAACAGTTTTTCGTTCTCAGGCATATATTCGATGGTGTCACCTTTGGCGATCACCATTTGTTTTTCGACGGAGGGTTTTTGCTGATATTTAGCCGGTTGCCCAGTGGCGACAATTTTCTCAATTTCATTGTTGACGCTGTGGATAACCACTTTATCGGCATTGATGCGCAGTGTCCCTTGATCCATTTGTACGGAACCGGTGTAGATGGTGATTCCCTTTTTTTCGTTGCGCTCTGCACTGTCGGAGCTGATATGAATGGGTTTTTCGCGATCGCTAGGGAGAGCCCAAACAGTGGCGCTGACGCTAGTCATTAGTAGCGCGACGATCCCGTGCAGGATGATAGATTTAGATTTCATGAATGCCTCGAACGTTAGAAAGCAGTAGGATTTTATCTTGTTTTAAAAACGCCTTCATGCCCACGGCTTCGGTCTTGTTGCCTAGGCTGTCAATCATAACAGGTTTGCTGGTTTCGGCGTATTGCTGCTCAGGTTTGACGATTAAGTAGGGTGTTTTCAGCTCCGAGATCTTGCCCTGCGTGTCTTTTTGCCAGATGTGGACGTTGCCCCATAGGTGGATAATAGTACCGTTCTTCTTGGCTTTGCCTGAGTCGGCGGTTATTTTCCAGGGCGGCGCGCTGTCAGAGTGGAGTGTGAGCTGGGGTTGTTTGAGTTCGGTGTAATCTTTTGCGGTCGCGCGTTTGGGGTTGATTTGGAAGTGTCGACTTTCTTCGGCCTCAAACACCGAGCTCAATTTGCCTTCCTCGTCATATTTTCGGTTGACGGCGTTATGCAGAATGTTGGTGGGGTAGGTGATTTTTTCGCTGGTTTCTTTCTTCGGTTTAAGAAAGTTCTGCGGTGGCGTGTCCCAAATCATCAGGAAAACCAGCGTCAGGATAATCAGTATCGCAGGCGCAAACCAGTTCTTAAGCACGACCGCTCTCTCCTGCCGTGTGTATCAATTTGTCTGTTAATGGGGGCTGTGTCGAGATCATCAAGCTTACACGACTCCTGCTCGGAGGATGTCGTGCATGTGAATTACGCCGACGGGGCAGTGTTGGTCATCTTCCACCACTAGGGCGGTGATTTTTGCCGACTCCATAACGCCGAGGGCTTCGGCGGCCAACATATTGAGGTGCACGGTTTTGGGGTTGGCGGACATTACCTCTTCAATAATGGCGTTGCTGAGATCCGCGCCTTGATCGACGCTGCGGCGCAAATCACCGTCGGTAAATACGCCGATCAGCTTGTTGTTCTTGTCGACAACGGTGGTCATACCGAAACCTTTTTCGGTCATTTCTACTAGGGCTTGGCTGACGGGGGTGTCGCGGGATACGCGAGGAACATCACTGTCTTTATGCATGATAGTTTCGACTTTGAGCAGCAGCTTACGACCGAGCGCGCCCCCAGGATGAGAGAAGGCAAAATCTTCGGCGGTAAACCCTCGCGCTTCCAGCAAGGCTACCGCCAGAGCGTCTCCCATGGCCAAAGTGACGGTGGTCGATGTTGTTGGTGCCAAGTTCAGCGGGCAGGCCTCGGTGTCGATACTGATGTCGAGATGCACGTTGGCGGCTTGGGCTAATGGTGAATCACTTTTCCCAGCCATGCTGATCAAAGGTATGCCCATGCGCTTGAGCAGTGGCAAGAGGGTGACAATTTCTGCCGAAGAACCGGAGTTTGAGATGCCGATAACAACATCCTCACGGGTAATCATGCCCAGATCGCCGTGGCTGGCTTCGCCGGGGTGCACAAAAAACGACGGCGAGCCGGTGCTGGCCAGAGTGGCGGCAATTTTGTTGCCGATATGCCCAGACTTCCCCATGCCAGTGACGATGGTGCGGCCTTTGCAATTCAGAATCAGTTCGCAAGCGTCTACAAAATGTTGATCTACCCGAGGGATCAAAGCGGAAACGGCATCGGCTTCAATTCTTAATGTGCGCTGGCCGGCGTCGATGAGTTGATTCTTGTCGATAGTGGGCGTCATTAAATGTTGCTTTCCTGTTGATGAGTCTCAGGTTAACTAGCTTAAGCGATTTTAGTTGGCTCTTAGCTGAACAGTAAATAGTAGTAGCCGATATAGCAGGCCAATAACAATACGCCAATGCGACGACCAAGTCGCGCGGTGCCATTGCCGGAAGTTTGTCGGTTTCTCAGCCAGTAGTCGACGGTAACGGCTGCCGCCAGCACTAGTGTGACAGCGCCCATGGCGAGAAAATCCCGGCTGAAGACAGATTCATCCATTTCTGGGGGATGAATGAGGCCGGGTACCGACATAACGGCCAAAATATTGAAGATATTGGAGCCAATGATATTGCCCAGGGCCATGTCGTGGTGACCTTTTAGTGCGCTCATGACGGAGGCGGCTAATTCCGGCAGGCTGGTGCCGACGGCGATCACGGTGAGGCCGATAATCAGTGGGCTGACGCCAAAAGATGTGGCGACAATTTGGGCGCCCCAAACCAATGCCTCAGAACTGGCTATAAGCGCGGTCAGCCCGAGCACAAACCAGAGGCTAGCAGCGCCGGTGCTCATCTCCGGTATGTCTGAATCTTCGCCTTCTTCGGGGTGTTGTTGTTTGGTGCGAATCATGAAGTACAGCAGTGGAATTAGACACCCCAGCAGCAGTGCACCTTCCCATTCAACCAGCTTCGCATCCCAGAGTGTGTATCCCGCCAAAAGGGTGACAGCCAGTAGTATTGGCACCTCTTGAGTTAGTAAGTGCTTCTGAATCGGCATCGGAGCGATCAATGCGGTAATCGCGAGTACTAGGCCAATGTTCGCCAGGTTGGAGCCCAGCGCGTTACCGACAGCGAGGTCGCCACTGCCTTTCAGGGAGGCGCTAATCGCAACGATAATTTCAGGGGCTGAGGTGCCCAGAGAGACGATGGTAAGGCCAACAATCAGGCGGCTGATGCCAAAATTACTGGCAATAGCGGCGCTGCCACCAACAAAGCGGTCGGCGCTCCAGATTAATCCGCCAAAGCCGGCGAGAATTGCCAGCCAAGCCAGCCAAAGTTCAGGCATGATCTGTCCTTATAATAGGGGTGCAGTTGAAAGGAGGCAGATGGTATAGTGAGCGGCCTTGAATGTCAGCTTTAAACCGCCTTTTTCTGTACCTTGAGCGAAACCCCCTTGGCATAGTGCTAATGGGCTGTGTTCGGGATTTGTTCAGTTCGGTGGTGTTAATCTACAGTTAGGTTTCGCTGCCGATCAGCATCCCATCTTCGGTTTTGCGGGCAGCGAATGTTGTTGAGTCATAACAAAAATACAAGATAAGGAGTTTGCAGGGTGGTGAAACTGGTTCAGTGGTTTGGTTTGTGGGTGGCGCTGGTCGCCAGTTCTGTTGTGGTAAAGGCCGACGCTCTCGGACCTCAGCAGGTAATAGAGCAGCTGACAGTGGATATGCTACGGGTGGTTCGCGAAGAACGTCATCTGCTGGATGAAAACCCCGAGGCGTTTTATCAGTCTGTCAGCAATGTCTTATCTCCTGTGGTGGCGTTCGACTATATCGCCAAAGGCGTGATGGGGAAGTACGCAAAACAAGCTACGCCAGCTCAAAAAAGTACCTTCAGTGACGTCTTTCAGATGAACTTGATTAGCACTTACGCCAAGGGTATGGCGATCTATGGCGATCGAGACATCGCGGTTGAACCGCTCAAAGGAGAGCTGGGCGCGCGTCGCAAAGTCACTATCATCCAGAAGGTTCGTGGTGATGATGGCGAGAATGTCGTTTCCTACACGATGGGCAAGAGTAAGGCGACACAGGAGTGGATGCTGCTCAATGTCACGATCAATGGCATTAATCTAGGCAATAGCTTCCGCTCTCAGTTTGCTCAAGCCATGAAAAAGAAGGGCGATTTGGATCAAGTGATCAACGGCTGGTCTGCTAAGAGCTAGTTCTGCCTTTGGCTTCACGGGTTTATACAATTTCTAAAAAAGGTCAGCTGTTAGTGCGTCAGCTGGCCTTTTTCTTTAAACTAGCGCCCTTTTTTAATGAAGTAGGTTCATATGGGTAAGCTGGCACCAAAGCGCGGTTAACTATGACGTTTTGGCGGTTCCCTGTTTAATCAGTAATCTACAATCTACTACGAGGATTGCACATGCAGCCGGATCAAATTAAGGCTTTGTTAGAAGGCCAAATTCCCGACAGTGAAGTTCAGGTGAATGTCGAGGGAAGCCACGTCAATTTGATTGTGGTGAGTCCTGCGTTTGAAGGCTTGAACCCTGTGAAAAAACAGCAGCTGGTCTACGGCGCTTTGTCTGATGAGATTGCCAGTGGCGTCATCCACGCGGTAAATATGAAGACTTATACCCCTGCACAATGGGCCAAAGCTCAGTAATTCAACCTTGCGTTGAATCGATAACGATTGGAATCCTGTCATGGATAAATTGATTATTACCGGTGGTCGCGCCATCTCCGGGGAGGTTCGTATCTCCGGCTCGAAAAACTCCGGGCTACCTATTTTGGCGGCAACGCTATTGGCTGATGCGCCTTTGCACATATGCAATCTGCCCCACTTGAACGACATCACTACCATGTTGGCGCTGCTGCGTTGTATGGGGGTCGGTGTCACCATCGATGAAAAAATGTGTGTTGAAGTCGACCCTACCTCGATCAACGACTTCACGGCGCCCTATGATCTTGTGAAGACTATGCGCGCCTCCATCCTAGTGCTGGGGCCTATTTTGGCTCGACACGGTGTTGCCAATGTCTCTTTCCCAGGGGGGTGTGCGATTGGTAGCCGTCCTGTGGATATTCACTTGCGCGGTTTGGAGGCCATGGGGGCCGAGATCGAGGTGGATGAAGGTTACATCAGAGCCAAATCCAAAGGCCGGTTGAAGGGCGCCCATATTTTCATGGATACGGTCACCGTTGGCGGTACTGAAAACTTATTGATGGCAGCGTCTCTGGCAGATGGCAAAACCATATTAGAAAACGCGGCTCGAGAACCCGAAATTGTCGATCTGTGTAATTTTTTGGTGGCCATGGGCGCCAATATCGAAGGCATCGGATCGGATACTCTGACGGTTTACGGTGTTGAAAAGCTAAACGGCTGTACCTATTCCGTCATGCCCGATCGTATTGAAACCGGCACCTTCCTCACTGCAGCGGCTGCGGCGCGCGGGCGAGTGATGTTGAAAGATACTGATCAGCACATGCTTGAAGCCGTGCTGCTGAAGTTAGAAGAGGCGGGTGCTCACATATCCACCGGGCCCGACTGGATTGAGCTGGATATGAAAGGCAATCGCCCCAAGGCGGTTAGTCTGAAGACAGCGCCATACCCTGCGTTCCCTACCGATATGCAAGCGCAGTTTACGGCGATGAATGCCGTCGCTGAAGGAACGGGTACGGTAATCGAGACTATTTTCGAGAATCGCTTGATTCAAATCCACGAGCTCAATCGTATGGGTGCCAATATTAAGTTGGAAGGCAATGCCGCGATTGTGACTGGGGTTGAGCAGCTCAAAGCCGCGCCTGTTATGGCGTCAGATTTACGAGCTTCGGCCAGTTTGGTGATTGCTGGCTTGGTGGCCGATGGGCAGACGGTGGTGGATAGGATTTATCATATCGATCGCGGTTACGAGTGTATCGAAGAAAAACTGCAGTTGTTGGGCGCAAATATTCGTCGAGTGCCGTCCTAAGTTAAGCGGAAGAGTTGAGTTATGTCGCAAATGTTGACCATTGCCCTGACTAAAGGGCGCATTTTGAAAGAGACCCTGCCGTTGTTGGCGGCTGCTGGGATTGAGCCGGCTGAAGATATCAGTAAGAGTCGCAAGCTGATTTTTGAGACCAATAAAGACAATGTGCGCCTGTTGGTTCTGCGTGGCAGTGATGTGCCGACCTATGTGAAGTTTGGCTCTGCGGATATGGGTATCGCCGGTAAAGATACGCTGATGGAAAGTGGCAGCGAGGGTCTTTATGAACCGGTTGATCTCGGTATTGCGCGCTGTCGACTTATGACGGCGGCGGTCAAAAATGTAAAAACACCAGAAGGCCGTATCAAGGTGGCGACCAAATACGTCAATGTGGCCAAGCGTTATTACGCGGCTCAAGGGCGTCAAGTGGATGTCATCAAGCTCTATGGGGCGATGGAATTGGCGCCCATCATGGATTTGGCCGATGAGATAGTTGATATTGTCGATACGGGAAATACCTTGCTGGCCAATGGGCTTGAGCCCCGCGAGCATATCGCTGACATCAGTTCTCGTTTAGTGGTTAATAAAGCCTCCATGAAAATGAAGCACGAGCAGATTCAGTCTGTGCTGGATGCGGTGCAGTCAGCGCTATAAGTCGCTTGATGATGCTGTGCCAGATGCAGCCGTGATCATCCCTCTGATGGCACGGCTGCCTGCAGTGCTCTAGACATTGTAACCGCCACTGCAATTTTCCTTTTTTGATCTTCCGATAGAGAGATAGCGCCATGACTTCCTCGGTTTCTATTCAGCAACTGGATGCCAGTCATCCAGATTTTGACAATCAGCTCGACAGCCTTTTGGCTTGGGAGTCGGTGTCTGATCATGCGGTCGCTGAAACCGTGTCCACCATTTTGGCGGACGTGAAGCGCGAAGGTGACGAAGCTCTGCTTCGCTATACCAACCGTTTTGATCGCATGAGTGCGGAGTCTATGGAGCAGTTGGTGATTCCTCAAACTCGGTTGCAGGAATCGCTCGAAAAAATCTCCGACGCGCAGCGCCAAGCCTTGCAGGTGGCGGCAGATCGCGTTCGCCGTTATCACGAGCATCAAAAGCAGCAGTCTTGGAGTTACACCGAAGCCGATGGCACAGTGCTGGGGCAGCAGGTGACGGCAATGGAGCGTGTCGGCTTGTACGTGCCGGGCGGCAAAGCTTCTTACCCTTCTTCGGTGCTGATGAACGCATTGCCAGCCAAGGTCGCGGGTGTTGATGAAGTGGTGATGGTTGTGCCTACGCCCGATGGAGAGGTGAACGATATGGTGTTTGCCGCGGCCGCCATCGCCGAAGTCGATAAGGTGATTACCGTGGGGGGCGCGCAGGCGGTTGCCGCCTTAGCTTATGGTACGAAGACCGTCCCTAAGGTGGACAAGATCGTCGGGCCTGGCAATATTTTTGTAGCCACAGCCAAACGCTCCGTATTTGGCGCTGTCGCCATCGATATGATTGCTGGTCCCTCTGAAATTCTGGTGGTTTGTGACGGTAAAACTGATCCAGATTGGATCGCTATGGATTTATTTTCCCAGGCCGAGCACGATGAGCAGGCGCAGTCGATTCTGATTTCGCCGGACGTTGATTTCCTCAAACAAGTTCAGGCGAGTGTTGAGCGTTTACTGCCAACTCTCGCGCGAGAGCCCATCGCGAGGCAGTCTTTGACCGAGCGCGGTGCCTTTATCGCGGTGAAAGATATGCAGCAAGCGATCGACGTGATCAACCGTATTGCACCTGAACATTTGGAGCTTTCCGTTGAAGAGCCTGAAGCTTGGTTGCCGTCTATCCGTCACGCGGGTGCCATTTTTATGGGGCGCCACACGGCAGAGGCCATTGGCGATTACTGTGCGGGCCCCAATCATGTGTTGCCGACTTCCGGTACGGCACGATTCTCGTCACCTCTGGGGGTGTACGATTTTCAGAAGCGCAGCTCGATCATCAATTGCTCACCTGAAGGGGCATCCGAGTTGGGTAAGGTGGCGTCAGTTCTGGCTCGTGGCGAGTCTTTGGAGGCGCATGCTCGCTCGGCAGAGTATCGAATCAAGAAAGGTTGAAGGCTGTCAAGCACAAGGCAAGCATACAGTTGCAGCGTTTTTGTGCGGCGGTTAGTTACAGCGAGGCGCACCCAGAAATGGCTGCGCCTTTTTAATGCCCTGAATCCCTCTGAAGGGCCTTAGCTGTTGTTGGGCTTGACGCCTAGAACGCCATTCATCACTAAGGTTTCCCCGTTTCTCAGCAGCTCGATTTCGATTTTGTCCCCGGGGCGTCCCTGTGCAACTTGGTGCATGCTCAGCCGTCCGTCACTGACCTGACTGTTGTTCATTCTTAGGATGATGTCGCCAGGGCGCAGCCCGGCTTTGTGGGCGGGTCCGTTGTTGTAGATAGCGGTAACAATGACGCCGTTGGGTGAATTGAGTTTAAAAGATTTCGCCAGTTCCGGTGTCATTTGCTGGGCTTCAATACCGAGCCAGCCGCGCACGACTTGGCCGTAGCTAACCAAGTCCTGCATCACTTTCACCGCTGTATCGGCGGGGATGGCAAAGCCAATTCCCACCGAGAAGCCGGTCTTATCTAGAATGGCGGTGTTGATACCCAAAAGATTGCCCCTGGCGTCAATCAGTGCGCCGCCGGAGTTGCCTGGATTGATGGCGGCATCTGTCTGTAGATAGTTTTCATAGGTGTTGATGCCGAGACCATAGCGTCCAGTGGCGCTGATAATGCCCTGGGTGACGGTTTGGCCGACGCCGAAGGGGTTGCCAATGGCCAGTACGACATCGCCAATAGCGGCATTGGCCGGGTCGCCGATGTTGATTGAGGTGAGCTTCTCCAGTGTGATTTTCAGTACCGCGAGATCACTTTCTGGGTCGGTTCCTACCAAGGTTGCCTGTGCTTCGCGGCCGTCCTTTAGTAGCACCAAGATTTCATCCGCACCTTCGATGACATGATTGTTGGTCAGTAGGTAGCCCTCTGGGCTGATAATCACACCAGAGCCCAAAGCTGATTGCATACGCTCTTGGGAGGGGACGTCCGAGTTGTTGAAAAAGTGGCGAAACAGAGGGTCGTCTAAAAGGGGATGGCGACGTCTCTTGAGTTTTGTGCGGGTATAAATGTTCACCACCGCTGGAGCAGCATTGTTGACCGCTTCGGCGTAGGAGATGGGGCCGCTCCAGCCGTCGTTCCCGTTTTGGGGGCTGAGGTAGCCGAGCTGAAAGCCGTTATCGGAAGGGCCCCTGTCGTAGGAGTTGTTGCCGTTCATCCAAAGAATGATGCACAGGCCAAGTAAAAGCCCTGTTACAACAGGCCAGCCGAAAAATGTGGTGAGACGGGAGATAGACAAGTATAGGGCTCCGCAATTCCAAATCCGTGGTTGATGCGGTGATTATAAGTGGCGCACCCCGTGACTTGCTAGGGGCACGCTTCGCAGATCTTCATGCCGTATGGCGGTTGGGGGCATAAAGACCTGTGTGTTGGCGAGTTGAACCGATAGAGGATCGAAGATTAGGAAGGGTTTTTCAGCTCTTCTTCATGCTTGTTGTCGAGACCAAACTCTTCGCTGAGTTGTCCGGTATCGCCAGGGTTTTTGGGGGCCCAGTCTCGAGGGGCTTCGGTGCCTTCCTCGTCTGACTTTTCCTGAGTCGCGGCGCTGCTGATGAGTTTTCCATCGCCGGCTTCGATCAGCTGGCGGCTAATATCGGGGTTGGTGAGCTTGAGTGCGCTGTTGGCCAGATATTCATGCACATCTTTATAGCTCTGGGTAAGGTTGTTCACCAGCTGAGAGGTTTCAGCAAAGTGTTCGGAGACCTCCTGTTGATAATCGGTTAGCTTTGTTTCGGCCTTATCTAGGCGAGTTTCCATCTCACGATTCTGTTGCTCCTGAGGGTGCAGGGATTTCACGAGCAGAGCGCCAACGGCGGCACCGGTAACGAGCGCGGCGATAACCGCAATGATAAGTGTGCTGAGTGTGAACACAGTAGTCTCCTGAATTACAACGACATAACAACTGGCTGAACCACTGTCGGTCAGACCTCGTTTTATGGTTCTTTGTTATTATAAGCGTTTTCTTTGTGGCTGCGCTTGTTCTTTATGGGGAGTTTGGCCATCTGTGAGGGCAAAAACTGCGCAGCTTAGTGTGACGGCGAAGTATTCGGCCGTCTCAGGTGAGGATAATTTGATGGAGTTGGCAATGGCAGTACAGGCAGAGAGTGCGGTTGGACCTTTCGTTGAGAGGGAGGCGCGGATAGTTTTAGAGGGGCCGGTAGGTGCGTTGGAGCTTATTGCAAGTGCGCCGGGGCAGGGAGGCTTGTCTGCAGAGCCTTTGGTGGCGGTGGTGTGTCACCCGCATCCACTGCATGGCGGCACTATGGATAACAAGGTGGTAACCACCCTTGCGAGAACCTATAGAGATCTTGGGGTTCCCTGTGTGCGTTTTAACTTTCGCGGCGTGGGAGCTAGCGAAGGGGTGTTTGATAACGCCGTCGGAGAGGTTGAAGACCTGATGGCGGTGGTGGACTGGGTGGCAAGTTGTTATCCGTCGGCAAAGATACTGCTAGCCGGTTTTTCGTTCGGATCTTCGGTGGCGGCTCAAGCCAGTCATCGCTTGGCGGATAAACTTCAGCACTTGGTGTTGGTGGCGCCACCAGTTGAGCGCTATCGCTATGATCTCGATGGCTGTTTTGCCGCACCTGTCGCTGTGGTCATGGGCGAAAATGATGAGCTGGTGGATGTGGAGGGTGTCTTTACGTGGGTTGAGGCGCTCAAAAGCGAGGTGAGTTTGCTCAAATATCCTCAGGCAACGCACTTTTTTCACGGCGCGCTAACTGAGGTAAAGCGAGACTTGACGGATCTGCTCGTGCGGACCTTGTCTTAATCCAGTTGGCGCTGATGGCCGGCCAGATCCAGCGTCATCTGCTAGGGATTGGTTGGTGTTGGGGCGCTTGATGGATGTCGAGAGGATCGCTACAGTGTGCGCCGTTTTCTCTTTCGCCCTGCGGTCCTTGGGGTGGAGATGTATTTATCGGTCGTTAAGGCTTGCCTAAGGCGACTATCGAGAGTGAGTTATCATGGCTGGAACACCGCTAGAGCGTTACCAAAAAGACCTGCAGAGAGAGGGGTTTAACTATGACCCCGCTCAGGAGATGGCGGTCAAGCACTTGCAGGATCTCTATGATCGCTTGGTGATTGCTTGGCAGTCGGAGTCGATATCGCAGGGCGTGATGGGACGGATAAAGCAAGCGCTATCGGGTCCCAAACCACGTGAATTGCAGAAGGGGCTCTACTTCTGGGGCGGGGTAGGCCGCGGTAAAACCTATCTGATGGACAACTTCTACGAAAGCTTGCCGTTCCCCGACAAGATGAGAGCGCACTTTCATCGTTTCATGCGCCGCGTACATCAGGAGTTGCGCACGCTGGATGGGGAGAAAAACCCACTCGAAACTGTGGCCGACAAGTTGGCCCGAGAGGCTCGGGTTATCTGTTTCGATGAGTTCTTCGTGTCCGATATTACTGATGCGATGATATTGGCCAATCTCATACAGGCGCTCTTTAATCGCGGGGTGTCCTTGGTGGCCACCTCCAATATTGTACCTGATGGCCTGTACAAGGACGGCCTCCAGCGGGCGCGTTTCCTGCCGGCCATTGATATGCTCAATCAGCATACCTTGGTGGTGAATGTTGATGGTGGGGTGGATTATCGCTTGCGCGCTTTGGAGCAGGCGGAGCTCTATCATTCGCCCTTGGATGCTGCGGCCGATGCGAGCTTATTGAAGAGCTTTGAAAGCTTGGTGCCCGATAAGGGTGAGATTCGTGCAAACGTCTCCATTGAGGTTGAGGGACGCCCCATTGACGCCCGCTATGAGGCCGAGGATGTGGTGTGGTTTGACTTTATGGCTGTCTGCGACGGACCGCGCTCCCAGAACGACTATATCGAGCTAGCGCGGGAGTATCACGCCGTCTTGGTAGCTAATATTCCAGAGCTGGGACGCAGCACCGATGATCAGGCCCGCCGTTTTATCAATTTGGTGGATGAATTCTACGACCGCAATGTTAAGTTGATCGTCTCGGCAGAAAAGCCGTTGGCTGAGATCTACTCAGGCGGCAAGCTCAACTTCGAATTTGAGCGAACCACAAGCCGCTTATTAGAGATGCAGAGCCACGAATATCTGGCCGAGCCCCATAGGCCTTGATTTTCTTAGAGGCGAGTTGACGAGTTGACGAGGCACGAGGAGAGACTGATCTCGCATCTCGCATCTCGCATCTCGCATCTCGCATC
>CERE01108094.1_pt1 | contig 25795 bp, 22 predicted proteins | sample 530911 | NCBI WGS metagenome assembly CERE01 (sample SAMEA2621092, study PRJEB7988) | marine metagenome | biome: marine biome (ENVO:00000447); feature: mesopelagic zone (ENVO:00000213); material: "saline water (ENVO:00002010), including plankton (ENVO:xxxxxxxx)" | depth 800 m
AATATGCCGCCCTGTGCTAAGCGACCCTCTGCCCATCCGGCGCTGCCATTGTTGCGCGGTGCCCCCGGCGTTGTAAGCATTTGGCTCCCGTCAACGATGCGAGTCACCCGCATGATCGCCCTCACACGTCGTTCCCTTTGCCAGATGTTGCTTTGCACACCTGCCCTCTCTGCCTGCGCCAGTACCGCACCAGAGCCCGCCCCCGCGCCCCCCAAGCTGCCGCTCTATCCCAACGAGACGCCCGAGCTGCGCGGGCTGATCAACAAATGGGCCGACCACTACGAAGTCCCCCGCCCGTTGGTCCACCGTCTTGCCATCCGTGAAAGCACCCACCGTCCAGAGGCCCGCAATGGGCCCTACTTCGGCCTGCTGCAAATCCTGCCCGCCACCGCACGCGGCATGGGGTTTCGCGGCGATGCCGGCGATCTTCTCGATCCTGATGTAAACTTGAAATACGGCGTCAAATACCTGCGCGGCGCTTGGCTGCTGTCTGATGGCGATCACGCCACAGCAATCAAATGGTACGCCCGCGGCTATTACTACGAGGCCAAACGGCGCGGTATGCTGGTTGAAACCGGCCTGCGCAAAGGCTGAGCCCCCTAAGGCGCGCCGCGCTGCCCCATGGGCGCAGGCGTGCCTCTCTCAGATCCAGTCGAGGTTCACCTGTCGCGCAGGGTATTTCGCAGCAAAGGTTTCGCGCAGCGCGCGGAACCTCGGTCTGAGATCCGCGAACTTGCGCTCATGGGTTTCCACCACCAAGCACCTGATCCCTTTGATCAAATCCGCTGCATCCATCGCCTCAAGCAGATCAAGCTCCGCGCCTTCGATGTCCATCTTCACAAAAGCGATCTCGCCGCGTTTATCGATTTCAGCCCTGATGATTTCCAGAAAATTGAGCAATGCGACATCGACATAATTGTCTGCGTCAATCGTACGCCCGCCGTCGACGATTGTGCTTTTGACCGACGCCCCTTTCATATTGTCGTCAAAATTCGCGGCCCGCATCAACCGCACAGTGCCCGAGCTGGCCCCAACCGCCGCGTTGACCAGACGTACGTTCGCGCGGTCTTTCACAGCCGCTGAGAGCTGTTCAAACGCATAAGGATCGGGTTCATAGCTGATCACCTCGGCACCTGTGTCGGCCAACAAACGGGTCACGACACCCACATTGGCCCCGCAGTCCATCGCCAGATCGCCAGGCTTCAGCATCGCCGTCACCCCCTTGAGAAAGCCCATCGCCTCGGCCTGACGCAGGTTCCGCTTTGCACGCCGGCGGGCTTTGCGCTCCTCCTCGGTCAGGGGTGTCTTTGCTCTCGCGGCGCGGCGCGCCCTGTTGCTGGCTTGATCTGACATGTGTCTACCACCCTCCCCTTGACCGGAACTGCCGCATTTTGCTGCACTAAAACGGATAACTCCCCAGCCGTCCAACGAAAAAAGCCGCCCCAATCGGGACGGCTTTGATCTTTGTGATACCGAAAAAGGGGAAAGACTTATTCGTCTTCCAGCTCTTCTACGGCTTTCTGCAGGTCTTCTTTCGACACTTCTTTCTCGTTCAATGTCGCCTGTTCAAACACGTGATCAACGACTTTGTCTTCGAACAAAGGAGCGCGCATCTGCTGTTGCATCTGCTGGTTTTGCTGAACGAATTCAAAGAACTGACGTTCCTGACCAGGGTACTGACGTGCCTGGTTCATGATCGCTTGCGTCATTTCCGCGTCAGTGACCTGAACTTCGGCTTTCTGACCCAGCTCGGCCAGCAGCAGGCCAAGACGCACGCGGCGCTCGGCGAGCTTCTTGTGCTCGTCTGTTGTTTCGATTTCCGGGTGGTCGTGGCCCTGAACATCAGGGTTGTCTTCGTGCCACAGCTGGTGCGCGATCTGGCCTGCTTCGGCTTCGACCAGCGACGGCGGCAGGTCAAAGCTGACCAGCTTGTCCAGCTCGTCCAGCAGACCGCGCTTCATGACAGCGCGCGACGCACCGGCATATTCCGCTTCCAGACGCTCTGCGATCTGGGATTTCAGCGCAGCCAGATCTTCGGCACCGAATTTCTTGGCCAGCTCGTCGTCCACTTTCGCGGCAACAGGCTTTTTCACTTCTTTAACCTTGCACTCGAACACGGCTTCTTTGCCGGCGAGGTGAGGTGCTTGGTAATCTTCCGGGAAGGAAACCGTTACGTCTTTCTCGTCGCCTGCCACAACACCGACCAGCTGCTCTTCGAAACCGGGGATGAAGGAGTTGGAGCCCAGCACCAGAGGGTAATCTTCTGCCGCGCCGCCTTCAAAGGCTTCGCCGTCTACTTTGCCGAGGAAATCGAATGTGATCTGGTCGCCGTCTTCTGCCTTGGCACCCTCTTCGCGGGCTTCAAAGTCCTGTGCGGTCTCTGCCAGGTTAGCCAGCGCCTCTTCAACGGCGGCGTCATCGGCTTTGACAACCATTTTTTCCAGCGTGATGGACGACAGGTCGACTTCTGGGATATCGGGCAGTGCTTCGTAGGTCATGGTGACCTCGACGTCGTCGCCTTCTTTCCAGTCTTCATTCGCCATTTTGACGTCGGGCTGCATCGCAGGACGATCGCCGGACTTTTCAAAATGCTCTTGCATGGCGCCATCAATGCTTTCCTGCATTGCTTCGCCCATAACCTTTTGGCCGAACTGCTTTTTCAGCAGCGCCATTGGGACTTTACCTTTGCGGAAACCCTTCATCTCGACTTCGGGCTGCGCTTCGGCCAGCTTTTCGTTGACCTTGGCCTCCAGCTCAGCTGCTGTCACAGTGATGGCATAGCCGCGTTTCAGACCTTCGTTCAGCGTCTCGTTGACCTGCATGTTTGCTCCATAGGGTAAGGCCGCGCATTGCGGGGCGCGGGCGGAAAAATTTCCGCTCTTCTATTGGGGCCTGCGCTTGGGCGCAAGCGGATTTGGCGGCGGGGTCCCGTGGGACGGGGCGAATTGCCCCCTGCCCCCGCGTACCGATGGCATTAAACGTCTCGCGCGGCGTCCAGTGGGCGCATAATCAGCCCCGAGGCACCGCATCCGGCTCAGGACATGCCAAGCGCTTCTTTATAATATATGCTTAGAAACCGTAACATAGCTTATTTCATGGACTAAACTTAATTAAAACGGAAAAAAAGCGTTTCAACGCCGCTACCTTTCAGCTTTGAAACGGTTTTAAAAAAACGTCCGCATGCGGACGTGTGCCCTCTTCCGTCTACGATATATGAAGTCTCCGTCGGAAAAGGGCACAACCTGGCTCAACCATTCTCCTAATGTCGAGAGTCAGCGCTATATTCTGATTCTTTTCATTTTTTTTGGGTAATACTTTCATCCCAACTAATTAGCCTTCGGCAAAACGAATCTGTTGCGATTATTTGCTTCTTCGATAGTTGAGCAAACCCTACACTAAGCTGAGGGAAGTTTCCGGGGCAGGTAAGTCAGCGCCTTTAACCCTGTGGCACCATGTAAATCTTGACGGGACTACTGCGCAGATCGCCAAGATCTAGAACTTTGATGCCGATCTAGAGCATAGTATGGATAAGAAGAGTTCCTTCTAATAAACACTTAATATCTGCATATAATTTATTGGCAGTACGCTTTGCGGATACGCGATAAAAACGCTCCCCTCTGGAGCCCTAATTCGTCGGACGTTCTCTGAAACCACTCTGCGTCCCCCGGCAAAACCCTCAGGTGCAAGTATGCCGTGTAGTTAGATCGTGGCCTGCCTCGCGGTTTTGGCAGCGGGTCAAGTGCGCTCAGCCTCTCTGGGTCCCTAGCCCCTTCAACTTCCTCTAATACAACCCTCGCTATTTTTGCCACCAATGCGGCCAACTGTTCTTCATTATACACCACTTTGGCCATAGCTACTGCTTTCCAAGCACTGAGGACCGTCAAAAATGTCAGATCCTATATCATAAGGCGGCATTATTCACAGTTTACTTCATAGTCGCAACCAAAGATTTGCCTCCTATGTCTGGCAATGGATTCTACACATATTGACCCTTTACTGAGCGCGCTGGCGTCCGTCCTTCGAAAGCATCGTCGTGCCTTGAATATCTCTCAAGAAGAACTCGCGCACAGGGCTGGGAGAAGTATGCGGTACGTCTCCCTACTGGAGTCAGGCAAGCATCAACCTACTCTTGATACGCTTAGGCGCATGAGTAGCGTTTTTGATGTACCACTCAGCCAGCTGATTTTAGAAGCTGAAAAAGATTTACCAGGTAAGGATGCGTAAATTTTGAATGCCTGTTGGTCGTCCGGAGCGCGGCATATCTTAAAACTTTACCCTATTTGAGTGTTTTAAATAGGGTAAAGCTACAGCGTTGGCACAGATTATCAATCTGAGCCAGGGGGCACATTTCACATGGTTTTTATAGACGGATCGCCTGCGGCGATCAAACGTCTGCACCTCAATAGACAGCAAAGAGCGCTCTCTTGCTTCTCGGGCTCATGCAGCGCATGCCCCTTACGAGCAACGGATCAGCCCCTAGTGAATAACTGTGACAGTCACTGTAATATGGTTGCGTCGATCTGCGTCCTTGGGAGAGCTGGTCGGAAGCGATAGAAAGCTTTCGAAGGTGAACGACCTTCTATAACCACCAGCGCCCACAGTCCGCTCCTGGAGCCAGACCACCAGCCATTATTCATCGGCAAAAAAAAACGAAACCCAACCTGATCAAGAGGCGCAGCAAATAGCCAAATTTACGCCGGATCCTTTCAAAGCCATGGGAAGTAGCTCATTCAACCAAGCCCTCTATTGCGTGCGAGCGACTATCTAGTGCCGTGGAAATCAGGTAGATGATAGCCATGATACAACTCACACCTAACTGGGAATTCGTGTCGGACTCCGTCATGGGCGGTGTTTCGAGCGGTGCCGTCGCAGAAGAAACCGTTGGCGGCCGAAACGCCACGGTTCTTCGCGGTAAAGTCTCGCTTGAGAACAACGGTGGCTTTATCCAGATGGCATTTGACCTTAACGAAGGTAGTGCAGATGTGGACGTGAGCGCATGGGACGGCATTGAGATGGACGTATACGGCGATGGTGGCACCTACGATATTCGGCTTCGCACGGCTCAGCTAACCAGACCTTGGCAATCTTTTCGGGCCGATTTTGTTGGCGAGGCACACTGGCAAAAGGTCAAAATTCCTTTTTCTTCACTCGTATCGCATCGGGTGGACGCAGTATTCGAGCCAACGTGCCTTAGACGCATCGGGATACTGGCGATAGGGCGCGCAAGAGATGCCTGTATTGCAGTGTCCAATATCGGGTTTTACTCAGGTAACTAAGTAAAATTCCAGCGTGCGTCTCTACAGGACTGAAGATACCACCTAAGTCCGCTGCACCGCGCGTCAGCTTTCAAAAGGTTCTGGCGAGATACTGGCGCGACCTCTTATCGATTTCGTTGTGTAAGTCGGCATGAGGACCGGAACGTACAGTCTAATTTAGCTTTCTATTTCACAAAGACACCCAACCCTTAGGATCGGCTGGCCTCACCTAACGCACCACCGGCAGGTCCTCCATTCGCGTGGTATAGCGCGGGCTTCGATGATCTGCGCGCAATCGCCACGTCTGGTTCTTACCTTCGCTGGCAAGAACCATTGTCTTCTTCCCGAACCGATCATTCACGTCATCCAGAGCTTTCATCAGTGCCGGTGATTTCGGACGCGCTTGGTCGAAGAGCGTTTGAGGACGATCTTCGAACCGCACCAGGTCATTCAGCATGATACCAGCCTTGGTGAAGCCAAAGCTTCCAGGGTCCGACTTTGGCCATCCGGCTTCTGCGCAGCGTCGTGCGGCTTCAACAAGGTCGAAGGTATCCGACGACATCGGGGTCATTCGGGTTGTTCTGGAAGCTGTATACTGGGGACGATCTGGCCGGTGCTTATTGGTGTGGAAAAACGCAGTCAGCGTGCCAGCAACCAAGCCGTGCTGGCGTAGCTTTTCAGCGCCCCGTGATGCGTGCGCGGTGATCGCCTGGAACAGCGTGTCGAAGTCTGTCATCGGAGTGCCTGCTGATCGTGTTACGGCCATACCTTTGCGCTGTGGCTCTACGTCCTCAAAGGCGAGACACGCCTCACCCTGTAACTCCAGCACGATCCTCTCCAGCACCACAGTGCCGACAGCCCTTGCTTGCCGGATCGGCAGATCACGAAGATCAGCTGCCGTGTCCACACCCAGGGCCTTCAACTTGTCGGTGGTCTTGCGACCAACGCCCCAGATATCCCCGACTGGCACGCGTGGCAGCAGCCAGTTTGCCAGGCTCTCGTCCATCATATCCAGGACGCCTGCGAAGATAGGGTTCCTCTTGGCGATATCATTTGCACATTTCGCAAGTGTCTTCGTGGGGGCGATGCCGATACGTACTGGCACCCCTACTCTCCTTAGGACCGCTGCACGCAGCGCCATGGCATGTGCAGTGCGATCCTTGAACCCGACGAAGTCGAGGAAGCATTCATCGATGGAATAGATCTCGACGTTCGGGGTGAAGTCTTCGTAGACCTCTACCACCCGACGAGAGATGTCGCCATAGAGGGTGTAGTTGGAGCTGAAGACGCGGATACCATGAGCATCAACCTTATCGCGGATGTGATGCAGCGGAGTGCCCATCTTGATCCCCAAGGCCTTGGCCTCATCGCTGCGCGCTATGGCGCAGCCGTCATTGTTGGACAGCACGATCACCGGAACGTTCTTTAGGGTTGGATCGAATATACGCTCAGCGCTTACATAGAAGTTGGCACTGTCACTGATGGCAACAGGCCGCTTCATGCGAGGTCGTAGCGCCGCACGACACCTGCGATGACACCCCAGATCTCACTATCCTCTGTCAATTCGACGTCGGGGAACTGCTCCTGGCTATTCGCAGGAGCGAGGTAATATCTGTCACCTCGCTTACGCAGGATCTTTGCTGTGACAGCACCATCTACCACGGCCAGTACGGCTCGCCCAATACGGCGTTTGCCAGCACGATCTACGGCGATGATGTCTCCGTCACGTATCCCAGCGTCCCAAAGGCAATCCCCTTCTACGCGCCACCAAAATGTCGATGCAGGATGGCGCACGACCCATGCTATAGGGTCGATCTCGTCTTCGAGGTCGTCCCCAGCTGGCGAAGGAAAACCGGCGCTGACTGGGGCGCTGACAATTCGAACAGATTGGTGTGGTGTGTGGACGGGCTCATCAACTGGGTAAACTGGCATGGGAATCCTGACTGTTCTCTATTTGTTCTAAAATCTGCGATTCACCTGCCCGATGTCAAGTTTGGTTTGGGGTAATGCGGAAAGGAGACTGGCGTCAGAACGAACCGAGTTTGCTAAATCGACGATGGAGGATAGCGCCCTGAGCCCCTGCTGTGCTTACAGAAGGTGAGGAGTGCCTCACTGCAAGGGTACCGATTGAAGCATATCGTCGGTGTCTAACTTCAAAACACTGCGCCAGAGCGGGCTTTTAAACACGTGGACAGCGTGCATTTCCGAGCCTTGGTCTTGGGTCGACATCAGCAGTCCGGCCCATTCAAGCGGTCGTAAAACGCAGGCCTTAAAGGCGTATATGTCCCGCCTGGCAGCATTGCGGTCACTCTCCGATGCGCCATAGAACTTTTGGTATAGGGCAACATCGCTAATGCCGTGATCGGCCTCCACGTTAATCACATTCATCCAGACATCCCAATTACCGAAGGGTTGGTCATCAAAGCGCGCATAAGAGGAGTGATCTATCTGGTGTACAAAATAAGGGATCAATTCGGCAAACACACGCCCAGGGGTTTGGGCCAATTCTTTGCCACGCTTGGTGAGCCGGAACTCGTCTTTGAAGTGGCGACCCAGACGTAATTCGATCAGCAGGAAGTGCAGCACTTCGAGCGGCACGAAGTCGGCTTCATTGACCACCTTATGATAACGGAACACCTCATCCGCACCTTCCCCTGGCCAGTCAAATTTCTGTACAGCCCAATGAACGAAGGTACGCTTGAACGCCTTGTTTTTGGTGATCCTTATCGATCCGTGTTCTTGCGTATATTGCAAGGTCAGAAGAGCTGCCCGTAGCAGCGGTGACTGTAAAAGGTCGGGATGGTCGTCAGCGAGCGTTTGGTATTCGATCATACCTGAAAGGTGTCACACACCGAACCGCAACGCCATGATATTCGCGTAAGCTGAATGCTTAGGTTAATGGAAACGGCGTCAAAAAAGACGCTCTAAATTAGCGGAACCCAACCCGCAAATATTGCGAGATCAATTGGCGGTTAATAGTGTCGCTCCAAAGAACGATAGGAAATGCCTCCGCAGGCCTAGGCTGTCTGCAAAGGCTCTAAGCATAAAATATAGAGGCGTAGTTTCAGGCTGTTGTAGGGCGACGGTTCTCATGCCGGGGTGCAAACCAAGGTTGTTTGTGCGCAGGAAACGATATTTGAAAAAACTAGCGAAAGGCTCACAGCCGCCGTAGAATGGTAATCCGAAAGCTGCCTTACAGCTTCCCTGAGACAGCCTCTGGACACATCACGCAGCATTTAAATTGGCCAGCGGGCGGCTGTGGGGACTGGGCTTCCATTCGCTGCAATTGGTTCAACCACGTGGGATTTCTGGGTATCCGACACGCATCGAACGGGAACCGGACGATTGACATCGCGATCACGCGCTCCGAGCTACATCTCATCCAAACTCATTTTAGAATAAATAAGTTGATCAAAACCCCGGACCCTTGCTTTATTCACAGACGCCAGAATAGATCGCACGTATTGAGAAAAGGAAAAGACGATATGGAGCGACCAATTGGCAGCGGACCCGGCATTCCGCTTGAAATTCCCAAAAATGTTGATGTTGTAGAATACCTCGCCTCATTTTCCTCGGCGTTCTCTCAGAACCAAGCGATGCAGAAGGCTCTCGGAGGTGTTCAAGACTCTATCAGACAGGCTAGATTGCTGCGGGAAGAACCGTTGGGACTATTTGCTTGTCTGACTGCCGAAGAGGAAGCGTCATCATTCCTTTACCACGCATTTTTATCCAAGAACTACGGTCTTCCTGACTACGGAAAGCTTCAAAATCACGGAGATAAGGTAAAAATTTTTCTCCTGTGCATGGCAATCATTCACTACTATTTTCGCGAAGAACTTGTCAGAGACGGGCTGAGGGTCAGAATTGCTCGGGAAGGAAAAAATCCAAGTATTACATGCTATTTCCCAATAGCTGGTCATACAGCGATTATTCGTGATCCGTTTGAAACGGTTGTAACTATCGGCGAAGGCGTCGGAGGATTTGATCAGGCGACTGACGACGCGGTTGATGAGGTAGTGAAGCATGCATCGAATGGTCATAAAAATTTGGCATCCGCAATCCGATATCTAAAGAATCGAAGAAACAGATGCATTTACGGACCGCTAAAGCTTAAATATGCGTTAAGGGATGACGATGAACTCAACCAATACATTTCAAACGCAGTCAGCATCATAATCTGCGGGTTCATTATCTATTTTAAACATCAGACAACGGGATCCATGGGTAAGATCTTGGAGAAGATGTTCGACAGGTTGGAGCTTCGTTGATGCCATTGGAATTTGCCATGCCGAGCCCTAAAGGCTACTGTGGGCTCGCAGTGGACATGCGGTGTCGCAGCAGTTTCTTCTTTTCTGGCACACCGCCCTCTTCCGCCAGGCTGGGAACTGCTGATGACCGTCCCCCCCCCCTAACAAGACCTTCGTTCTGCACCTGCATCAGTTGGCCCTGCCTACTGACAGACGGAAAGCGGACGATTGCTAGGGGCGCAAATTTGTCGTCGTCTACGGAAATAACAGAGAAACATAGCTGTCGCATTGTGGTGGCTCTACGCGGTTTGCAGTCTGGTCGACATATAGCGAAATAGTGCATCAATGCACTTTGTCATATTTCTTTGGCATAATCCGAATTGGCGATGGACCATTGGATTGAAGCAAAGAAAAGGATACGAATTCAATAGAAGTTAAGAGGTTTCAGATATGAGCGTTTTCTTAGATGGTGTAGCTGTTCGCTACTACCGCGGTATGGGCGACGAAACCCAGTACGTCGCTCCCTTCTCAAAAATGAATTTTTTCATAGGCGCGAATAATTCCGGAAAATCAATCTTGCTCAACCTTCTGGCTTCCCATCTGAGGACTGTTGTTGATGGCAAAGTGCCGAAAACGTTGAACGGACTGGAAGAACATCGAGGTCAACAGTCAGGGCGATTTTTCGTCGCGCTTGGAAAAAACAAGCAAGACGTCATGGATAAAGCATTAGATCTAGTTCGAGGGACTGCAAACAAACCAGGCGCGGTAGCGGATAATCGGTTTGATGATCAGATCGAAATCTTATTTGATAAATTGAGCCATTATGATCAAATTTGGGTAACCTCAGTCACTGACAAAAAAGACTGGAACATAGTTCCGAACGTGACGGCAGAAGAAGCTGAAAACTGGGATGTAAAATGGCAGAAACTTTGGACAAGATTGACCGGCTCCACCAACGGCGGATATAAAGAACACTGGTTCCCTCAAACGATGGCTCTTTTGGCTAAATTGTGCGTTCCAGGTGTGCCTAATGTTCATCTAATCCCCGCAAAACGAGCGCTCGGTTTAACGGGAGAGAGCTTTGAAGATTTAAGTGGTCGTGGGTTGATTGATCACCTTGCCACCCTTCAAAATCCTGCTTGGGACAAACAGGAAGATCGAGAGAAATTCTCACATATTACCAACTTCCTCAGAACCGTCACAGGCAAATCTGAAGCGACCCTAGAAGTTCCAAGTGGTAGAGAGCATCTGCTCATCCACATGGATAACAAGGTGCTACCGCTTTCCTCACTTGGTACTGGTATTCACGAAGTCATCCTGATTGCGGCATTTTGCACAATTTACGATAAAAGCATAATGTGCCTTGAAGAACCGGAAATTCACTTACACCCATTGCTCCAGAGAAAACTTATTAATTATCTCAGAGACTTTACATCAAGCCAATATTTTATAGCAACTCACTCTTCGGCTTTTGTAGATACACCAAACGCTAACGTGTTTCATGTCACGAATGATAGTCAGCAAACGCGAATTAATCCAGTAGTCACCGGTGAAGATCGTGGAAGGATTTTGGATGATCTTGGATATCAGGCGTCAGATATTTTGCAAACTAACTCCGTTATTTGGGTCGAAGGCCCCTCTGACAGAATTTACCTGAATCATTGGCTTAACGCAGCGGATGATCGGCTAAAGGAAGGTATCCACTACACAATCATGTTCTATGGTGGCGCGCTTATCAGTCATATAAGCGCATCATATGATGCATTAAACGAATTTATTGCCCTGCGAAAACTGAATCGGAATATGGCGATTATTCTCGACAGCGACAAGAATTCAGATGATGACGTGCTCAAGCCTCATGCCCAACGGATCGTAGAAGAAATGAACGAAGGGTCAGGGGTCGTCTGGGTAACCGCAGGTCGAGAGGTTGAGAATTACGTCGATGGGGACGATCTTCAATCAGCTTTAGAAATACTTCACCCACGATTATACAAGAAAGCTGGTAAAACCGGTCGGTATGACCATGCGTTTTATTTCTTTCGAGAAAACCCAAAAGATGCGGATAGGTTATCGACCTACAAAAGTGGCGACAAAGTCGGTGCGGCTCAGATAATCTGCGGCAAGCCCGCTACGTTGGGAACTTTGGATTTGCGGGACAAGATTAATGAGCTGGTCGCAATGATCCACAAGGCCAATGATCTCTGACGTCAGTTTCATTTACCTTGCGGCATCCAAGTTTTCATGCTTGGGAAAGACGCATAAACAGCGGCAATTCGAATGCTTTGACGCGGCTACGTGGCAGAACGTAATTGTCCTAGCGGCCAGTCGCGTCTGGCTGCTTAGCTTGTCATCGCGACTTTGCAAATGCCGCTATATGCGCGTTCCCGACCTTGATCCATGGCGGATCTTGAGAGTAGGCGTATCCCACACGCGAATGACAACTTCTTCGAAAATGAAGAGCCACCTTAGCAGGTACACCCTCTGCATATAGTGCACGAGTAACACGACCGCCCTGGGCTGCCGTTCGCTTAATGATCGGAGGCTGCGGCGCAGCTTAGCCAAACCGGCCCTTCATCCATGCCTTAGATCACTCCAGTGAGGCTAAGGACCGCACCTAAAATGAATCCTGAAATCGCTAGAGGGGCTCTTAAAAAGAATTTCTTCATTCGTTTCGTGCCTTTTATCAACTTAGAGTAGAAAACCGTGGCAATGGCTAGCAGCATTATGGCCATGTAGAAGAACGCCGTGGGCAAAATGCTTGTAATCAGTAGTGTATTGAACGGAACCCTGTACCCATCTGTGTCCCTTCCAACTAGCGTCAAGTCTTTGTCAAATGAACCCTGCCAGATGGGCTGAAATAGAATAAAATCACTACAACGTTCGAGCAAGTTGTCATTTACTTGACTAATCTGAAATCGGCCAACCGGAGAGTTATTGTCGAAACATATAACAGTTGGAAGGTTCGGTATAGGAGTTCCCACCGCGTCTTCGATAAGGGAATTTAGGGTAGGGAGTTCCATCGGTCCGAGGAGCGATATTGGAAACGCGTCTTCCAACTGATCCGCAAGATAGAATGACGCTGTATAGGCCGCCTCCAGAGAACCGTTTCTGACAACAGAACCGTCAACGCCAAAAGTCAATAGGTACAAGGTTCCACCCTCAACATCTCCATCCAGAGCCCTTTCAAGCTCTGAACGCGTTCCAAGCAGCGTCTCATAGTATTCTCTAACTGTTTGTTCCTCCTGAACTTCTTCAACATCCATGTCAGTCAAGTTCAGGTTGGTTAGATTGGCGAGAATAGCCGCCTGAATCTGGGCCGCTTGCGGGTCAAACGTAGAGTAATAGAAGACAACGGTTTGTCGTGCTTGACCTTGATCACGGTTTGGCATCAAGGCTCCACTGATGCGCCCGTTAAATCTAATTCTATCTACAAAGGCCCGCCCATCATACTCGGATAGAAAGCTCTTTTGAGTGCCTGGATCGATAGTCTGAGCCTCTGTAGCATCCAAAAGAATAATTGAAGCTGTTTTTGTATCTGCAACAAAAACCTGAACTGCGAGAAGTATGAAAAACGCATAGCTCAGAATGAAAGTGTTCATCGTGACTATCAGATCAGAGCCAATAAAGACTACCGCACGGACGATACTATTTGCAGTTAAAGAAGCTTCAATAAAGATCTTCGTCTGAATAATGGTGGCATAGTCAAAGAGTATATTAAATGCGATGAATGCAGCGAAAATCCCGTATTGCGTCGCATCATACCTAATCTGGGAGAACTGTTCAGGGAAAAAATATATCTGCACCCCCAATACAGCAGAAAATGACACTATAGAAATCAGAGCTGCGGGAAAGAGAAAACTGAAGGAAAGCAATCTTCCCGAGAAAAATCTTGCAAAAATGATCGAATGCGCACGTTCGAGGAAGCGGGAGAACCTAACGTTCAGCGCCAAATCTTTTGGCCCGCTTTCGAGGTAAACTTCGATCTTCTGTCTTTCCTCCTTATTTATGAAGACGTTATCTAAAAATGCCCCTAGGCCTGCGATTAACAGCACTTCCGTCAAAAATGTATTGAGCATAGGAACCAGACTTTCCGAGTATCGTCGCCTTATACAACATCATGTGTCTGGTTGTGTACATAGGCACAACCTATTTAGTCACTCGGTTTATCTACTTGGATAGTCCCTCCGGAGCAGTAAATATGTATTTTCCACCGAATGGGTTGAATGGTCATACTTGTTAAGTTGCCAGTATGAACGTCTGCTTCCGAAACAGATCTAGGCTGTATCAGCGTCGGCAGCGAAGGGCCGTTTTCCGCCCCTCACGTCGATTGACGACAACGGCATTTAGCGAACATTGGCTGTGTCTTCCATAATGCGGAGCAACTTCACCGAAGTGGACCGTGATATGAAACAGTACAAAAAAACTGCCAAAATAACACAGTTTTTCCAGCCCTTGGTTTAACCAATGTGGAAATTACATGACGCATGGCTGGCTGACAGGGCTTTCATCCCTCCGCGTTTCACCCCTGGACTGGCAGCATGCCTTGATAGCTCACAGTCCAGAGTTATGGTGTCGGCCAACGGAGCACAGCCCTTTCAGCCAAGTCTTTGGAACGAACATCTACCTGACTAAACCCAAAGCTTTTCATCTTAGAAAGTTCCTTAGTCATAAGGATTGATGAAGCCTTATATCCTTGTTTTTTCATCTTAAACGGATTGTTTGACGCCACGATATTCAGCGTTCCCGAGAACAACGTTAAATTTCCTATTTTGTTGACATACTTCGAATGCTTAGTATGCGCCCCATTTCCCAAATATTTCTCCCAATTTCCAAAAAGCTCAAAACTTTTCTTGGTAGAGATTCGCTTTGGAATAATGTGCTCTACGTGGACAGATTCGGTGCCAAGAACTCCAAGTTCCGCATGCTTGCCATGCTTCTCAAGTTCCAATTGTTCGAGACAATACCTTGCGCGATCAATGATGTTTGAAGTGAATGCAGCATTCGCAAACTCGGCTGCAAATTTTTCGTCAGTTGGACATTCTTCACGGTACGCGGCCAGCAACTCAGGTATTGGTGTTCTAGGATTAGAATTACAAAGCTTGGCGAACAAGGCCTCAGTATCGTTTGCGCGTTCCCGACAAACATGTCTACGAAGAATGAAACTTTCCGTTAACTTTAAGACTTCAATGAAGGTATTTTTACTTGTCCCACTTGCACGAAGATGCATCAAAAAGCCGTAGGTCTGACTCGCTTTAATCATTCGAAGATTGCGCAGATGCCTGTCAATTCTAGCATCGCCGGTACGTTGATTGACTATCTCGCTATAGACCTTGGCTGACTTGACCAAGCTCGTCATAAATTCTTCAAATGGAATCGCTTTCGAGGCAGTTTCTTCAAAGTCGGCCATCGTTTCAGAATCTGAGGTGTCTTCACCCTCGTGATGTTCATCGGCCTCTTCTTCATTTCCATACCAATACCGATCTGGAAGCACTTTCGCTTCAGACACTGTATTCATGAAATAACTTTGGAATTCTGATACAACTTGGTTTTTAGTTAAACGGGTTGCAAGGCGAGCAATGAGGAAAAAGCGAAAGAAGGCATCGGAGTCCACTCTATCTAAATGCTGGGTCAGCTTAGACCAGCTTACCTTTGCTGCGTTGAGTGAAACGGGCCCAAACCGAGCGGCATTTCCAAGGACGAAGTTTTTTATAAGGTCGGTCGCGCTTAGTCGCAAACCGCGATTATTGATCGTTTCGAAGAGTTTAAATGCGTCTTTGGCCGCGCTTACATCGAGACGGACTACGAATGCTTGGTTCAACAAGCGATATTTAAATGCAAAAAGATCATCCAATTTTTCGTCAGCGACCCACTCCCGAGTGTTAACGAACGCATCATGCAATTGAGGATTCAAAAAATGTACTTCGGTTTCCTCAGTTGCCGATTTTACATGCTGTTTAAACTCAACGCTATCCATCGTGTCCAATGCGATTTTTTGAACAGAATCTCCATTATACGGCTTTGCGGCTAGGAGGCGGTCGAGCTCTTGAACATGCTCTTGTGCATCTTCGTTTTTAAATCTCGTCCGGAGGCACTCAAGAATGATACTGATTGTCGTTAACCGTTGCTGTCCATCAACTAGTTCAAGAGAATTTATGCCTGCCACGTGATCACCAGTCAGACATACAATACTGCCAAGTAAATGAGAGTCATTTCCCTCAAGAACATTAACATCGTTAATGAGATCGAAAAGCTGCCGCTCCCTCCAAGAGTAGCGTCGCTGGTATGAGGGTATGACAAATTTTTCATTTGCCGAACCCAAGAGTTGGTTCAGTGTAAGTGATGCCGGTGTAATCTTCATGGAAGCCTCAATTAATATTAAATTTCTGTTCAGAAAAGACGAAAATCTATTTAGCAAGTGTAAGTTATCATATGCTTTGAATCCGTCGGGGCATTCAACCTACACAAGCGCGAATTCATTAACTCGCCACGCTAATGAACTGCAGTCGCGCCGCTATATTTTATGTGAAAGATGCTGCACCACTTGTGTATAAAACACCAGCTTCATGACTGTGCAAATGCCAGATCTTGCTGTTAATTGCACCCAACTCACCATTGCGGAGGAAGTCCACACTTCGCCCTTTGAGGCTGATGAACACGAACGGCCCCAAGCCGCCGTCCGACCGCTGACAGTTATGTTGCAATTGCAGCCTGCACAGCCGACCTGCGCTGCGATGGCACAATCTGGATTGGTCTGAACTCACAATTTGCGATTGCTGGGTCCTCTTGCCAAGGCAACGCTAAGGTGTCAGATTTTTAGTGCAGTGTTCAAATAAGCTTGAGATATCTGATTGCCCAAACGCCATAATAACCATCAAATTGAAGATGCTAGCCGGAGGCAATTTGACAGATTGCTTCCCGATGCGTGGGTTTCACGCCCAAAGTCATCTGATTACGGGACAGACTTGGAAGTTGAAGTTTTTGAGACAGACGGGACCGCCACTGGCCTCATGTTCTATGTTCAACTGCGAGGCACCGATGACACAAAAAAGGAAACCAGCACAACTCTCAGCCTGGAGCAGCTTCGCTATTTCCACCAGCTAGATGTACCGACACTGTTGGTTCGCTTCTGCAGGCCGACAGGTGAATTTCATTGTAAATGGCACTTTGAAATCCGTCCAAGCCCTAAGCAAGAGGCACAAGAATCCTTAACGGTCCATTTTTCCGTCGATCAAAAATGGAATGACAGTACTCTAACTACTTTAGCGTCAGACCTAATGATCGCCCGGCGCGCTAAAAATTTGGACGCACACGGACTTGTCTCACTCAAAGTAGAAGCCACAAACCTTGGAGCGTCAACAACCTTCGAGTTAAGATTGGCCATCCAGCAGGCAGCAGCAATATGCGGAACGATTGTACCCGCGGACACCCCACCAGATGATCGACATCTCCCGTTGCAAATCTCCCAAATAGATAGTTCGATCACGATTAGATGCGGCCAGCTGATAGACATCGAAATCCCTAAGGGCACATTGAGCGGCGAACTTTTTACTGCATTGCTTTACGGTGCATGTATCGCAAGCTCGGATATGGGGTGCACACCTCAAGCCCAAGCGATTGCAAATGCGATCCTGCAACACAAGCTTATCGCCCCCCATAAGTTTATCGCTTTTCGTGCAACTTTCGCTCTACAGTCGGTTCCTTCTGATTTAGTCAGCTTTGCCTTGTTAAATGGCCTAGAGGACCCCTCATCACCTGCGAACGCGATGTTGACCGTGGCATTAGTCAGCGCCTCACAAAAATCGGACGCTAGAGATTGGCTTCAAGATTGGTTCAACGCGGTTCGGCAGTTTGCCATTCTGAACAACATGCAAGGTCCCGCAGCCGCAACTTTCTATAATCAAGGTAATGCAGCTCTCCAAACTGCAAATTTTGCCGATGCAGTTTGGTACTACAACCAAGCCCGAAAGCTTCGCCCTGAGTATTTGACCTCCGACTACTTCCTTCAAGAATTCGGTGGTGCCCTTTACAATTCCCGGCACTATCGACCAGCCTATAAACTTTATGAAGCAGCGATCACCGACGCATCGTCGGCGACAGACTGGCACAGATTGGGTGATGCTCAACTGCTCTCGGGCGAAGTTAAAATGGCAGCGAAGTCTTACAAAACCGCCGCAGATTCACAACGGCTCAGCCCTGAAAAATTTAGCTCAGTGATGAAGCTATCAGTCTGCGAATGGCTTCTTGAAAAATACCGCACAAATCTGGTTGTTCGTTGGCACGAATCTTCAAAAATGCTCCAGAGCCTTGAAGTTCGAGAAGCACAACAAGAGCAAGATTATCAAAAAATACTGATAGAAGCCAACGCGTTGGACGCCATTTCAAATTTCAACGTAGGAGTGTCGTGCGCAAAGAGATCAAATTTTGAGGACGCTTTACACCATTTTTTACTTTGCGGCATCCAGTGCCCTTATGATCTAGAGGCCTGGAACAATGTAATGAAATGCGCTTGGAGCATCGACACCCATACGTTTTTCACCGTGCTTTCAGCAGCGTACGAGCACAATGCGCTTGACGGCTACGCCCTTTTTAGGGCTGACATCTCAGATCAAGGGATGCCGAATAACCTTATTGAAATGTTGGATGCTATCGTGGGGGAACTAAATGATCCAACACAAGTATCAGACGAATTCTCTAAGTGGGCACAGCGGTTCAGTTGCGACGACGATACGACTTAATCATCCACGCCATCAACAAAGCCCCACTGGCTTATGGATTTTAAATTATATGCCGACTATTTTGTTTTTTGATCTTATTAATTTCACTTCGCTCCTCAGTTTTTCTAATTCCGTGTTTAGATGGGATTTTTCGAGAAGCCAAGCTTGCGCCTCCGAAGAAACACTACTCAACGCCTTTTCATAGAACTCAATCTTATCGCGCGTATCCTTCTTTTTTCGCGACTTTGTTGTATTATGCTCTCTTTTTTGGACATGCAGCCAGTCTTGAACGATATCGCGGAGGTCACGATGCTTTTCGTTGCGCAAAAATGCATCACTCACCCCGGCACGCTTCTGGATCTCAGTTAAAGTAAGTCTTTTTTCCTTGGTGCTATCTTCGGGATCTGAATAAAAGCCTTGGTCTGAAAGTTCCTTCTCAATTTTCCTTAGGGTTGATAATATCGATGCGCGTGCCTCCTTGGAACGCTCCTTTTGGTATCGCGTCAAATCAGTGCCTAATTTTTTTTTCTCACTCATGTAGGGTCTACTTGCGCAAGTAATTTCTTAAGTGTTTCTGGTCTGAGATTGGCAAAAATTTTTCTATCGCAGCCTTCAAAGGCCTGCACCAGACGCGGATCACCAGTAAATTCATCCAATAGACCGTCAAAGACAGCAATTTTAGCGACAATCTGGCCATGGTAAAATGCTCTTGTCCCTATATTTTTCTCAGTCACTATAAGATCTAGAGCACTGTGAATTGCGTCTTTTGCGTCTTTGCGAGCCGCAGCTCTTTCTAGGCGATACATACAGCTCGAACTGCAAGCGCCCACGTCTCGCTGACCAGTAACCTTTGAGCAAAGGCCTTTGTCTTTAGACGTTGCCGTACAAAAACGGTTCGGGCCCACCTGTTGTAAAGCCGGCATAATTGTAACGAGCAGCTCGACGTTGTCCTCGCCCAGATCTTCGTGAATTCCACGCGCGCGTAACTCATCTCGCGCTTCTCGGATTGATTCAGCTGCCAGTCCCCCACAATCGTCGAGCTCAGCTGCTATTTCTTTGCGGCGGACGGCCTGGACTTCACGCCGCACCAAGTCTGCATCGGCCTGAAACTCAGGGTCAGAAAGCATATAACCGAGAGTTACATCCATATTCGTGTGTCCAAGAACGTCATATAGGACTCCGCTAGCCCCCTCTAGCGTGAGCCCAACTAACCGCGCCATTGTTTTCCTGAACCGATGGGACGTTAAGAGGTTGTCTACATCTTCTAAAGTTCTGCCATCAAGTAACTGCACTCTTTTTCCGAAATGGGTCATGACTGAGTCAAGTGCCGCTGAGCCAGACTTATTATTGTGGTTTAGCATCCAAAGCCCGGCCCCTAGGTGTTCCATTGTGGTGAGCAGCCTAGTCTGGCGGCGTATGGCTTCGACTGCGAAGGTTGGTATGGGCCACTGCCGCTGCACTCCAGTAAGAGAGCCATTTTGCTTAAATGTGAAGCCGTTTAGAAGGCCATTCCCGTTGAAGACCTCAAGTGGCTCGCGTTGGAGCGAAATCAATTCTCCAACACGGCCGGCCATCGCTAGATGAACAATCTGCGCATTTGCTGCTTGGCACAGCCTTAGAAAGGAATGAATGCTGGAGGGGGTTTTAAGAGGCCAAGATTTGATAGCTTCCGACTTCCGGTCGGTTGACGTAACATTGAAAGCAAAAGGAAAATGAAACCCAGGATGGAGAATCCTACCATGCCATTCAGCAAGAACTGACTTTTTGTAAGGCTCCAGAAACCTTTTGCTTGTCCGCCCATTTGCATCAGCTTTGATAGAGGATATTTCGCGCCAGCAATTTTCAAGATCTTCTTGAATGTCACCCAAGAAAAAGCACGCACGAAGGATTTGAGTAAGCGCAGCATCTGAGAAAGGACGTATAACTTCTTGATCAAACCGATAACTTGGCACATCAATAGCCGGCCAATCATCAAATCGGTCTGACCTTTTGAGACCGTTCAGGCGAGCAACGTTCATTTGGAAAAAATTTTTATGCTGCGACCGCAGTATTGCGAACATCTCAGGAGTCAAATTCTGGAAAATGGGACCACCATCTGAGCAACATGATGGGTCTGCTGGACGACGATCTTGCATTAACAACGCATCTTTTGCCACATTTAGCAAAAGCTTACTTTTTGATACCCAAGTTAATGGCTGGCAAGGGGAGGACCGCCCCCTCTTACTACTGACTGTCTGAGTTAGATCTAAGAAACATATTCTTTTCAATCGTCTTATCGCCATTTCGCTTTTCTGATCGTCTCGCGACCAGCCCGCCGGAACAGCCTTACTAAAATCGATTGTTCTTTTTCCCAAATGCCGCTTGTTAAGTGGCACCCATTCTTCGGGAACAACTATTAGGTCGTCATCCAACTTATAACCTGGTAAAATCTGAAGGTGAGCGATATCTCCCCACGGCATCGTCCAGATATTTTCCGATTTCAGATCATCTTTATTCGAAAAAATCTTTGAAGAATGGTCTTCAAAAGAAGGGTAATAAGAGACAGAGGCATTCATTCGGGCAGTCCGCCAGATTTATCAATTTCAATCATTGCAGGAATAGTGCCAAGGGGCATATCATCAAATACTTTTTCGGTTCCATTCAATAGCGCCTGTGTGTGTAATTTCAGTTCATTGTCGAACATCTCTTTATACTTAGCATAGGTCTCCTCTCGAACGATCTCAATCGCTTGCCTTTCCAGTTCGAAAGATGATGTAATAAATCGATGAGCTGGTATTACTCTCGCTAACGATTTCAATTCGGCTAATCGCCTTGCGAGAGGCAGGATGGCATCAGTAGTAAGACGAGCGTGACTGCATAAAATGCACCTTTGTGAGGCGCACAACGACCCTGAAATATGATTTGGAGCAATATTCTCGGGTGGGTTGATTGGGTCGGCGCATCCGTTGCCGTAGCGAGATCGAAACTCTCTCAAAAGCTCACGGTCCCGATTTCCCACACCAAGTGGACTTGAAGCTAGGCTGATGATGGTTGGGTCAACTTGGCGATTTTCACGCACTTCGCTGAAAACTGTCTGACACATTTTCCTATATACCGAAAAATTTTCCCTAATTTGCCGCTTTTGCCGAAGATAGTGGCGTGCTGTGCTAGCACTAGCGTGACCAAGACCATGCTGTACGACGAATATGTTTCCACCAGAGCTATCATACAGGAAAGAAGCAAACCCGTCGCGGATATCGCTAGGGACGAGCGCCTTAATTGAGGCTATAAGGTCGTGATCTTGTTTGCGCACTAGGTGTTTGCATACCTCAGGAACCATGTGCCTTTTAAACTGAGCTGCAACTGGATCGGCCCCGTCGATAATACCAACCGCCTTATGACCAAGCCCCTTAGGGTTCCAAAAGATCCAAGGTGATCGAAGTTTGCGCTCGACCTCAAACAAGCTTCTTTTCTGTGTAATGGAACCATTGGGAATGGATAAAATTTCACTGCGAATTTGGCGTAAAAGCTCTCTAAGAAACCTTGTTCTCTCGATTTGAGCCTTAATCACGCGAAACGGATGGTACAACGACTTTTTATTCGATAGAGCGCTAACAAGGCGTCCCGTTTTGGGTCGCTGTACGCTTATCTGGGCCATTACATCTTCTGCGTCTTTGAATTCATCCTCATCAGCAGAGCTATGGTCCTGCGATAGGATGATTACAGAACCTAATCTATTCGATCCCCCACCTGTAGTATTAGGCGTCCGGTCTACATACCACCCTTCATACTCATTAAAAACATCGTCTACAACGCAAATTTCCCGGGTAGTATCTAGCCAACCTGTGTGCATTGTCACTAGCATATAGGAAGCGAGTGAATCTTTTGCTAGCGGCACATGCTGTCTGTAAAAATGCTCTAAAGATTTGTAAAAACGTTTATTTACAAAAGAACTCAGCATTCGGGCATCTTCAGGCGCAATATCAACCCCCTCGGAAACTCTTTTCTGTATACGTGAGCGACAATACAACGAAACTGCACTTCGGTCATTAACGATTCCGGCCTTTCTACCAGAACTAATCACCTCAAGGCCTTCAATTTGTTTTGCAGAATTATCGTCCTTTACACGTTTCGAGACAGTATACACGGCCTTAATTGCGCGAGGATCAACGTCTTGATGCGCTTGTATGGTTCGGCCTGGTTCAATTGTAGGCCACAATAAATCTCCACTTTGGTGAATTGCTCTGGCCATATTTAGCCACTTTTCCACCCTCAAGATATTATGACGTTTCTCGTATAGGTTGGCATCCACATTGAGAAGCACCCAGCCTTTAAAGGCTTCTCCATGCACTGAATTCAATTGTAGTGAATTTCTAATATCCTCGCCAAAATTATTCTGATGGTCAGTTAGAAATCGGAAGAAGACCTTAAGCGACTTCACCTGCCTTTTGACTGTCGATTTTGCCTTACCGTGGCACCATGGCCGGAAATGAGTCGCAATCTCGTTAGCAAGCTCTGGCCTACCTAGAATGCCTGCTAAAGCGTCGCCGTCGCTCAGACTTGTTAAATCAACATCGAAATACCCTGTCGAAGAATCCCCAACTTCCCACTTAAGAGAGTTCGATCCTATCGTTGAAACTTGTTGTATAAAGTCCGCGCTTGCTTCTTTCAACTCACGGCTATTTTTTTGATGTTTTGTGACTTTGTTCACTCATCCACCCCATCATGATCCAACCACGTTGACCATTTTCCAATATACTCTTCTGCACCAACTTGATGAACGATCCACCGAAGGTAGAGTTCGGTAGTTTCCGCTGAAATGTGCCCCATTAAGGGACGGATATGAGTGTCAATGAGGCTACGGCTAAGGTTAACAGTCAGCTCTAGTGAGGGTTTATGACCTTTACCATTCATAATTTGACCTTCCGCGCTCAGCCTATCGAACTGCTCGTCCATTCTATCAAGCATCTGATAGCATGCCCATGCGTGCCGCCCCCCGTGAGGTGTCCACCCTTCAAAGGGCATTGCATTGACCTTAAGCCCTTTGTGTATCCAAAACTCTCGGAACCGCTGATAAGAATATGCGCTACCTGTACTGGGCGATAGAAAAAGCTCTTCTGGCAAGGCGGCGTTAGGATGGTCTGACTTACGTCTCATCAAAGCGATTTTTCGAGTTATTTTCGAGTACTGGTCAAGTCTATTCAACCATTCTTTCGAGAAAAAAACACGACGAGAGATACCTCTTTTAGTATCATCACCTGGAGTTCGACCGCCTTTCGTTCCGAAACAAATACTTACAAACACCCCATGCCGATCCGACCGAGATCGACTTTCACTCAGAGCCTTCTGCAGCTGGTCGGCTCTGAATAGGAGGACTTCTTCTGCCCGCATATTCGTTTCGAGAACCATCCGGCACATCAAGTAGGCGGTTACCCCTACTGCGCCACCGTAACCATCCAGTATGGCATCGAGCCAAATCTTAATTTCGGATCGTGATGGCAGTCTTAGCTCGGCTGGGTTCTTTCGAACTTTCCCGACACGACGGTGAGCAACTGAATGATTGTGCGAGCTTGTTGATCTCTGGACATTTTCTTGAGCAACTTCGAAAACACCGCGCCAACCATGATGTGCACAATACAATAGAAATTCGCAGGTAGACCCAATACGACGGTTTATAGTTCCCGGCGCAAGCGGGCTTCCCCCAAGCAAATGAAAGCCGGATTTCATATCGGCTTGGTAGGTGTCGAGGAGGTGTTCGTAACTCAACAACCGCCAATCCAAACTTCTCCGCTCGCAATAGGTAAGGAAGCTCTCTAGATCGCGACCCAGGTTGCGCATTGTTCCCGCCGACAACTTCCGTCTGTCAGCATACTCAGAACTGATCCTATGGCTGGGGGACCATTTACCGGTCCCACGGTCGATCAGGAACTTCGAAGCCTCCTCCATTAGCTCCCAGTCGCATGTCCAAATAACAGGAATATGGGCTAAGTGCCCCACCCCAAGCTCTTTTGAGCGCTCGTTGTTGGGCTCCACGAAAAATGCCATTCAACAACTTGCCTTTGAATCGGTTTTAGACTGCACGCAGAATACGTGCAGTCTAACCAAAGTCAATGCTTTAAAACGGTTTTAAGTCATACCGAGAATTTCTTTATACATCTCAAGCACGGCTTCTTCTTCGGCGATATCATCGGCTTCACGTTTGCGCAGAGCGATGATCTTGCGCAGCACCTTGGTGTCGTAACCGCGGGATTTCGCTTCGGCCATGACCTCTTTTTGCTGTTCGGCGAGGTCTTTCTTCTCGGCATCCAGCCGTTCGATCCGCTCTACGAACTGGCGCAGCTCATTCGCGGTCACGCGATATGTGGCATCACCGATGGCGTCTTGGGATTCGGGATTGGTGGCACTGTCGCTCATCTGGGGCGTCCTATGTCTTGAATGGGTGAGCGCATTGACTACCCGCGTGCCTGCGCTGCCGCAAGCCACTCTTGCCCATTGGGCGGAATTCGGATAGCTCGCGGCCTATGGAAAATGCATCTCTTTCACTCTTTGACGTCCTGATCTGGGCGGGCGCGGCGATCTCCTTTGTAGGGTTGGTCGGGCTTGTCTGGTGTATCCTGCGCGTGGCCCGTGCCAAACGCGCGGCCCTGCCCGAAGAAGAGATGCGGATCGTCCTACAAAAAGTGCTGCCGATGAACCTTGGCGCATTGCTGCTGTCGGTGATCGGGCTGATGATGGTCGTGGTCGGTATCATCCTCGGCTAAGGCAGGTGACGGCCACTTTCTGCCCCTGTCTCTATAGATAACAAACGCCCAGAGACCGACACAGCGTCAACCTCGCGCTAGCGGCTTGCCACACATTCAGCATTCATTATATGTTTTCCCGACATCCGCCGCTCACGGCGGTACGAAAGGGCGATATAGCATATGATTGAAGCAGATTGGATTTGGGGCCTGATTGGCGGGCTGATGATTGGCAGCGGCGCTGCAGTCTACCTGTTGGGCAACGGCCGCATCATGGGGGCCAGCGGCATTATCGGCGGGTTGGTGGACGGATCGGCGCGTGGCGCTTGGGCCGAACGCGGCAGCTTTCTGGCGGCGCTGATCATCTTCCCTGCGGTGATCGCGTTCTTTGCACCCGTCCCTGCGACCACCAACCTGACAGAGAACCTGTGGCTGGTCGGCGCGGCCGGTCTTCTGGTCGGGCTGGGCACGCGCATCGGCAATGGCTGCACCTCGGGTCACGGGGTCTGCGGCATTTCGCGGCTGAGCCCGCGCGGTATCGTTGCCACGCTCGTTTATATCGCGGCAGGCGCGCTGATGGTTGTCGCCCTGCGCGCCCTGGTCGGAGGGGTCTGAGATGCGCAATATGCTTGCCGCCCTCGCCGGGGCCTTGTTTGGCACCGGGCTATATCTGTCGGGCATGACCGATACCCAAAAGGTCCAGGGGTTTCTGGATTTCTTCGGGGATTGGGATCCGACGCTCGCCTTTGTCATGGGCGGGGCCATTTTGCCGATGGCGGCCGCTTGGGCGCTGACCCGTGGGCGGCGGCCCGTGGTGGGCGGTGACTTCCCCGAACGCCCCGACCCGCGGCTGGACCGCA
>CERE01026564.1_pt1 | contig 25683 bp, 25 predicted proteins | sample 530911 | NCBI WGS metagenome assembly CERE01 (sample SAMEA2621092, study PRJEB7988) | marine metagenome | biome: marine biome (ENVO:00000447); feature: mesopelagic zone (ENVO:00000213); material: "saline water (ENVO:00002010), including plankton (ENVO:xxxxxxxx)" | depth 800 m
AACCGCAGCGTCGACCAATTTGCCTTCCGATGTCAGAAACGGCAAACCACTCAAACGCCAGTCAATGTCGTAATCTAGCTGGTGCTTATCGAGGATAGCTTCGGTGCGTTCGCGCAATTGCTGTTCGGTAACCTCGGTCGAGAAGCGAAAGTTAAAGATAACGTTCACTTCACCGGGAATCACGTTAGTGGCGCCAGTACCTGAGTTAAAATTGGACACCTGAAAACTGGTGGCCGGGAAAAAATCATTGCCGTTGTCCCAGTGTTCGGCGGACAATTCGGCCAGTGCTGGGGCAATGCGATGAATGGGATTATCCGCTAGGTGCGGGTAGGCGACGTGTCCCTGAACCCCTTTGACCGTCAGCCAACAGCCGAGAGAGCCGCGGCGACCATTCTTGATGGTGTCACCGGTTTTGTTGGTACTTGAAGGTTCGCCCACCAAACACCAGGTCATTTTTTCGTTGCGCTCTTCCAGCCATTCAATCACTTTAACCGTGCCGTTCAGAGCGGGACCCTCTTCGTCGCTGGTGATCAAGAAGGCGATACGGCCTTTGTGGTCTGGGTGCTTAGCGACAAATTCTTCACAGGCCACCACCATGGAAGCTAGGCTGCCCTTCATATCTGCAGCGCCGCGACCATACAGCATGTCATCTTCGATAATGGGCTCAAAGGGAGGTTTTTGCCATTGGCTTTCTGGGCCGGTTGGAACGACGTCGGTATGACCCGCAAAGGCAAAGATAGGACCTTCTTCACCGCGTACCGCCCACAAATTATCAACTTCGCCAAAGCGCAGGTGCTCACAGCGAAATCCAATGGCGGTGAGGCGATCAGCCATCAGTGCCTGACAGCCCTCGTCTTCAGGAGTAACGGAAGCGCGGCTAATGAGGTCGCAGGCGAGTTCGAGCGTAGGGGTCAGGCTGGTCATGGGTAAATCGCTTGTTTGATCAAAAAGGCGGCCATTCTAGCCTAAAGCGTCAGTGCTCGCTAATCGCTTGAGATCAATAGTGCACGGATGGTAAACGGGCCTTGTGGTGACCGCGATTGAGTTGCGCAATAAGCGCTTCGGTATTCACTGCTTTTCGGGGCTGAATTAATCGCTCATCGAGATTTGGGGCGAAATTTACTGGGAGTAGCGCCAAACCAGCGGCGAAACACACGGCTAAAGTTACTGGCGTCGCGAAAACCGAGTTGATAGGCGATATCGGTGAAGTTGGCTTGAGTGTCTCGTACCAACCTCAGTGCCATGCCTTGTCGAACTTCGTTGACTAAGTCACGGTAGCTGCAGCCGTCGGAAACTAGTCGTCGCTGTAGCGTGCGACTGCTCATGTGCAGTCGACTAGCGATGCTTTCCAGTGACGGTTCCTGTCCCGCCATAACGCGGATAATTTCGCGTCTCACCTGCTCGGCGAAGTTATCTCCCTGCATGCGTTCGAGATAGTTCTCCAGTACCGACTGCATAGCCTGCTCTAACAGCGGGTTGGCGCTTTTTTGCGGTTGATTTAGAGGGACAGTCGACGTGAAATGAATGCACAGTCGGGGTTGGTTGTAGCTCACACTGGCGCCGAGAATCCGTTCAAATTCCGCGGGATCTTTGGGTTCTGAACGAGCCAGCTCGACGTGACTGATGTCGAGATTGAGCGATGATGAACGCAAATTTCCGATCAGGGTTGCGACCGTGGCATCGCCGGCGAGGGTGATGGTTTTTATCGGACGGGCCGCCTCCATAACGATGGCATATTCATAGGTTGCGGGTGTATCCGATTCCTGTTCGTTCGCCTGAGCCTGTGCGGCGCTTAAGGCCTCATCAGTATCATCCGCTTGCTCGAGGCTAGAATCGAGGGTTTCCAATCGAATGTTGAGTCCAGTGCTGAGCACCGGCATATAGCGTTCGAACAAGTGCCAGCCTTCCGCGACGCTGGGGGCGGCTTGTATGAGTGCATTGAAATCAAACAGGGTGGAGGTATCGACATGCTGAGGAACGCGCAACCCTAGGGTTTCATCGCCGCTGATTTGTTCAGCCTTAAGCCATAGCTGGCTCATCTTCTCCACCGGTACACGGGCTTCCGGGTCGACTAATACCGAGGCATCGATGCCCGCATCGCGCATCAATGGAGCGGGATCTACGCCGGCGGCGCTGATCGTGCGCATAACGGCTAATACCCAGCCAGACAAGCTGCTCGGTTCATCGGTCAGTGCGGCGGATTGCGGGTCGGTTGTCGTGGGCATGGAGGCATCATACATTATTATTGTTGCGTTAGACCGTCACTAATCGCCGCTGGGCGAATGGCATGGCCACAGTATTTGTACCGGCTATTGTGCCAAATTGGCGCGGTAGTTGGCGAGTCAAGAAATGTCGTTGTTCGGGGCGCTCAGACGGGCGGCTACTCACCAAACGAATTTTGTCGCTGTCCCTGCGGTTAAGTTGGAGTGATAGCGATCAAGGTCGCAACAGCTACGCGCGGGTAAGTAGAGCGGGAAAAGGGCGTGGGGTAAGGTAAAAAGGGTACCCCGAGGTACCCTTTGACGAACCTAAGCGAGCGCTTAGTTGTTCGCGTGCAGCTCTTCGTTGAGGGCAACGGCAGACTTATTGGTCTTGCACTCAATGGCGCCACTGATGGAGTTGCGGCGGAACAACAAATCAGACTTTCCGGCCAGATCGCGTGCTTTGATCTTCTCAACTTCAGCGCCAGTGTCGTCCAACACAATGACCTTGGTACCAGCGGTAATATAAAGGCCCGCTTCAACGGTACAGCGATCGCCCAGAGGAATACCGATACCGGCGTTAGCGCCCAGTAAGCACTCGTCACCGACAGAAATAATGATGTTGCCGCCGCCGGAGAGCGTGCCCATGGTTGAGCAACCACCGCCCAGATCTGAGCCCTTTCCAACAAACACGCCTGCAGAGATTCGGCCTTCGATCATGCCTGGACCCGCAGTGCCGGCATTGAAGTTAACAAAGCCTTCATGCATAACCGTGGTGCCTTCACCAATGTAAGCACCCAAACGAACGCGTGCGGTATGTGCAATACGAACGCCCGCGGGCACCACGTAGTTGGTCATTTTGGGGAATTTATCGACACAGTCTACGTCGATCAACTCACCGTTTAGGCGTGCTTGTAGCTGACGCTCAGGTAGTTCAGCCAGATCGATAGCGCCCTGGTTGGTCCAAGCGACGTTAGGCAGAGTACCAAACAGGCCGTCTAATACGGTGCCGTGTGGTTTCACCAGACGGTGAGAAATCAGGTGCAGCTTTAAGTAGCCTTCTGGTACGGACGACGGTGCGGCGTCTTCGCTGAGCAGAGTGGCGACCAGTGGACGCTTGCTGTCTTGGAAGGATTTGACGATTGCGGCTTGTTCACTGTCGCCAGCGGCTTCTAGAGCCGATGCCAGAGCGGACAATTTGTCGCTGTTCAGGGGCAGGGCTTGATTGCCGCCTTGATAATCCAGTGCTTCAGCAACCGCCTTGGCAACAGCTGCGGATGGCTTCAACAGTGGTTGTGGGTAAAAAATTTCTAGCCATTCAGCTTTTGCATTTTGGGTGCCGACACCCAAGCCGAGTGCGTATAAATCAGTCATGGTTATGTTTCCAATTCAATGTGGAGAGATCGTGTGTTACTAATTCGGTTGTCAATATTGCTTTACTGCAAACCAGTGCTTGTGATTGCGTCATAGTTGGCAATCATCTGCCAGGGCTTTAGGCAAAAACTTGTTCGTACTGAGGAACCTTGAATCCTACCGCTAAGGCGTCTTTTTGTTCCAGCAGCGGTCGCTTGATCAGCGTCGGTTGCTCCAAGATGAGCGGCACAATAGATTGGTCATTGAGCCCGGCTTTGGTGGCCTCATCCAATCCTTTCCAGGTGGTGCTGCGCTTGTTGATCAGACCTTCCCAGCCCAGAGCCTCGACCCACTGTGTGACTTGCTCGGCAGTAATACCGTCTTTGCGAAAGTCATGAAATTGGTGATCGATGTTGTTTTGCTCTAACCATTTACGGGCTTTTTTAACAGTATCGCAGTTATGAATGCCATAGAGGGTGGTCATAAAGTATCCGTCGTTCCAGGGGCTCAGTTACAGGGCTTAGGGGTTATTTTGAGCGCAGAATGATAGCAAAAGTGGCTACATTAATCACCTGTCGGGCAGTTTCCCGGTGGTCACAACAAATGTAAAACTTGTGTGGGTAAACTCTATTGGCGCGTGATTCACTGGTGTTGACTCGCTAACTCGATAGAATTGCAGGCAGTAGAAGGGGGCTCATCTATTGTTCTGCTATCTGAAACGTCTAAAACGCTGGCATCGCGCTGATCGAGTTTTGCTCCTTTAATATCGTAGATTGGAGTTGTAGATCCCAGTTGAAGGTTGAGAGCGCAGGTTTGAATGGCAGCTGATCGATCACCTATTCTTATCGTTTGATGTGTCGCATACGTTCAAAGGGAGCTTGAATATGCCGGATTCTCAATCCACTTATCGTGTTGTTTTTTGGGGTGGACTCATGCTCGGGCAAGAGCGATTACAGGTCGCCAAGAGTTTTGCCCGTCAGTTTAGAATTCGTCAGCCGCGCCAACTACAACAATTGTTTTCCGGTCGTTTACTGACGTTGAAAAGTGGTATGCCCTACGCCGAGGCAAAGCGCTATAGCGATGCGATTCGTCGTATGGGGGCGACTTGTCGGATTGAGTTGGAATATTCCCTGTTGAACCCTAGAGCCCATCAAGCTGAATCTAAGGTCTTGGCGGTTGCTACAACGGGTCTTAAGCCTGAGGATGTTGCGACCAGCCAAAGAGACATTAACCACGACTCATACCGTTTGGTCGCTGATCAGAACGATACTCAGACGAAAGCTAAGGACCCCTTTGCTGCGCGTGATCTGATCAGTGAGCAGCACCCACCGTGTAAGTATTTCGATGCAAGAGAGGCCAGCCATAGCGTGGCCAAAGCTCAGAAGCGTTTGTAAGCAATCAGTTAGCCTCCCACTGCAGTTGCCTCTGAACAGTGAGGGTATCGAGTTGATGGTCGCCACTTCCCATTGTCAGCTGGAGCAGCTCAAGGCAATTCCCTTTGCGGAATCTGGCGGTACTTGTGCATAACTTTCGTATTCTGGATGTTCGTCGTAGGGATTCACGAGGAGCGTCATCAAACGGTCGATTTCTGAGTAGTCCTGTTGTTCAGCGAGCTCAATCGCCTTCTGTGCCAAATAATTTCTCAAAACGTACTTTGGATTGTGACGATTCATCAGCGTTTGCCGCGCCTGCTGATCTTGAGTTTCGAAGGCAAGACGCTGGCGGTAGGCCTCTGCCCACTGGTCAAAGGCTTGGCGATCGACAAATTGGTTTCTCAGCGTTTGTTGTTCTGACGGTAGTTGTGGATCAAATTGGCTTAAAGCTCGAAAGCTCCGAGTGTAGTCGGCATGTTCTTTTTCGAGCAATGCCAGCCACTGGGCGGCAATCATGACATCGTCGTCGTGAGGCTTGGCCAATCCCAATTTGGCGCTAAGCTCGGTAGCGTAGCAGTGTTTGATGTGGGGTTCGTAGCGGCTCAGGGCTGTATTAATGTCTTCGGTGCTGATCAGTGATGAGAGAGAGTGGGCGAGGGCGTTGAGATTCCAGAGGCCGATGCCGGGTTGTTGATTGAATGCATAACGACCTTGATGATCGGAATGATTACACACAAAGTCGGGTTGATAGTCGTCCATAAACCCGTAAGGGCCATAGTCGAAAGTATCGCCGAGAATCGACATATTGTCGGTGTTCATAACGCCATGGGTAAACCCAACGCTTTGCCAGGCGGCAATCATCTCTGCGGTTTTTTCCGCCACGCGCTGTAAAAATAGTGGGTAGCGGCTTTCATCTTGCGGAAGATCTTGGTGGTGTAGATCGATCACATAGTCCGCGAGCTTCTTAACCAATTGTGGGCGATGGGTATAGTGAAACCATTCGAAACTCCCGAAGCGCACGTGGCTTTGACTCACTCGCACCAGCAGCGCGGCCTGCTCTTCGGTTTCTCTTTGTACCGGAGTGTCGCTGCCAAACAAGGCCAGCGAGCGTGTGCTGGCAATGCCCAGATGGTGAAGTGCTTCACCACCGAGGTACTCGCGAATGCTGGAGCGCAACACGGCTCGACCGTCAGCGAAGCGGGAGTAGGGAGTTTGTCCCGCGCCCTTGAGGTGGATATCCCAACTTTGATGATGTTTGTCGCGCAACTGGGCGAGAAGTAGCCCGCGACCATCTCCCAGCTCTGGGTTGTAGACGCCAAATTGGTGGCCTGCGTATTTCATCGCCAGCGGTTGAAAATTATCTGGACACTGCTGGCCTGAAAAACTGCTGATGAAGCTCGATGAGGACAATTGATCGGCGGGTATTCCCAATTGTTGAGCCAGCGCAGGATTAGCTTGTATCAAATGGGTATTGGAAAGACTCTGTGGACGTACCAGTGAATAGAACTCGCTACCGAGAGAGCTGAAGTGATTGTCGACATTGGTCAGAATCAGTGGAGCGCTCATATAGGGGTCAAAGTTTTGTAAAACATACTGGCAGTGTACCCGAGGTCAATTGAACATGTGAGTGAATCTCAATAGAGTGGGGAATTCTTAGAACAAAGTCGTCTTAACAATTAGGTGCTATTGCCATTATGCAAGGGTGTCCTAGACTTATGCAGAGCCTGCCGCTGTTGTGAAAGGCCGCGTCAATCTTGTGCCGGGAGGCCTGTGTGGAACTTGCCACTGAGAATAAAGATCTAGTTTGGGACCTCGATGCCTTTAATCAACGCCAACGGGCGATTGATTTTGTCATGGGGTTTGAAAACAGGCTGTGTGTTTATTCCGACTCTGTCGAACAGTTGTACACCAACTATAATATCTTTTTCCCGAAAGAAGAGGATCGCCGATTGGTGATTCTTCCCAATCCCTATGCCCATCACGATATCTTCCACGGCTTGCCTGAAGGCGCGATTTCCGCCACCGGCTTGAACATTATTTCCGGTGATATGGTGGGCAAGGAAGGCTTGTACCTATTGATCCCTTTTAAAGGCGGTAAAACCAAATACCGGGCAGTGCCCTTACAGGTGGGGCTGCGAGTGATTAATCAGCGTCGGCCCGATGACAAGCCGCTATTGCCGGTCTTGAAAAAAGGTGATCTGCGCGAGCTGGAGGCGAAAACACCGTGTTTGCACTTGCATTGTATCCACTTGGATCGCTTGGAGCATATGTCGGGCATGGAAATGAAAGGCATTCAAAAAGTGATTCTCGATCGCTTGCAGGAAATTGTGTAACCGCCTTCCATGATCCTTAGTTGACTGCCGGCAACGAGTGATCTGCTATCTCTCTTCGGCGGGTAAGCGTGTTGCTCTTGCGTTGATTTCCGCAATGACTCTTATGCAGGAGAGTTTGTAAAACACTCTGCGAAGACAACGGCGATCGATCAATGCCAACTGTTTGAGCCGGATGCCCATAAAAAAACCAGATGTTCCCGCAAGAGGATCATCTGTTTTTTTTAGTTTGAACGCAACGTTTTGGAGCCTCTAATGGTAGAGGCGCTCGTTGTTTAAGCGTTCAGTTGTGCTCTCACAGAGGCGAGCTTTACGCACACTTCAAACACTTGCATCGCTTGGTCCACTTCTTCTACAGACGGAACTGTGGGGGCGATACGAATGTTGCGATCTTCGGGGTCGTTCCCGTAAGGGAAGGTCGCACCGGCTGGCGTCAGTTTGACGCCGGCTTCCGCAGCTAGCTTTACTACGGCTTTGGCGCAACCTGGACGGGTGTCAAAAGAGATGAAATAGCCACCTTCAGGTTTTTCCCATGCCCCTAGGTCCGAATCGCCAAAGGCGCGGTCGAGGTTGGTGAGCACAGAGCTGAAGCGTGGATTAATAATCTCTGCGTGCTTAGTCATGTGCTCGGTGAGCGCGGCCATATTCGGCAACAAGCGCAGATGACGCAGTTGGTTAACCTTGTCTGGGCCAATGGTACTGGTGCCCAGAACCGCCTTGAAGCCTTTTAGGTTGGCCGTGGATGAGGCCATGAACGCGATACCGGCGCCGGCGTGAGTGATTTTCGAGGTGGAGGCAAATTGGATCACGCTGTCTTCGCTACCAAATTGACGACAGCTGTCCATAATGGGCTTGAGCCGTGTTGGGGTCGTGCTTAAATCGTGCACGGCGTAGGCGTTATCCCAGAAAACACGGAAATTCGGGTTGGTAATCTTCGCCAATTGCGCGATGCGGTCAACGGTGTCATCGCTGTAGGTAACACCCGTTGGGTTTGAATATTTTGGTACACACCACATGCCCACGATTTGAGCGTCCGCTTTGATCATGGCTTCGACTTGATCCATATCCGGCCCAGACGCCAGCATGGGGACCGTGACCATTTCGATGCCCAATTGCTCACAGATGCTAAAGTGACGATCGTAACCGGGAACTGGGCACAGGAACTTCACTGGACCAAGGTCTTTCCATGCGCTCTCTGGGCCTTGCAGGCCAAATTGGTGGGCCACCAAGACAGTCTGGAACATCAAGGTCAGGCTGCTGTTGCCACCAACCAAGATCTCGTCGAGTTGGACGCCTAAGATATCGGCGCCCAATTGTTTGGCCTCAGCGATGCCGTCCAAGCCGCCGTAGTTGCGTACATCGGTGCCATCGGCTGCGCGATAATCGCCCTTGAGAATGCCGTCCAGAGCATCGGATAAGCTCAATTGATCCGCGGAGGGTTTGCCGCGCGTCAAATCTAGGTTCAATGATTGGTTTTGCAGGGTCTGATATTGTGCAGACAGATCTGCTTCCCATTGGCTGAGTTGTTCTGGCGTGGCTTGATCCAAGTGCAAGGTGCTATTCCTCTGGCTAGAGCCTAATGACCCGCTGCGGGCGTTTGGCGATCAGAAATCGGCGCGAATTATACCTGTTGTTGGGAGGAGAGAGAAGAGACGGCGTGAGTCTGGCAAGGTGTGTTTATCCAGTCTATGAATGAAAAAGCTGACAGAGATCATTGCCTTTGAGGGATAGGCTGGTGTTCACTGTCACGAATTTTATGGCTAGGAGGATTTCCCGTGGAGTGGAAAGTCATTGCGACCGTTTTTGTGGCGGTGTTTATTGCAGAGCTGGGGGACAAGACACAGCTGGCCACGATGCTGTTTGCCAGTGACAAAGAAGTCAGTAAGTGGGCGGTGTTTCTGGGGTCGTCTTTGGCGCTTGTGGCGGCTTCGGGCTTGGGAGTATTGGCCGGCAGTGCCCTGTCTAATGTGATGAGCCCGAAATTGCTCTCCACCATTGCCGGTGTGGGGTTTGTGGTGATTGGCGTCTGGGTATTGTGGCGCGGATAGCGGGGCTATCGGGTTTACGTACGGGTTTACGTGGCTTGCGCGGGTAACGTGAGTCGAAAACGACTGCCTTGTCCCAGCTTACTGGTCACGCTCATTTCGCCGCCCATTAAATGCGCCAATTCTGAGCAGATGGCCAAGCCGAGACCGGTGCCGCTTTCTGCGCGCCCTAATTGAGTTTGTTCGAAGGCTTTGAACAGCACGTCGATGTCTTTTGCGTCAATGCCAGGACCTGTGTCCTGCACTTCTAGGCGCAACTCCTTTCCCTCATTGCTCAAACTCGCACATAAGGTAATGGAGCCCTCGGAGGTAAATTTGAGGGCGTTGCCGACAAGATTGAGCAGAATTTGTTTTACCTTGCGCTCATCCAGCTGCAGCTGGGTAGGAAGCTTGGGGTCAATATTCAGTTTTAGAGCCAGTTCGAGTTCTTCTGTTTTAAAATGAAACAGATCAACGATCTCCTGCAGTAATGCCACTAGATTGCAGGGCGAAACTTCTAGTGCCAGCTGATGTGCCTGCAATTTGCTGTAATCGAGAATGTCGTTGACCAGTGCAAGTTGGTGTTCAGCGGCACTTTCTATCATGCCCAATTGATGTTGTTGGCGCTCATCCAATGGGCCTTTTCTGAGCATTAAACGGCTAATCCCCTTGATGACATTGATGGAGTTGCGACATTCATGGCTCATGCGTCCAAGAAATTGCGACATGGCGGTGTGGTTGTTTTCCACTTCTCGAGTCAGTTGCGCGGAGCGAATCAGGCGCCGTGAGCGCGCGATTAACTCGTCATGTACGATGGGTTTTGAGATGTATTCATCGGCTCCCAAGCGAAACAGCTCGACCCGTCTTTTCTCATCGTCGTAGGCGGACATCACGATGATGGGGGTTTCTCCCGAGACGTTGTTAAGCCGCCGAACTCTATTCACCAGATGCAGGCCTGAAGCCGATCCTTCCAGTACGATATCGGTAATGATCAGGTCGTAATTGTGTCGATTGAACAACTGCCAAGCGCTGTCGACATTGTCGCAGCTGTCGATTTCTAGTCCGACGGCTTGTAACACGCTGATGATGATTTTCTGTTGGGTTGGGGAATCTTCGACCACCAGTACGCGACCATGGATAGGTTGGTAGTGTTCACCAATGCGACTGAAATAGGTTTCGAGCTCTTCCAGCTGATGCTGGGCAAAGGTTTCACTGATGCCGGCGGAGAACGCTTTTTCAACAAATTGTTGGTGGGAATCTTTGGTAATCAGGACGATTGGTGTGGTCAGGGCCTCCTGATTCTTGCGCAGCAAGCGGCAAAGCTCAAAGCCGGTGGCATCTTCCAAGTAGTGGGCGGTATAAATGAGATCAAAGCTCTGCGCTTGGCATAACTCCACCGCAGCCCCCACAGTGGAAACACTGGTGCTGTGATAATTGAGCTTGTGGCAGAGTTCTTCGATGATTTCTTGTTGCTGGGTATCCGACTCGGCAATAAGAACCTTCATGAAAGCGGGGATTCCAAATGATTAGGGGGAGATATGGCTAAGCTTAGCTAAACCCCTGCGTACTGCAACAGTTGCTTGGAATCTTTGTGAGGCGTATTGAGAAAAGATCTTGTCAGAATGCACGATTGCGACTGAGTCCGCGGCGATAGAGGGGGCGGTCATCGTGATGTCGGTGGATGCTTGGAGGGCTAGTTAACGGCGTAAAAGAGGTTTTCTTGTTCTTGCGTGGTGCTGGTGACGAGGGTTTCTTCGACGATTTGCTTGGTCATAATCCCGCATTTGCCACATTGACTCATCACACCCAATTGCTTGCGTACTTCACGCAGGCTGGAGGCGCCACCAAAGACGGCGTCTTTAATCTGATTGTCGGTGATTCCTTTGCAGAGGCACACGTACATGATGAGTATTCCAAAAGCTCTTGCTTGATCGTTAACTGTTTTAGCGGCTATCAGATTGATAGTCGACGTTTATGGGGGTGATATTAATGGTAACGAGAATTGTTGTCAATTAGTTTTGAGAGTGTTTCTTATTTGTATTTGAGCTAGATCAAGTACTGTTTAGTGCTGCTATCTATAGGCATCGCGGCGCTCTCAGGTATCTTTGGCGCTACGATCATCATCATTTCGGCGCGGCTGCTTTCGAGTGATAGTCTGTTCCCGCTTGAGCTAATAAGCATCATATAAAAAATCAATGGGACAGCTGATAAGGGCTGTGTATGATAGCTGCCAGCTATTGAAGTAAGGGGGCTTTATAGGTTGACCTGTAAGGCAGACTCATTTCAGGCCAGTAATTTTTGCCTTTAGCCGCACCTCCGGCTGAAGGTGTTGTTTATCACGAAACTGCTCTTATTAAGGGAGATTTATCATGGGTGTTTTGGTTAGTAAGCCGGCTCCAGACTTTACTGCTGCTGCGGTACTGGGTAACGGAGAAATCGTCGACGAGTACACGCTGTCTGCAGCTATCAAAGGCAAGAAAGCGGTTATCTTTTTCTATCCTTTGGATTTTACCTTCGTCTGTCCTTCTGAATTGTTGGCCTTCGATCACCGTTTTGAAGAGTTCACCAAGCGCGGTGTTGAAGTGATCGGTGTTTCTATCGATTCTCAGTTCAGCCACAACGCATGGCGTAATACCCCTGTTGATCAGGGTGGTATTGGCCCCGTTAAGTACACGTTGGTTGCTGATACTAAGCACGAAATCTGCCAGGCCTACGACGTAGAATTCGCTGATGCGGGTGTTGCTTTCCGTGGTTCTTTCCTGATCGACGAAGAAGGTACTGTTCGTCACCAAGTGGTTAACGATCTGCCACTGGGTCGTAACGTTGACGAAATGCTGCGTATGGTTGATGCCTTGGCATTCCACCAAGAGCACGGCGAAGTTTGCCCTGCGGGTTGGAAAGAAGGCGATAAAGGTATGGACGCTTCCCCTGAAGGTGTTGCTGCTTACCTGAGCGAGAACGCTGACAGCCTGTAAAGGTTGTATCACCGTTCTTCGAAAAGGCCACCTTCGGGTGGCTTTTTTTATGCCTGCGTGTTTTGTGCACTTGACTATACTGTGAGCGGCTTTGTCTGAATCGATACAGCTACTGCCTGTTTCCCCGAAGATTATTGGGGCATTGTTGAGTGAGTGGGCTTGGTAATCGATTTCAACGCCTGCCTGAAAGGGTTGGGCAAATAACGTCCGGCGAAAAGCAAGTAGATAAAAAGGAAGTGATATGCACCTATTCGTTCAAAGACGGTTGTTCGTATTGGGGGTGATAGCCATGATTGCTCTACTCTGTGGCTGTGGAACCGCCTATTCATTGCGCGATACCCCCTACGATACGGGGATTAAAATCAGTTATGGAAGCAATGGCACTGAGCAAGTCGAAGAGAAGTTACAAGCACTGATCGATGGCGGTAAGTACGAATTGCTCAGCCGCGAAACCTTTTCTGGAAATACCGTGATTCTGCTAGAAAGCGGTGCTCAACTAAATTTGACGGCGGGGCAGCGGGGGGTAAAAACCGGACGTTTGTTTCGGCTAGTGATGTCCAGTAGTGGATCTGAAAGTACACTCTATGTGTTGGCTCATGAAAAGTTTGGACTTAAGAGTGCTGAAACGGATGCAGCGGCTCAGGCTCTAGCCAATCAACTGTCGCCGGAGTAAGGAAGACGGTCGGTACAGAGTGCGTCTTAACGTCGAGGGTTTATTCGATATAAAAAACTGACGTAAGCTCTTCTCGTGATAGATAATCGATGAACGCCGTTCGAGATGAACGATTGAATACTTCAATCGTTTTCGCTTACGGTTTGCCAATGATTCTCCATTAGCACGCCCAAGTTCTCAGCAAATTGTGATAAACGGCAGACAGCCTCAACACTTCTGAATCGTCATTACCTAAGCTTGTGCTGAGGTTTTGAATAGACTGATCGAGGTCGTAGAGCATGCTTCGCTGCCCGTGCTCTCGCACCATGCTTTGAATCCAGAAAAATGCCGCTAGCCGTTGGCCTCGAGTGACGGCTGTCACTTGGTGCAAACTATTGGATGGATAGAGTACTAAGTCTCCAGCATTGAGCTTCACTTCTTGCACACCAAATTCGGTGTCGATCGATAAGACACCGCCATCGTAATCTTCTGGATTGGAAAAAAACAAAGTGGCAGAGAGATCGGTACGCAGTAAGTCTCCGCTGTTCGGTAACGCCATAATGGCGCTGTCCACGTGAGTTCCGTAGTGTCCGCCATTTTGGTAACGGTTGAATTTCGGTGGATAAATTTTGTCGGCCAGCGCGGCCGAGACAAACTGCGGGTGTTGACCCAAGCGTTTGAGGATTTCGTTGCCCAAAGTCAGACTTGTCTCGCTCTGGTCCTCAAGTTGTTGATTGGTTTTGACTTGTATGGCTTGACTGCCAGCGCTTAATTTACCGTCTTGCCAGTTGCCGTTGTTGAGGTGTTGGCGAAAAAGTTGCACTTCATCAGCGTCGAAAATTTGTTCAATCACGAGCAGCATTGGTCATACCTGTAATCATTGAGTGTTAAGCCTTGGGCTTGAATAAACAATCTGGATTGATGTCTTTCAGTGTCGGACAGCCACACAGCGCCATGGTAACTTCCAGCTCATCACGCAATAATTTCAACATGTGCGCCACGCCCAAAGCGCCTGCGACGGCTAATGCGTAAATTTGCGGACGACCGATTAATACCGCATCGGCACCTAAGGCTAGGGCTTTAAAAATATCGGTGCCGCGACGAACACCGCCATCGAGTAGTACCGGTATTGTGTCGCCAACGATTTGACGAATGGCGGGAAGCATGTCGATGGTTGCGGGTAAAGTATCTAAGCTACGTCCGCCGTGATTGGACACCACAAAACCGTCAATGCCCAGGGATAAAGCTCGTTGCGCATCTTTAGGATGGCTGATGCCTTTGAGGATGATAGGCAGTTGAGTGTTTTGTCTTAGCCACTCAATGTCTCGCCAGGTTGGAGCTTCACTCATTAGGCCTTGAAATATAATACTTTGCTCGGGATTCAGTTCTACCGGCGATTGAGATTTCGATGCCGTGTTGATGGCCTGAATATTGTCCGGCAGCTGGAATCCACTGCGCTGAATAGGATTGCGCAAGCCGTTAATCGGTACATCCACGGTCACCACTAAGGCGGTGTAGCCGCTGGCCGCAGCTCTTTCTACGAGGGTCTTCGTGTGTTGGCGTGAAGCTTGAAAGTACAGCTGAAACCATTTAGGAGCGGTGGTGTTTGCCGCAATCTGTTCCATTGGTTTAGAGGCCAGAGTGCTGCAAATCAATCCTGCTTCTAAGGCATCGGCGGCTTGCGCTGTGGCAAGTTCAGCATCTGTGTGCACCAAACCTTGATGGGCAACAGGCGCCAATAAAATCGGGTGGCGGAAACACTCGCCGAGTAGTTGTGTGTGAGTGTTGGCTTGGTCGAAATCGACCAGTACGCGGTTGTATAAACTCAGCGCATTAAAGGCGTCGCTGTTACGACGTAGCGTGTGCTCGTCGGCACCACCGCTGCGAATATAGGTGTAGACCGGCTCGGGAATAAAATCTGGTGCCAACCGTTGATAATCTTCCAGTGCCACGATGTCGTTGGGCAGCTGGGTTAATTTTTCGTATATTGGGTAAGACATAATTCCTACTCAGGCATCAACGGTAGCAGCAGTTGTTACCGCTACCGCTGATGTCAAAGCCCTCGATTGGAGGGCAGGTTAGTGCTTAGAACTCGTAGCTGAGACTGAGTTGAGCATTGCGGGCATCACCGATGTAGGTAAAGGCGCCGCTGCGATAAGACGCGAGATAGTATTCTTTATCGGTAACGTTGCCAATATTCAGCCGTGCGTTGAGTTTAGGAGAAAACTCGTAGCTGGCGAACAAGTCAAAGGCGGTGTAGCTAGGCACTTTGTAGCTGTCACCGGCAGCATCATCGGGTTGACCGGAGTAGAGTTCGCTGGAATAGGTGGCGGTACCACCAAAGGCAAACTTCTCAGTGAACTGATAACGCAGCTGCAAGAAAGCACTGTTGTCGGCAAAGTTACTTAGCGTTTTTCCTTCGTCCTCAGGATCAAATGCGTTCAGTACTTCGGCGTCCATCATGGTCAAGCCAAATTGCGTGCTGAGCTTGTCAGTGATGTTACCGCTTAAACCGATTTCGAAACCTTTGACGCGGTTTTTGCCCGTATTCAGGGTGCCGAGAGTTTCATAGCTGCTGCCCACGCTCTCCATGACATCGTCTTTGGTGATCTGGAATATAGCTGCGGTGAACAACAGTTTATTGTCCATCAGGTTCCACTTGGTACCCAGTTCAATATTCTCAGTGGTTTCTGGATCACTTTTGGTGACTTGTTCTGGATCGCCACAGAGGCCACCATAACCACAGCTGCCGCCCACGTCTGATTCGCCGCCGTTGATGTTGGCTGAGGTGCTGTAAGTTAGGTAGACATTAGCATCGCTGTTAATTTTGTAAACGCCACCTAGATGGCCATTCCAAAGTGTGTCGTCGTAGCTGTAATCGGTAGTCACACCACTGCGAGTGACACTGTTATCGTAGTCGAATCGATCCATCCGCACACCGGCAAACAAGTCCCAGTGATCGTTAATGGTGATGGTGTCCATTAATGATAGAGAGGTGGTTTCAACGTTGTAGTCAGAATCGGCATCACCTTTAGAGATGCTACGACCCATGATGTTGTCAATGCCACTGACTTCATTTCCAGAGCCATCAACAATGCAGTAGCTACTGCTGGCCCCACGACGACCCGCAACGATGCAGTTGGTTGGATTGGTGTTGGTGACATTGTAGACGCCGTTAGTGACTTTTAAGTCTGAGTATTCTGCGCTCAAAACCCACTGGTGTTTCATGCCGCCCAGTTCGCTGTCGAGATAGACGTTGAATTGATTGACGAAGTATTCAACTTCTTGCCAGCCTTGGTGTGTACTTAAACCGATAGTGTCTGCACCTGGGGCATCAGGATCGCTGGCGTCGCGAACCGTTCCGCGCGCACCTGTGACGACGTAGCCATTGTCGGTAGTGCCGTAGCGGGTGGCGTTATCGATACGCAAATGTTCATTGGCTTGGTAGCTGGCGCGGAAGGTGAAAGTCTCCACGTCAGACTCCAGAAAGTCTTGGTCTTGCAGATAAACAGGAATGTCATCCACAGGCGAGCCATCCGGTACTATGTAGGTACCAAGATCCGGTTCATCGTCTGCATCGAGTTGGTAGTAATCGGCGATGAGCTTTAACTTTTCTGTCGCTTGAAAGGCTGCAGACAGCGCAATGCCATTGCGCTCTTTGTTGGCTGGGTCACGATCGGGAACATCTTCGCTGCTATGCAATAGATTCACGCGCACGGCAAGGTCGTCGGTGAGTTTTTGATTGCTGTCGATGCTAATGCGACGGTAGTCGTCGGTGCCCATGCCTGCTTCGGTTTTGGTGAAGTTGTATTCACTGCTGGCTTGTTTGGTAATGCTGTTGACCGCACCACCGGTAGAGCCGCGACCAGCGAAGGTAGAGCTAGGACCTTTAGTGATTTCCACTTGCTCGGTGGCAAAGCTCTCACGAGTGGTCATGCCAGGATCTCGCAATCCATCAACAAACACATCGCTGCGTGCTTCGTGACCGCGAATAATGTAGCGATCGCCGAAGGCGTTACCGTTTTCGCCGGTGCCCAACGTAATACCCGGTTGTGCGGCGAGTACATCGCGCAAATCGGTTTTACCTGAGTCTTTGATTTGTGCTTGAGTCAGCACGCTGATAGTGGCTGGTGTGTCGGCGAGCTCTTTCACTCGGCGAGAATCACCAGAGATTTTGGCCTTGTAAGGAGCGCCGGTTTCGGCGTATGGGTTGGTATCAATGGTGCGATCTTCAATGCTCATGGTGTCGAGCATGATGGTTTCTTCTTCTTGCGCTTGCGCCAGTGCAGCACTGCTGCCAATAACGGTGGACAGGCCAAGGGCTAGAGCGTTTTTCGGAAAACGAACGGGTTTGCTAACGTCGCTGCGCAACGCCTTGGGGCGTTTGATAGATGACTGTGTCATGGGATCTCCTCGAGAACGAATTTATTAATTACTTAAAATGGATCAGGCCATTGGCTTGCTGGGGATAAATCCCCTTATTGTGGTTATTTGGTTCTCAGCGAGTAATCCACTGGGATTGCCAGTGTCAGTTTTTCTCGCTTCATGAAATCTGGTATGGCAGGCAGAGGGTTGGCAGCATTAAGCATGTCCAAAGCTGCTTGATCGAGAGCGCTAATTCCGGAGCTGGTTTTTACCTGGGAGTGCAAAACCTCGCCGGTTCTATCGATGGTGAATTTAATCACCACAGTACCTTGCTGCTTTTGTTTCTTTAGTTCCGCTGGATAGTCTTTGTACTGATTGAGCCACGCCATTAGGTGGGCGAAGTAGCCGCGCACGTCACCGGTCTTGCCGCCGCTGTGTCGACTGTTGGCGCTGCCACTGGCTTTTATCATGGCTTTTGAGGTTTGCTGAGGCGAAGTGTCGCTAGCCGTTTCTGCGTCAGGTTTTTCGGTCGTGTCGGGCGGTTTTTTTTCAGTCGGGATTTCTGTATCGACCTCTGTTGTAGCCGGTGGATTGAGTTCGACTGCGCGAGTCACCAGATCAGCGGGGGTGTCCACAGTTTCGGCTCTCTCTAAAGAGGGAGCAATTGTGGATACGGGTGCCTTGGCAGAAGGTGTGTTTATAGCTGGATGCTCACTTGGCGCTGTCTGTTGTTTTGCTGTGACAGTTTTCTGCTCTGGCTCTGGCTCTGGCTCTGGCTCTGGCTCAGCCAGCGGCTGTGTCGGTGCTTTCTGTTCTTGAGTGTCGGCGTAGGCGCCCGCCATACCGAGTCCCACGCTGACACCGCCTTCACCGTCGGCTTTTGCGCCGTCAATGATCTTGGTTGGGTTCAGTGACAGCGCCAAGGTGCCGTGCAGGCATGTGGCTAGGGCAAAGGCCCAGAGCAGATGCATGCGAGTGATGTTCACGGCGATTCCTGCACGGCGAGTTGGACTTGCTGGACATCACTTGCTCGCAGTGCCTTGAGCAGTGGGTTCAACTGTGTCGCAGGAAGTTGGGCGTCGGCCTTAATCATTACTTGAGAAGCGCTTGAAAGCTGTTCGGAAATCGCCTGCCATTGCTCATCGGTTAGCGCATTTATGTGTGCGTGAACTTGGTTGTCGAGCCAGACAGAACCGTCTTTGGCAACGATAAGACTCATGGCCTCTTGTGGCGTGTTGGTCGCAATCGTGGTTTCAGGGGCTCAAAATCAGCGGCGTCTCTGGCGGCAATTTTTCCCGCAACCATAAAAAAGATCAGCATTAAAAAAACGATGTTGATCAGTGGGATCATGTTGCTGTCATCACTACCGGGGCGCTGCAGATTAGTCCCAGTTAAGTTTGGGTTCGACAGGCCGTATTGTTCGGGAGACTGTGGATTAATCATGAGCCACCTCTGACGAAGGACTGACGTTTAATCGAGTGATACCGCGAGCCTGCAACAAGCTCAGTGCGCTGACTAGGTCTTGCACGCTGGCTTGGGTTGTCGCCTGCACAACGACGACATTGTCGTCGATAGCGGCGTCGCTTAATTTGGATAACAGTATTTCGTCGTTAACGGCATATTCTCGGCCTTCGAGGCGCCATTGTTGGTGGCTCATAACTTCGATCAGTAAGGCTTTTTGTTCTGCTGAAATCTCTCCCGCACCATCTATCGCAGGGTTGAGATCCAGAGCAGAAATGGGCGTGAAGGTTGATGACAACATAAAAAACAGCAGCAGAATAAAGACGACATCAATTAAGGGCGTCAGGCTAATATGGGCTCGACGACGGGTCGGGCCTTGAAGAAGTGATGTGCTCATCGCTCGGGCTGACCTATCTGCATGATGTTAAACAACCGCCAGCTGTGGCTCGCTCGCCGCTTTACGACTTGCCAAAATGGATATTTGAGCCAGTGCATCCCCCATGTTTTGGCCGCAAACTTCCAGTTTGCGCTCGAACCAGCTGTGTAACAGAGAGGCAGGGATCGCGACAATAAGACCGATCGCGGTGGTGAGTAGCGCTTGCCATATCCCGCCAGAAAGCACCGAAGGATCTACCTGTTTACCCGCGGCTTCCATCGCTTGAAAGGCTTCGATCATGCCGGTGACAGTACCCAATAACCCAATCAGTGGTGCGACCGTGGCGATGACCTCAAGCGGACGTAAATAGCTGCGCAATTGGCCGAGTAGCGATAGGGCGTATCGTTGCAGTTCATTGTGTTGTGCTTCATTTTCTAAGCGGCCGCTTTTTTCTGTTTGGCAGAGATGCCTTAGCAGCTGGGCTTCAGGGGCCTTGTTGTCTTTCAGCGTTGATTCTGCTGCGGTTAGATCGTTTCGAGACCAGTGTTCAAGAAAGAGTTGATTAATGGTGGTGTTGTCGCCGAATAGCAGGCCACATTGACAAAACTGCCAAAGTTTTACCAGAGCGAGGGTGGCAACAACTATCGACAAAAAGCAAAGCACGGCGACGATTGGGCCGCCGGCACTGATCAAAGAAAGCGGGAAGACAACAGATACTCCAAAATTTTATGCGAAATAATATTATTTGCATTATATAATCAATAATCATTATCAATAAATGCAGTGAGATGCATACAACCTATGAAAGAATTTGATACCTCATTGGATGCTAGGCAATTAAAGCTGTTTCTGTCGCTGATGGAGACCTTGTCGCTGACGAGAACGGCAGAGATGTTAGGCATTGGCCAGCCTGCGGTGAGTCACGCTTTGAATCGATTGCGCGAAGAGCTGCGTGATCCGCTGTTTGTACGTTCCGGAAGGGGGTTTAAGCCGACGCCCCACGCCCTGGAGATTGTTGAGAGAGTGAATCGCGTCATGCGATTAATGGATTCCTTGCCACTGTCGCTGGCCTTTGATCCTGCTAAAGCACAAGGCCAGTTGGTGATTGGCGCCAACGAGTATCAGCGAGACTTGCTGCTGCCACAGCTGCACGCGCAACTGCGACGACAAGCGCCTCAGTTGAGGATCATCTCTAATCCTCTGGATCCCCTTGAGTTGTTGCGCGATGAGAGTGTTGATTTGGTCTTGACGCCGACGCCTCCCGATAAATCAGATGTCCATGTGCTGAAATTGAATGTTGATGAGCAGACTATTTTTTATGATCCACAGTGTCGCGATGAGCCGCAAACGGAAGATGATTTTTTACAGGCTCGATATCTTGTTCCTGAAGTTATTTATGATAGCGCCACGGGACTAATTCACAGAAACCACTCTCCGGTGCAAGGGCATGATGTTCGACCAGAGTTGGTGGTTAACACTTTTTCAGGAATACCGAACTTCCTTCGCGGCAGTGATATGTTGGCGCCTTTGCCGGGTAAAATGACGATGATGCAGGGGTTTGCACAATGTAGCGTTCCCAATACTCACAATTGCCTATCGCTACATTTGTGCTGGCATCAACGATACGAGCAATCGCCTAAGCATCAGTGGTTGATCAAATTGTTGAAGTCGATTGCCGCGGCGCTGCCAAATGACAGCTAGGCTAGAGTTTATCTCAGAGATCAGGGCGACCGCTTTGGCTGAGATTGTTGAGTCGTTGAAGGTATTAGCTTTGTTGCCAGGGGCGAATGTTCTCGGGCAGCAATCCAATGAAACTCTGGGGCAGAGGGCAGACTTTGCTGTCTTTTCCCACAAATACGAAACCGGTTTTGGCCAGCGTCACCAGACGATTGTTGTCTTTGCTGACTCTAAAAATAATGTCGCCACCATATTTGTTGAAATCCATAAAGCCCATTTCAAAGCGCAAGGTGTCTTCAGCGAAACTCTCTGCTCGATAGGATGTGACCAAATCGGTCACAATGAGTTGATAGCCTTCTAAGTTGCCATCGCCCAACCCGAGAAATTGAAAAAAGCTGTAACGCGCCGATGACAACAGTGAGATCATTTGGTCGTTGCCTACGTGGCCGGCTCCGTTGATATCGCTGTAGCGTACTTGCATGGTGGTGCTGTAAAAAAACTGCTCTGGCAGTTCTAGGGTGACCCGAGCCATGAGAACCTCTTGAATAAGTACAGGCGCCAGCTGCCTTAGAAAAAGTAGCGGCGTTTGTGGTGGAGTTTGGTCGCTATTAATCCATAGTGTAGAAAGTTATGCTCACCCACACGACTGTTTGCGTTGAATGCTAGCAATAGTGGGATGAGTAAGATGCTCTACTGTTCGTCAGCTAGGGGCCAGCCACCCAAGGTTTTCCAGCGGTTGACGATCATGCAAAACAGGTCGGCCGTCTTTTCTGCATCGTAGGCCGCAGAGTGTGCTTCACTGTTGGAGAAGTCAATGCCTGCTACTTGGCAGGTTTTTGCCAGTACCGTTTGTCCGAACGCCAGTCCTGACAGGGTCGCCGTGTCGAAACAGCTGAAAGGGTGAAAGGGATTGCGCTTGATCTCGCAGCGATTAGAGGCCGCATTGACAAAACCTAAATCGAAGTGGGCGTTGTGAGCAACCATTACCGCTCTCGTACAGCCGTGCTCTTTAACGGCCTTTCGAATGCTCTGAAACAGTTCTGGCAGCGCCATCATTTCCGGCATGGCGGGGCGTTCTGGGCATTCTAGATCAATGCCCGTGAAATCCAGTGCAGATTGTTCAATGTTGGCACCCTCGAAAGGATCAATGTGGAAGTCGAAAGTCTCGTGACGATGCAACAGTCCGTCTTCATCCATGCGCAGCGTGACTGCGGCAATTTCCAGCAGGGCATCGGTATCGCAATTAAAACCGCCGGTTTCGACGTCGACGATAACCGGCAGAAAGCCTCGAAAACGCTGAGCTAAAGGGGATTTGGCGTCCTTGTCTGTTTCAACAACAGGTTCCAACGTGGTCACAATTAATTCCTTAAGCGGTGCGCTTCCAGTGAATGGTTTCGCCGGCTAACAGCGGCGCCAATGTGTCGTCGCCGAGAGGTAAGGTGTCGGGTACCTGCCAGTCGGTTTTGGTCAGTGTGATGGTTTCGGTATTTTGCGGCAAGCCGTAAAAGCGCGGCCCAAAGACACTGGCAAAATCTTCCAGTTTGTCTAAGGCGTTGGCTTGATCGAAGGCCTGCGCGTAGAGCTCAATGCCGTGAAAGGCGGTATAGGCACCGGCGCAGCCGCAGGCCGCTTCTTTTTTATCTTTGGCGTGGGGCGCAGAGTCGGTGCCGAGGAAAAACTTCGGACTGCCGCTAGTAGCCGCTTCAATCAGGGCTTGCTGATGAATGTTGCGCTTCAGAATCGGTAGGCAATAGTAGTGCGGGCGAATTCCGCCGGCGAGCATATGATTGCGATTGAACAGCAAGTGATGAGCCGTGATGGTGGCAGCGACATTGTCTCCTGCGGCGGCAACAAATTGCGCGGCATCTTTGGTGGTAATGTGTTCCAGCACCATTTTGAGTTGCGGAAATTCGTCTTCCAAGTTCACCAGCGTGCGATCAATAAAGACTTTTTCACGATCGAAAATGTCAATGTCAGCATCGGTGACTTCGCCGTGCATCAGGAAGCGCATATCATGTTCCTGCATGGCTTCTAAGGCGGGGTAGACTTTCTTTAGGTCGGTAACCCCTGAGTCGGAGTTGGTAGTGGCGCCAGCTGGGTAGAGTTTGCAGGCGACGACGCCGGCTTTTTTGGCTTCCGCAATTTGCTCAGGCGTGGTGTTATCCGTCAGATAGATGACCATTAAAGGTTCGAAATTTGCGCCCTGTGGCAGTTGCGCGGTGATACGTGCTTTATAGTCTAGGGCTTGTTCAGCGTTCATCACCGGTGGCACTAGGTTGGGCATGATGATGGCTCGACCAAAGTTCTTGGCGGCATCTGCTACGGTATGAGTAAGAGCGGCCCCATCGCGCAGGTGGATATGCCAGTCGTCTGGGCGCAGAAGAGTAAGGGTTTGTGTCATGACTGGCTCCTAGGTACAGGTATCGTTGCTGAGTAAGCGTCGTTGCCTAAACTGTTAATATGTAGAATTACGATCTAGCGCTATGGTTTTGTGAGCCGTGTGGGCGCAGCAGGCTATTGGACAATCGGTGGCGCATCCTACCGAAAAATGCCGCTAAAGCACAGGCCTGCTAGGCCGATAGTAACACTATCGATGTTAGATCCCTGAGGGGAGATCCCAATATGCTAGAGTGTGAGCGTTTACATACCGACAAGGGTGTCCCTGCAAAGGTTTTCTTGTGCTCGTTGCTGTACTTGTTTCTATCGCTGTCAGTGCCGCTGGCAGCCAAACCCTATCAGGCGGATTTGGGTGATTCCTCTTGGGCAGTGGATAGCTCCATTTTCGAGTGTCGAATGGTGCACGATATCCCTTTCTATGGTCGAGCCGTGTTTGAACATTTGGCCGGCTATGACGCAAAATTTCAGTTGCGTCCGCAAAGTCCACTAATGAAGTCAGGTAAGGCCTCGCTAGTGTCGGCGTCTCCCCACTGGAAGCCTGCTGGCAAGTCGACCGACTTGGGGCTGGTGCCGGTTACACAGGGTAAGTTCCCGGTTACCTTGAAAGAGCAAAAGGCCGCACGAATGCTGTCCGAGTTGTTTGCTGGGCAGGATTTGGTTTTTACTCGAGCTCCTTGGTATGGGGCAGAGCGGTCGGCCAAGGTGGTGCTTAGCCCGGTGAACTTCAGAGCGGCTTATGGCCAGTATCAAGCCTGCCTTACCGATTTGCTGCCGGTGAATTTCGATCAAATTCGTCGCACTGCAATTTATTTCCCGTCGGGCCATGATCGGCTGTTGCCCAGTGAGTTGAAAAAACTCGACGACATTGCGCTCTACGTCAAGGCGGATGATAGCGTGCAATCGTTCTTTGTTGATGGTCACACCGATAGTATGGGTGGGCGCGGTGATAATCTCGAATTGTCGCAACAGCGTGCCGAGATGGTGGTGAAGATGCTGGTTGAGCGGGGTATTCCTGAGGATAAGATTGCCAGTCGCTGGCACGGTGAGCGTTATCCGGTCACTTCAAATCGGACTCGCAAAGGCCGTGCTCAGAACCGACGCGTGACCATTCGTTTGGAAAAATCGAGCTCTCCTAGCTTGCCGCCCATCGCCCAAGCCGATACTCCGTGAGCTCTTGCTCAGGGTTGAGTTGATAAGGGTTCCTTACTCTATGCTGACGCCAAAATAAGCATGCTGGGTGATAATTGCTCTCCGAGCGGCTAGAATCCAGCTAACGCCTTGTATTTTCAAACAATACCCCTTCATTCTGCTGGGATTTAGATCCAATAAACGCTACAATTCGCGCCCGAAATTTCCTGCGCTGGCGGCCTCTAAAAAGGCGGTTGGTGCGAATAACCTCGATTGGGAGATGGTTATGTCATCCGTCAACAAAGTCGTACTGGCGTATTCCGGTGGATTGGATACCTCAGTCATCGTTAAGTGGCTGCAAGAAACCTATAACTGCGAAGTAGTAACATTTACTGCCGATATTGGTCAGGGCGAAGAGGTCGAGCCTGCTCGTGCCAAAGCTGAAGCCATGGGCATTAAAGAAATCTACATCGACGATCTACGCGAAGAGTTTGCCCGCGATTTTGTATTCCCGATGTTCCGAGCCAATGCCATCTATGAAGGTGAGTATTTGTTGGGTACTTCAATTGCTCGACCGCTGATTGCCAAGCGCTTGATCGAAATTGCTGAAGAAACTGGCGCAACTGCCATTTCTCACGGAGCTACCGGTAAAGGCAACGACCAAGTTCGTTTCGAGCTGGGTGCCTACGCATTGATGCCCGGCATTGAGGTGATTGCACCTTGGCGCGAGTGGGATCTGACTTCCCGTGAAACCTTGATGCAGTACTGTGAAGATCGCGGCATCCCCGTCGACTACGCCAGCAGTAAGAAAAAATCACCCTATTCTATGGATGCCAACTTGCTGCACATCTCCTACGAGGGCGGCAATCTGGAAGACCCATGGTGGGAAGCGGAAGATCCTGAAATGTGGCGCTGGACGGTTGCCCCAGAACAGGCACCGGATACTCCAACCTATGTGGAACTGACCTACAAAAAGGGCGACATCGTTGCGATTGATGGTAAGCCAATGAGTGCTGCCGAAGTAATGGAGCATCTGAACGAAGTCGCTGGCGCCAATGGTGTTGGTCGCTTAGATATCGTTGAAAACCGCTATGTGGGCATGAAGTCTCGCGGCTGTTATGAAACACCCGCGGGCACGGTGATGCTGAAAGCTCACCGCGCCATCGAGTCTCTAACCCTCGACCGTGAAGCAGCTCATTTGAAAGATGAGTTGATGCCAAAGTACGCCAAGCTGGTTTACAACGGTTACTGGTGGAGCCCCGAGCGTAAGATGCTGCAAGCGGCCATCGATGAATCCCAGAATGTGGTTAACGGTGATGTTCGTGTGAAGCTATATAAAGGATCTGTATCGGTTGTGGGAAGACGCTCTGA
>CERE01068858.1_pt1 | contig 25601 bp, 26 predicted proteins | sample 530911 | NCBI WGS metagenome assembly CERE01 (sample SAMEA2621092, study PRJEB7988) | marine metagenome | biome: marine biome (ENVO:00000447); feature: mesopelagic zone (ENVO:00000213); material: "saline water (ENVO:00002010), including plankton (ENVO:xxxxxxxx)" | depth 800 m
GAATCGGTGGATAACCGTCAACCAGCAACGACAAAAGCGTTTTTCAGGCTGTTCAAGGTATTACTTTCCTGTACGGAGGGCCGCGCCATGATCGTTGCTTTGCTCAATCAGAAAGGCGGCGTAGGCAAGACTACGCTCGCTACCCACATCGCCGGCGAACTAGCGCTGCGCGGTCAGAACGTCATTCTGCTGGATGCCGATCCGCAAGGATCATCACTGGACTGGACACAGCGCCGAAGCCAGCAAGGTTTGCCCAGGCTATTCAGTGCCGTGGGTCTCGCCCGTGAGACCTTGCATCAAGAAGCGCCAGAACTCGCCAGAAGGGCCGATCACGTCATTATCGATGGCCCGCCCAGGATTGCCGCCTTGGCGCGCTCCGCACTGCTGGCGGCCGAGCGGGTGCTGATCCCGGTGCAACCGAGCCCCTACGACCTATGGGCTTCTGCCGAGATGATGGCGCTGATCCGCGAGGCACAAATGTTCCGCCCGCAGCTCACTGCGGCCTTCATCATCAATCGGCGCGTCAGCACCACGGTGATCGGGCGTGAAGCACGACAGGCACTGGCCGAACAGCCGTTGCCCGTACTGCGCGCTGAAGTGCGCCAGCGTATCGTTTTCGCCGACAGCGTGGCCGCTGGCCGATTGGCACGCGAAACGGCGCCAGACAGCATCGCCGCATGTGAAATCACGGCGCTGGTGGATGAACTGCTGCGGTGGCCGTTATGAGCAAGGCGCACAGCAAACGCGTCGGCATCGGTGCGCGTCCTCCTGCCAATCCACAGGCGGAGGCATGGATTCGCCAAGGCGACGCCGACGCACTCAACAAGGGCGATCTCTACACCGCCCGATTGACCCTCGACATCACGCCTGCCATGCGGGCGCGCATCAAGGTCTCAGCCTTCACGCAGGGCGTGACCGTGGCCGAGTTGCTGCGTGCCTTGCTGGAACGCGAGTTCCCGGAGAACCCATCATGAACACACAGTTTTCTGCCACCCCGGCTGCATCGCCACCGCCGCTCGCCACGCTCCCCGGTCAGGCCGACAGCGCACCGCTGACGCGCGTCTCGCTGGCCTATCTCGAATCCCGCTTCAAGCTTTACCTGCGCTTCGGTGAACCCGTACGCATCATTCGATTCGATCGCTGGCGGCGCGTGGCGGGGTTCCTGCCAAACGCCATATTCTGCCGCATCCGCTGGCAGGCTAATGACTACGGCACTGTGCGTTGGCAACTCATGGTGATGCAGTCTGGTCTGCCGCGAGATGCCATGCAGCGTATCCCTGGTGTGAAGCCCGGCGCGCGTCTTCTGCTGCACACGCAAGGCGACCACAGGGTGCGCACTATGCTGGAACGCATCGACGCTATCGAGGCACAAGATATTGCACCGGCAACGGTGCCGCCCGCGTATTGGCGTACGCTCGCCAATAGGCTTGCTGCGCGTTTACCGTTGCCCGAGTACACCGCCGAGCGGCATGCCGCCTGGCTGGCCGGGAGGGCGCTGCAATGACCGTCGTGTCTAATACTGGCCCCGCATTGCGTTCTCGCTCGCCCTTGAGCGTGCGCATCTTGCTGATAGTTCTTTCCGTCTGCGGTTTAGCTGCATTGGCCTGGGCGTCCTTCGTGCAGCCGTTGCCGCGCCTGATCTACAACCCGTCGGACAGCGTGCCCGTGGGTTGGTATCGCCTCGATCCGCTGCAACACTCGTCCGATTCGCTGTCACATCGGCTGGAAGTCGGCAGCATCGTCCTGACCACATTACCGCCAGAAACGGCTGAGCTCGCCGCGCGGCGTGGTTACCTGCCAGACCACATTCCATTGCTGAAACGTGTGGGTGCAGTCGCACCGCAACATGTATGCATTTCGGCCGATCAGATACGCATCGACGGTGTACTGGTGGCGACTTTGTTGCACACCGACCGGCTTGGCCGGGAGCTACAAGCCTGGCCGCACTGCCGGCAGCTTCAACCTGGCGAACTGTTCCTGTTGAGCGTGACCAACCCAGCGTCGTTTGACAGTCGCTATTTTGGTCCGGTCAGCGTGTCTGCCGTGATCGGTGTTGCGAGCCCTGCCTGGCTGGAGAAACGTCCATGATGGCCGCCGATTTACTGTGGTTCAGCGTGACATCGAAGCTCTTCCTTGATGGCGCGTCGCCGTGTTATCGCGCGTGCAGTGCGCGCGCATCCGTGCTGCCTTCCAACGTGCAGACGTCTTGCCTCGAACATGCCCGACCTGTGGTCGTGGCTCTGTTCGCCGGCGCGCTGGCTGCTAGCAGCATAGCGCCGCCGGGCCGCCGCTGCCCGGAGCGACAGCGAAGGGCAAAGGCGGAAGGCAAGACAAAAGGGGGCGGCACCTGGCCGTCCGCAAAGTCAGTCTGCACGTGTGGGTGGCGCGGCACATCGCGGCGTTGCCACGGTGCCGCGTGAAGCGCGAAACCCGCACTGATGTTGATTTATCCGCGTGCTTTACGCGACGGAACACGCCACAGCTTTCTAGAGACTCAGCCATGAGTGACCACCACGATGATGATTTTCGTATCCGTCCCAATGCGCCAAAGCACCGGGGACAGGGCTTTGTTTCCAAAGTGCTCAAGCAGACAGGCAAAGCCAGTAGTGGCAAATCCTCGGCACGCCGTCAGACATCGGCGGGTAGCGCTGGCAAGCGGCCCGGCTCACGTCTGGGGCGTGGCCATACCGCCGCACGCTTTACGGGCTCCTCACTGACGCCGTTCTCGCGCCGTGTCACTATCAAAACCCTGTTGGTCAATCAGCGCCGGGCCAGCCCGCAGTCGCTGGAGAAGCACCTGCGCTATATCGAGCGCGACGGCGCGGGGCGTAATGGTGAGCCAGGCCGAGCCTATGGGCCGCAGATCGACGAGGCCGATCTCGATGCTTTCAAGGAACGCTGTCAGGGCGACCGGCACCATTTCCGTTTCATCCTCTCGCCCGAGGATGGAGCCGAGCTAGGCGATCTACGCACTTACGCACGTCACCTGATGAGCCGGATGGAAGCTGATCTGGGCACGCAGCTGGATTGGGTGGCAGTGGATCACTGGAACACTGACAACCCACACACGCACCTGGTTGTGCGTGGGCGTGACGACACTGGCAAAGACCTCATCATCGCCAGCGACTACATCGCCCATGGCATCCGCCATCGCGCCGCCGAACTGGCGACGGAATGGCTGGGGCGGCGCACTGAACTAGAGATCCAACAGACCTTGCGGCGCGAGGTAGAACAGGAGCGGTGGACGAGCCTGGATCGCACGCTGCAGCGAGAGGCTGGCGATGACTACCGGGTGCAGATCGAACGCTTTATCGACCCGACGTTGCAACGTCAGAGACAACTGCTCATTGGCCGCTTGCAACACTTGCAGCGCCTGGGCTTGGCGGACGAGATACAGCCCGGTACCTGGGACATTCACGCCGATGCTGAGAAGACATTGCGTGCCCTGGGTGAACGTGGCGATATCATCCGCACCCTGCAAAGGTCCATGAGCGGCCTTTCACGAGAACTGACTGTCTTTGAACCGGGTGAGAGCGGGCGCAGTGTCATCGGGCGTGTGGCTGGTAAAGGGCTCGCCGATGAACTGCACGACCGGGGTTATTTGGTGATTGACGGCGTGGATGGCAAGGCCCATTACATTTCACTCAACGCCCGTGACGAGTTGACGAACTATCCCACCGGGGCCGTGGTGGAAGTGCGCGGTTCTGCTGAACTACGTGCGGCCGACCGCAACATCGCGGAACTGGCAAGCGATGGCCTTTACCGCACAGACCATCACCTGGTCATCGAACAAGGCCGAACCAAGGTTGGGCGCGACCCGCAAGAAATCGTCGCAGCCCATGTTCGTCGCCTGGAAGCGTTACGTCGTGTGGGCATTGTGGAACGCGTGGCCGAGGGGCTATGGAAGGTGCCGGGCGACCTGCCTGAGCGTGGGCGTCAGTACGATACTCAGCGCCTGGGCGGGGTGGCGGTGGAGCTGAAATCGCACCTGCCCATCGAACGTCAGGCGCGCGTGATCGGCGCTACTTGGCTTGACCAGCAACTAATCGGCGGTGGTCGAGGATTCAGTGACATAGGCTTTGGTGGAGAGGTGAAGGAAGCGTTGCAGGAACGAGCCGACTTCCTCGAAGAACAGGGGCTGGCCCATCGACGCGGGCAGCGCGTGATCTTGGCACGTAACCTACTGGCGACACTGCGCAATAGAGAACTGGCCCAAGCCGCCAAGGACATTGTCGCCGAAACTGGTCTGGAGCATCGCCCGGTGGCCGACGGACAGAGCGTGACGGGCATCTACCGGCATAGCGTGATGCTCGCTAGTGGGCGATTCGCGATGCTGGATGACGGTGTGGGATTCAGTCTCGTACCCTGGAAGCCAGTGATCGAGCAGCGATTGGGGCAGCAGATCGCGGCGACAATGCGAGGTCGCGGAGTCTCTTGGGAAATTGGCAGACAACGCGGGCCATCCATTGGTTAGCCCGCTATTGCGGGCCTTATGCGCTGGTGTCTCTCCTGAAGCAATACGATAGTGGTGGTCGCAACCATAAAGCCAACGGCTGCCCACAATACGCCACTGGCCAGTCCTTGATCCAGCAGAAAGCCGAATAGGAGCGGGCCGATGACGCCGCCCACGTTGAAGCCGGTGGAGACGATACCGAATGTTCTGCCTTCAGCGCCTGCCGGGGATGCGGCACGGACCAGCATGTCGCGCGAAGGTGCCACCATGCCGGTCATAAAACCTGCTGCCCCAAGGGCTATAGCTAGGACCACGGGCGGCATCGGCACCCTGATCACCAACACCACAATGAATGCCGCCAACGCGAAGGTAGCTGCCGCCACATAACCGTGCTTGTCGGTACGATCTGCCAGCACACCACCGGCCAACACACCGAAGGCGCTGGCGAACAGGAAAACTGTTAGTGCCAGGTTAGCCGCCGGTAGCGTCACATCAAATCCTTGGACTAGCGCCGATACTGAAAATTTCTCGATGGCACCGGTGCTCAAGCTGAGAAGGGTGAACAGCAGGGTCAGGACGGCCAGGGTCATCACCGGCGTGGTAATTGGGCGCGCCTTAGCCTTGCGCGGTTCGGCGATATCAGCATCAGGTTGCCCTTCTGGGAGTGGCGAACTGATGGCCATTACGCTCCACGCTATCAGTCCGGCCAGAGCCGCGACGGCAAAGGACCAGCGCGGCGCCACGAGCAGTGCAACACCGACCATGACCGGAGGTGCCAGAGCGCTGCCCAGGAACCCAGCGAAAGTATGGATCGAGAACGCCCGGCCCATTCTGTTCGCGGGTATGCCGCGCGACAGCAGCGAATAATCGGCCGGGTGATAGACTCCGTTTGCCAGCCCAGCCAGGATCATGGCGGCGAGCAGGCACGGGTAATTTGGGAACACGGCGACCAGTCCGAAGCTGGCCGCACCCAGCAGGAGTGCGGCCATCAGCACCCATCTCGCACCCAGCCTGTCCACGACAAAGCCGAGAGGTGCCTGTACCAGTGCCGAAATGATGTTGAACAGACCGATGGCAATACCCAGCTCGACAAAGCCGACCTGCATGGCGCCAGGCAGCAGCGGCAAGAGCGCGGGTACCGCCATGATGTGCAGATGGCTGACCAAGTGGGCGATGGATACTTGGACCAATAACCCGTTGGGTGACGATTTCATTCTTGTCCCTCGTTAGTCCCCTACTAGGGATCAGCAACACAACGCACGCAGCACGCTCGTGAGTTTCTTGACAGCAGTTTCCAGTTCGTGGGGAGCATGGGCGGCAAACCCCATTAGGAAACCGGCTCTGTGTCTGCTCGACGCATGCAGGGCTGTTAGTCCCAATAGGTCGATTCCTGCCCGACGCGCAGATTCCACAGCTTCACGTTCGGGGATGTCACGGATGAACACGCAAGGCATCTGCATGCCGCCGGCCGGCACTCGCGGTTCCAGAAAGTCGGCCAGATATTTTTTTACCAGTTGCGCCAACACATCGCGCCGTTTGGCATAGATGGCACGCATGGTCCGAACATGTGCGCCGAAGTGGCCGTCTTCGATGAAGCGTGCCAGCGTGAGTTGTGGGATCGGTGCGCTGTGTCCGTCCAGCAGGGTGCGGGCCACGGTCATGGGCGCGACCAGTGGTGGAGGCAACACCATGTAGCCGATGCGCAGGCCAGGAAACAATGATTTGGTGAAGGTGCCGATGTAGATCGTCCGCTCGTGTGGATCAAGCCCCTGCACGCAGGCGGTGGGTTTGCCGGCGTAGTGAAACTCGCTGTCGTAGTCGTCTTCGATGATCCAGCTCTGGTGTTGCCTGGCCCATTCGATTACTGCCAGCCGCCGGTCCAGCGCCAGCGTCGCCCCGGTGGGAAATTGGTGTGATGGCGTCAGGAATACCGCCTTGGCCGGTTCATCGGGCGCCTTCGTTGGCTCAAGCAAGTGGTCTACTTGCAGTCCGTCGACATCCAGTGGCACTGGCACACACTCTAACCCGGCGGCATCGAACGCCTTGCGTGCCCCGTGATACACCGGATCTTCGATAAAGATTCGGTCGCCAGCATCGAGCAGCACGGTGGCGCACAGCATCATGGCTTGCTGAGAGCTGGTCAGCACCAGTACACGCTCGGGTGTGGCGCGTGCCCCTCGTTCGAGATTGACGTAATTGGCGATGGCGCGCCGCAGTGGCTCCATGCCCTGTGGCGGGCTGTGCAGCAGCGCCTGAGTACCGTACTCCCTCAACACCTGTCGCTCCAACCGCTCCCAGGTCTGAAGTGGAAAGCTGCGCGTTTCCGGCACGCCGGGCGCGAAGGCGCGTGGTATCAGAAAGTCGCGCACGCCGCCGCTCTGGAACATGGCGCTACCACGCTGGCTGAGGCGTGGTGTCTCCTTTTGCGTTTTCGTGCGCCGTGCCTTGCCACGCCCTGGTAGACGCTGCGCCCGCTCCGATACGAAGCTGCCGCTGCCCACACGACGTTCGATGAAGCCTTCCGCATGCAACTGGCTGTAGGCCGACTCGATCGTATCGCGGGAAACCCCCAGCGACTTCGCCAGGGCGCGCGACGCGGGCAGTGGTCTACCCACATCGAGTGCACCATCAAGGATCAACTGACGAATGGCCCGCTGCACGCGCGCATGCAGCGGCAAAGCGCCATGCGCGGGGTCGCCGATCCAGGCTTTGACGGATTCAAGTTGGGCATGCTTGAACAATTGGTCTGTACCTCTACGTAAAATTGGCAGGGACTATCCATCCATTTTAAAGCTATAAATACATTTCACAACCCGTCTATCCATTTTTCAGGAGTCACCATCAGGCCATGTCATCCGTCCCTTCACCTTCATCTATTCGCTGGAACGATCTAATTCATCCTGTCGTGGCTGGTCTGATCTCGGTCATCGTCAACTACGGTGGTACGTTCATCCTGGTGTTCCAGGCCGCCAAAGTCGCAGGTCTCAGCCCTGAGCTAACGGCCTCGTGGGTGTGGTCTATTTCCATTGGCGTGGGCGTAACAGGGATCATCCTGAGCTGGATTTCCCGAGAGCCGATCATCACTGCGTGGTCCACCCCAGCGGCAGCGTTTCTGGTCACGGCGCTGGCGACAACGCCTTATGCCGAAGCGGTGGGTGCCTACCTGATTTCGGCAGCAGCATTTGTGGTTCTTGGGCTGTCGGGTTGGTTCGAGCGTGTCATCCGCCTGATTCCCCCGGGCGTGGCAGCTGGGCTGCTGGCTGGCATCCTGCTCCAGTTCGGCATTGGGGCTTTTGATGGTATGAGCGTTGACCCGCTGCTGGCCGGACTGTTGATTGTCGCCTATGTGGTGCTCAAGCGATTCTCGGCCCGCTATGCCATCGTGGGCATCCTAGTCATGGGACTGGCCTTCCTGCTGCTTCTGGATCGTGTTGATCTATCGGGGGTGAGCCTGGAGCTTGCCGCTCCTGCCTTCACCATGCCCGCATTCTCGGTCAACGCTGTGTTGAGTGTGGCGTTGCCTCTGTTCCTGATTACCCTGACCGGTCAGTACATGCCCGGCATGCTGGTACTGCGCAACGATGGCTTCAAAACCAGTGCCAACCCTATCGTGACGATTACCGGGCTCGGCTCCCTGCTGATGGCTCCGTTCGGTTCTCATGCCTTCAACATCGCTGCAATCACGGCTGCCATCTGCACCGGCCGCGAGGCACATGAAGACCCGTCAAGGCGCTGGGTCGCCGGTATTGCCGCAGGCGTGCTCTACATTCTGGTCGGTGTGTTCGGGGTAACGTTGGCCGCGGTCTTCATGGCATTCCCTGCAACGTTCATCACCACCCTGGCGGGCTTGGCACTGCTAGGCACCATCGGCGGCAGTCTCGCCGGCGCGATGGCCGATGCCAGGACACGAGAAGCCTCGCTGATCACCTTCTTGGCGGCTGCGGCCAACATCACCTTGCTGGGCATTGGCGGGGCGTTCTGGGGGCTTGTGATCGGGCTGGCGGCCTATGCGGTACTTAATGGTCGGCTGCCGCAGCGGGCACAGGAATCCGCCGTTGCGCCGACGTCATTCAACAAGAGGGTGAACTGATGTCCATGCCGTCCGACACACAGACCCGTCACGACCAGCATGGCCGTTATCCCGAGGCCACCACGGTCAAGGATTTCCGGCACAACCTGGCCGCCGTGCGGACCCGCATCGCCACCGCCTGCCGCCGTGCCGGGCGCGACCCCGCAGAAGTACGGCTGCTGCCGGTTAGCAAGACTAAGCCCGAGGCCCGCCTGCGTCTGGCCCATGCGGCGGGCTGCCGGATACTGGGCGAGAACAAGCCTCAGGAAGCCTTCCGCAAATGGGAGGCAATGCAGGACCTGACCGATCTTCAGTGGTCGGTGATCGGCCACCTACAGACTAACAAGGCCAAGCTGGTGGCGCGTTTTGCCAGCGAGTTCCAGTCGCTGGACAGCCTGCGCGTGGCCGAGGTGCTGGAACGCCGCTTGCAACTGGAAGGCCGCGCGCTCGACGTCTTCGTGCAGGTCAACACCTCCGGCGAGGCCAGCAAGTACGGCCTGGCACCCGAGGATGTACCGGCTTTCCTTCAGGCGCTGCCGGCATTCACGGCGTTGCGGGTGCGCGGACTGATGACACTGGCGCTGTTCTCCAGCGAAGCCGAACGGGTGCGTCAGTGTTTCGTGCTGCTGCGCAGTCTGCGCGACCGGTTACGGCAAAGCGCACCCGCCGGAGTCGGCCTGGATGAATTGTCGATGGGCATGTCCGGCGACTTCGAGATCGCCATCGAGGAAGGCGCCACCGTGGTGCGTGTTGGCCAGGCCATCTTCGGCGCCCGCCCTTTGTCAGACAGCCACTACTGGCCCGGCGAACCCAGCACAGAGAAATCACAACCATGAAAACTGCCATTGCCATCCGCCACCTGGACTTTGAAGACCTCGGCACATTGGAGCCGCTGCTTGTGACACGTGGTTATGCCGTGCGCTATCTGGATGCCACCATTGACGATTTGCACACCGTGGATACGGCATCAGCCGATCTGCTAGTGGTGCTGGGCGGCCCGATCGGCGCCTTCGATGACACCATCTATCCCTTCATCGGCGACGAACTGGCAGTGATTCTTCAGCGACTGGAAAGCCGACGTCCGATGCTGGGTATCTGCCTGGGCGCACAGGTGATCGCCCGTGCGCTCGGTGCCAGTGTAGCCAGCATGGGCGTCAAGGAAATCGGCTTCGCGCCATTGACGCTAACCGAGGAGGGTGAGGCGTCACCCCTGACGGCGCTGGGCAAGGTGCCGGTACTGCACTGGCATGGCGACCGCTTCGACATTCCCGCCGGCGCCACGCGGCTGGCGGGAACGGCCATCTGCGCCAACCAGGCTTTCAGCATTGACAGCCATGTGCTGGCGCTGCAATGCCATCTGGAGGCGGACCCGCGCCGCATTGAACGCTGGCTAGTCGGTCATGCCTGCGAACTGGCGACGGCCGGCGTCGACCCGCGCGCACTGCGCGCCGAAGCACGAGCCCTGCAATCCGATTTGCCGCTGGCGGCACGGATGGCGTTCGCTTCCTGGCTGGACGGGATCGAGACAGCCCCGCCAAGAGGGGCATCATCATGACCGACATCCCCTCATTTGCGCTACCTCAACCACTTCCGCTGGATGTGGTTTCGGTGCAATCACAAGTGGTTTATGGCCGAGTAGGCAACAACGTCGCGGTGCCGACTCTGGAAGCTCTGGCGCTCTCGGTGGCCGCAGTTCCCACCGTGGTATTCAGCAACACGCCGCACTACCCGACGATGCACGGCGGCGCGCTGCCCATCGAATGGTTCGATGGCTATTTGCAGGACTTGTCGGCACGCGGGGCCCTGTGTGCCTTGCGTGCCGTTCTGGTCGGCTATCTGGGCAACCCACGACAGGCTGATGCCCTCGCGCGTTGGGCGCGGGCGCGGCTGACACAACGTGCCGACCTACGCATCGTGATCGACCCGGTAATGGGCGATTACGACCACGGCATCTATGTCGATCCCTGTCTGGTCGATGCCTACCGCCGAGACTTGTTGCCATTGGCCGATGGATTGACGCCGAACGGCTTTGAACTGGCGCACCTGACCGGGCGGACGGTGAACGATATTGAAAGCGTGGTCATCGCTGCCCGCACCTTGCTGACCGGACGTACGCAATGGGTCGCCGTGACCAGTGCTGCACCCGATACCTGGGCAAGGGACGAGATGCAGGTGGTGCTCGTTACCCGCACGCAAGCCGAAGTCATCGTGCATCCACGCATCGAGGTGACCCCCAAGGGCACCGGCGACCTGTTCTGCGCCACCTTGATTGGGCATTGGCTCAATGGCGCTGATCTGTCGGAAGCCACCACGCAGGCGTGTCGTCATGTCGTTCGCGCACTGCGTCATACCCAACAGGCGCAATGCGCCGAACTGCTGTTGCCTATGGCGGACAGCCACAAGGACCGCAGAACAACGGCACGTGAGTCCGTCAGCAAATTCACTTACAGGATTTTCCCATGCAAACAGCCACTTCCCATCTGATGCGGGCTTATGCCCGCCAACCCGTTTCCTTCGTACGCGGCAGCGGTGCGCGCCTCTGGGATGAACAAGGCGTGGAGTACCTGGACGCCATCGCCGGTGTCGCGGTCACCAGCCTGGGCCACGCCCATCCGGAAATCGCCACGGTCATCGCCGAGCAGGCTGAGATGCTGCTGCACACTTCCAACGTCTTCCGCATCGACTGGCAGGAGCACCTGGGCGAGCGCCTGTGTGCACTGACAGGCATGCAAAGGGCCTTTTTCTGCAATTCAGGCGCAGAAGCCAACGAAGCTGCCCTCAAGCTGGCAAGACTGCACGGTCACCGCAAGCAGGTAGCCGGGCCAAAAATTGTTGTGATGGAGAATGGCTTTCATGGCCGCACCATCGCGACGCTTTCCGCCTCCGGCAACCCCACTAAGCAGCAAGGCTTCGAGCCGTTACTGCCCGGCATCTTGCGGGTGCCCTATAACGATATTGAGGCGGTTCGCCGCATAGCTACCCATGAGTCCGGTATCGTGGCCGTGCTCATCGAGCCGGTACAGGGTGAAGGCGGTATCCGGGTTGCCAGTACAGACTACCTACGCGAACTGCGTGACCTTTGCGACAAGCACGACTGGCTGCTGATGCTCGACGAGATTCAGGCCGGCATGGGCCGCACCGGCACCTGGTTCGGGCACCAGCACGCGGGTATCACGCCGGACGTGATTACGTTGGCGAAGGCACTGGGCAACGGCTTTCCCATCGGCGCCTGCCTGGCACGCGGCGCGGCGGCCGATCTGTTCTCGCCCGGCCAGCACGGCTCGACCTTCGGCGGCAATCCACTGGCTTGTCGGGTAGCCTGTACCGTGCTCGAGATCATGGCCCGCGACAAGTTGCCGCAGCGCGCCGCCGCACTGGGCGCTCGCCTGCTTGCTGGCTTGCAGAAGGCACTAAGCGATCATCCGAACGTCACCTCCATCCGCGGCCAGGGACTAATGGCAGGGATTGAGCTGGACAGGAATTGCAAAGAGCTGGTCGGGCGGGCGCTGGAGGAGCAGAGGCTGCTCATCACCGTAACCCGCGACACTGTCATCCGGCTATTACCGCCGCTGGTTTGCGATGAGATGCAAATCGACGACATCGTGGTGCGTGTCACTCGCTTGTTGTCGTCAAGCGTGATGATTGGTGCTGTCACGACTGAAGCGGCTGTGCAGAAGGGGTCGACAACATGAGGCAGAAGCCAGTCTACGACCAACCCAACCTTGAAGGCTTGTTCGGTCGCTTTGGTGGGAGCTTCATCAGCGAGACGTTGGCGCAAGCTGTCGAGGAACTGCATGTGGCCTATCGGCGCTACCGTGACGATCCCGCCTTCATTGCCGAGTTCGAGGAGGAATTGGCCGATTACGTTGGCCGTCCCTCACCGGTGTACTACGCCCGTCGTCTCAACGAGGAAACGGGAGGTGCGCGCATCTTCCTCAAGCGCGAAGACCTCAACCACACCGGCGCCCACAAGATTAACAATGTGATCGGTCAGGCCATGCTGGCGCGGCGCATGGGCAAGCGGCGCATCATCGCCGAGACCGGCGCGGGCCAGCACGGTGTTGCCACCGCGACGATCTGCGCCCGCTACGGCCTGGAATGCGTGGTTTATATGGGCAGCGAGGACATCGAGCGACAGCGCCCCAACGTCCAGCGCATGGCGCTGCTGGGCGCGACCGTGGTGCCGGTGACTTCCGGCTCATGCACACTGAAGGACGCTATGAACGACGCGATCCGCGATTGGGTCACGAACGTCGATCACACCTTCTACTTGATTGGCTCAGTGGCCGGTATGCACCCGTACCCGACGATGGTGCGGGATTTCCAAACCGTAATCGGCAAGGAGTGTCTGATCCAGATGCCGACTCTGCTCAAGCGCCTGGGCTTGGACAAACAGCACCCAGACGTGGTGATCGCTTGTGTCGGCGGCGGCAGCAACGCCATCGGCATTTTCCACCCGTACATCGAACACGAAGGCGTGCGTCTGATCGGTGTCGAGGCGGCTGGGCTGGGGCTGGACACCGACCGGCATGCCGCCTCAATCCAGCGCGGCAGCCCCGGCGTGTTGCACGGCAACCGCTCACTCATTCTTCAGGACGACAACGGCCAAGTGCGGGAAACCCACAGCATCAGCGCCGGCTTGGACTATCCCGGCGTTGGACCAGAGCACGCCTGGCTGCACGAAATCGGTCGTGCCGAATACGTTGGTGCCACCGACGACGAGGCGCTGAGTGCCTTCCATCTTCTCAGTCGCGTGGAGGGCATCATCCCCGCGCTGGAGGCCAGCCACGCCGTCGCCTATGCGATCAAGCTGGCGGCTACGCTGCCCAGTGACCAAGCCATCCTGGTCAACCTGTCCGGCCGGGGCGACAAGGACATGGAAACAGTGATGGCTCAGGCGGATGCCATGGGAGGTCAGTCATGAGCCGACTTGAGACGACCTTCCAGCGTCTGCGACGGCAGGGGCGCAAGGCGCTGATCCCCTATGTCACCGCTGGCTACCCCGGCGTCGACATCACCCCGGCGCTGATGCACGTACTGGCCGAAGCCGGCGCCGACATCATCGAACTCGGCGTGCCATTCTCCGACCCGTCTGCTGATGGTCCGACCATTCAGGCCGCCAGTGAACATGCACTGCGCCTAGGCATTGGCCTGCCGCAGGTATTCGATCAGGTGCGACGCTTTCGCGAGTCGGACACCAAAACACCGGTGGTGCTGATGGGCTATGCCAACCCGATCGAACGCTACGATCTACTGCGCCAGACGGGTTCCTTTGCTGAGGACGCAGCCCGTGCGGGTGTGGATGGCGTGCTGGTCGTAGATTACCCGCCCGAGGTGTCCGGGGAACTGGCGACGCAATTGCGCCGCCATGACATCGACCTGATTTTATTGTTGGCGCCGACCTCCACCGAGCGGCGCATCCGACAAGTTACCGACCGCGCCAGCGGCTACGTCTATTGCGTTTCCATCAAAGGCGTCACCGGTACCAAGACGCTGGACATGACTCAGGTGCGCGACACGCTGGCGCGCGTTCGCCGCCATGTGCGTATTCCCGTCGGCGTCGGGTTCGGTATCCGCGACGCCTGCACGGCCAGGGAGGTCGCCCAGGTGGCCGATGCCGTCGTGATCGGCTCCTGGCTCATCGAAAGCCTGGCCGACAAGCCGGCGGCCGAGGCGCTGGCGGTGGCCAGTGATTTGATCCGCGATGTGCGCCATCAACTGGACCTGGACACGCCCAAGCCGGATCCCGCCTTCAAGCCCGAATATCCCAAAACCTGAATTCCAGAACAAAGGACCAACCCTATGTATGACACCTCCCTGACCCTCACCGATTTCGACCCCGAACTGGCCGAAGCCGTTCAGCACGAAGAGCGCCGCCAGGAAGATCACGTCGAACTGATCGCTTCCGAGAATTACGCCAGCCCGCTGGTGATGGCCATCCAGAACTCGGTGTTCACCAACAAGTACGCCGAAGGCTATCCAGGCAAGCGCTACTACAGCGGATGCGAGCATGTGGACGTGGCCGAGCGCCTGGCCATCGAACGGGTCAAGGTGCTGTTCGACTGCGACTACGCCAACGTTCAGCCCCATGCTGGCGCTCAGGCCAACGCGGCGGTGTTCCTGGCACTGACCAACCCTGGCGATACCGTGATGGGCATGAATTTAGCTCAGGGTGGCCACCTGACCCACGGCAATCCGTCCAATTTCTCCGGTCGCCACTACAAAATTGTGCCCTACGGGCTTGATCCCGAGACGGGACTGATCGACTACGACGAAATGGAACGCATCGCGTTGGAAACCCGCCCCAGGATGCTCATCGGTGGCTTCTCGGCCTATTCACGCCACAAAGACTGGGCGCGCATGCGCGCCATCGCCGATAAAGCGGGCGCTATCTTCTGGGTGGACATGGCCCACGTCGCCGGTCTGGTGGCGGTGGGCGAATACCCGGACCCACTGCCACACGCTCATGTGGTGACCAGCACTACGCACAAAACCCTGCGCGGCCCGCGCGGTGGCATAATCCTGGCCAAAGGACAGAATGAGGACTTCTACAAGAAGCTCAATTCTGCAGTGTTTCCCGGCATCCAGGGCGGCCCGCTGATGCATGTCATTGCTGCCAAGGCGGTGGCCTTCAAGGAAGCACTGCAGCCCGAATTCAAGGCCTACCAGCGACAAGTGGTGACCAACGCCCGCGCGATGGCTGCAGTGCTTCAACGGCGTGGCTACGAAATCGTCTCCGGCGGTACCGACAACCACCTGATGTTGATCGACCTGTCTTCCAAGCCATACACCGGCAAGGATGCGGATGCGGCACTGGCCGGTGCCTATATCACCGCAAACAAGAACTCGGTGCCCAACGACCCGCGCTCACCCTTCGTCACCTCGGGGCTGCGTATCGGCACACCAGCCGTGACCACGCGCGGCTTTGGCGTGACCGAGTGTGAACAGTTAGCGGGTTGGCTGTGTGACGTGCTGGATGCGCTGGAGACCGGGGGGCATGCGCTAACCACGGTTCGTGATGGGGTGCGGAAACAGGTGGTGGACCTGTGCCGCCGCCATCCCGTGTACCAATAGCGGACGACTGGCATATGGAATTGCGGCATCTGCGCTGCTTCTTGGCCGTGGCCGAAGAACTTCACTTCGCCCGCGCTGCCGAGCGGCTGCACATCGAGCAGTCGCCGCTGTCGCGCACCATCAAGGAACTGGAAGAAGACTTGGGCGAGCAGTTGTTCGTCCGCACCAGCCGCAGTACGCGGCTGACGCGGGCCGGTAAATTGTTTTTGGAGCATGTGCCGCGCGTCTTCGCTGCGCTGGAACAGGCCCGCGACAGTGTGAATGCGGCGGCCAATGGTTTTCACGGCCAGTTGCGCATCGCGCTGTCCGATGGCATCACACCCTCACGCCTGCCGTCCTTGCTGGCGCTTTGCCGGCAGGAGGAACCCGAGGTCGAAATCCGATTGTTTGAGGTGCCTCTGTCGCAGCAACTCAAGGGATTGCATGACGACCTGTACGACGTGGGTTTCGCACAGTCGGACGAGGTGGGAGATGGTATCGCGGCCGAGCCGATCTGGAGCGACCCGCTAATGGTCGCTGTTCCAGCGCGGCATCCGCTGCTCAAGCACAAACGTATCCCGCTGGACGAAGTGCTGCGCTATCCACTGGTGCTATGCGATCCCAAGGTATGCGAAGGCCATGCGCGCCAGGTCGAGCGGGTGTTGCGGCGTGCGGAGCAAGAACCCTTGATCGCCGAGCGCGTGGCCTCCTGCGACCTGATGATGGCGCTGGTATCGGCAGGCTTTGCTCTCGGCCTGGCGGGCGCGCCGCACATCGCTTCCAGCCGCGAACCTGGTGTGGTCGCTCGGCCGTTGGCGGGCCGTTCGCCGATGCTGACGACTTATTTACTGCATCGGGAAGCGGAGACGTCGGGAGTACTGGTCCGGTTCATTGAGCGGGTACAGGCTATCGAATCGCCTGAAGGCGGCAGGCTAGTGCCACCGCCCGAATCGGATCAGGAGGAAGTCGAACTATGAAGCAGATCGTCCCATTATTACTTGTCGCGACATTGGCCGGATGCGGTCAACCGGAATCGCCTCGACAGGCCGAGGTGTTGACTGTGGAAGAACTGGCTGCTGATCCCAAGCGGCTGAAGGAGTTGCGACAGCAGTGCAAAACGGAACGCGCTCAGCTGGGCGATGTGCTGTGCAACCGAGTCGCCGAGGCTACGAACCAGCGCTTCTTTGGCGACGGGAGTACGCCTTACACCCCGCCGGAGGAATCGCCCAGATTCTGACAGTCGATATTTACCAACATAGTTCTTTTTTTACTGACACGCCGCAATGCGCTCATGCTTGCGGTGTTTTTCCTGCCTCTTTCCCTGCATGAAACGATGTTTTTTGCATCATCTTGGTTCCGATAACAGTCTTTGACCGGCACCGGCCTGGCACTGATCCTCGCGTTATGCGGCACGTTCTCGTGTCGTCATTGAACGAAGCATTAACGCGGGAATACTGGAGGCCAGCCAATGCAAGCTCAGGGCGTGCTGTTTGGGCAGATCGCTGCCGTTTTCGGCATCGTGATCGCCGGTGTGTGGGGAGCCACACAATGGACTGCCGCCGCTCTGGGCTATCAGCTCCGCCTCGGTTCGCCTTGGTTTGATCTCTTCGGCACACCGGTTTATCCCCCCTGGAAATTGTTCGAATGGTGGTTCTTCTTTGGCGCTTACGCGCCGGAAGTTTTTGACACCGGCGGCGCGATTGCGGGTGGCAGTGGCCTGATGGCCGTTGTCGTTGCTATCACCATGTCGGTATGGCGTTCTCGGCAATCCAAACGGGTCACCACCTATGGGTCAGCACGCTGGGCCAGCGCCACCGACATCCGTAAGGCCAAACTGTCCGAGCCGGTGGGTGTTTTTCTCGGGCTGCACAACGACCAATACCTGCGCCATGAAGGTCCAGAACATGTACTGGCCTTCGCACCGACGCGCTCCGGCAAGGGTGTTGGTCTGGTCGTGCCAACGCTGTTGTCTTGGCCCGCCTCTGTGGTCATCCACGACATCAAAGGTGAGAACTGGCAGCTCACTTCCGGCTGGCGTTCGCGCTTCTCACACTGCCTACTGTTCAATCCCACCGATGCGAACTCGGCCGGCTACAACCCGTTGCTGGAAGTACGGCGTGGCGCGCATGAAGTGCGCGACGTGCAAAACATCGCCGACATCCTGGTTGATCCCGAAGGCGCGCTAGAGCGTCGCAATCACTGGGAAAAAACCAGTCATGCGCTGCTGGTGGGTGCCATCCTGCATGTGCTTTATGCAGGCGAAGACAAAACGCTGCGCGGTGTCGCCAATTTCCTGTCCGATCCGGCGTGCCCGTTCGAGCTGGCCCTGCACCGAATGATGACGACGAAGCACTTGGGCGATACGCCGCATCCAGTGGTGGCTTCTGCTGCGCGGGAAGTTCTCAACAAGGCAGACAATGAGCGTTCAGGTGTGCTCTCCACCGCTATGTCCTTCCTGGGGTTGTACCGTGATCCCACGGTGGCGGTAGTCACATCACGCTGTGACTGGCGCATCGCCGATCTTATTGCGGCCGAGCACCCTGTATCGCTGTACCTGGTGGTACCGCCATCGGACATCAGCCGGACTAAACCGCTTATCCGGCTGATCCTCAACCAGATAGGGCGTCGGCTCACGGAGTCACTCGACGGCTCCGACGGCATTGAGCGGCGCCACAAGCTGTTGCTAATGCTCGATGAGTTCCCGGCGCTGGGCCGGCTCGATTTCTTTGAGACTGCACTGGCTTTCATGGCCGGCTACGGCATCCGCAGTTTCCTCATTGCGCAAAGCCTGAACCAGATCGACAAGGCGTATGGGCAGAACCATTCGATTCTGGACAACTGCCATGTACGAGTGACGTTTGCCACCAACGACGAGCGTACCGCCAAGCGCATTTCTGAGACGTTGGGCACCGCCACCGAACTGCGCGCGCAGCGCAACTACGCGGGCCACCGGCTCGCGCCCTGGCTCGGGCACCTGATGGTGTCGCGCCAGGAAACGGCGCGGCCATTGCTGACGCCTGGCGAGGTGATGCAGCTTCCATCCGATGAAGCCGTGGTGATGGTTTCCAGCGTGGCGCCGATCAAAGCTAAGAAACTGCGTTACTACCTTGATGCCAATTTCAAGCAGCGCGTGCTGCCGACGCCTGTAACCGCGGCGGAGCATTACATGGATGCGCCCCCGTCTCGACCCGACGACTGGAGCGGGTTGGTGATGCCAGCCACGTCGGCGCCACCGGCGGAGACGCCTGTCGAGGAAATGAAGAATACCGCCACGACCGATGACGGGGGCCCACGCCGCCAACCCGAACTATCCGAGACAGTCGCTTACAGCCCTGAGCCGGAACACGCGGCCAGCGATCTGGCATTGCTCGATGACGACGAGCCGGTGGCGGTACTTCCCGGCCAGCTCGACCATGCCATGCAGCGCGTCGCGCGTCTGGCGTCCCTCAACCCTGATGATGGAATTGAGCTATGAGTCGATACCGATTGAATCTCTTTATCCAGCCTGAGCACGCCAAGCGACTGGACGAATTGGCCGCCAAGAAAGGCGTCTCGAAATCCAGCATTGTCGCGGCTGCCTTGGCGTCCTGGCTGTCACCGGATGCGGCCGACCAGCGCGAAGCTGCCATCGCCAAGCGGCTGGATCGCCTGTCACGCCAATACCAGAAGTTGGAGCGCGACCAGAACATCGAGATCGAGACGCTGGCGCTGTTCGTGCGCTACTTCCTGACGGTCAGCACGCCGGTGCCAGAAGCGCACCAGGATGCGGCCCGCGCCCAGGGCAAGGCGCGTTTCGAGCAGTTCGTCGAACAACTCGGCCGCCACCTACTGCGTGGCCGCAGCTTGGTGCGTGACGTGGTGGAGGAGCTTCATCCTGATCCGATGCGCATGGACGAGACGGCAGCAACGGCCGAGGCGCGGGAGCATACCTCATGAGCGCCGTTCCACAGACTTCCGCTGCAGTGGCACTGGATCGGCGTATCCAGATGCTGCGCACAGCCATGGGGCCGGTGATCGCTGCGGCGCTGGAAGATCCGGACGTGGTTGAAATCATGCTCAATCCCGACCGCACGCTGTGGGTGGATCGTTTGTCGTCCGGCCGCGCCCCGCTGGGAGTGGAGCTGTCTGAAACCGATGGCGAACGCATCATCCGGCTGGTAGCTGCACACGTTGGCGCAGAAGTGCATCGTGGACAACCATTGTTGACTGCCGAGTTACCGGAGACGGGCGAGCGCTTTGAGGGCATCTTGCCGCCGGCTGCGCCGGGACCGGCCTTCGCCCTGCGCAAGCGCGCTTTGGGTGTGATTCCGCTGGAACGCTATGTCTCCGCCGGGATGATGACGGCGCAGCAAGCCGACTTCCTGTGCGGTGCGGTGCGCGAACGGCAGAACATCCTTATCGCCGGCGGCACCAGTACCGGCAAGACCACATTGGCCAACGCCTTGCTCGCGGAGATTGCTACCACCGGAGATCGGGTGCTGGTGCTCGAGGACACCATCGAGCTGCAATGCGCTGCCCATGACCACGTACCGCTGCGCACCCTTGCCGGCGTCGTAACCATGGGCGAACTGGTACGCGCCACCATGAGACTGCGTCCTGATCGCGTGATTGTCGGTGAGGTGCGCGGTGGTGAGGCGCTGGATCTCATCAAGGTCTGGGGCACGGGCCACCCCGGTGGTATTGCCACCATTCATGCCGGTTCCGCCCTAGGAGCTCTTTTGCGACTGGAGCAATTGATTCTCGAAGTCGCGGTGAATCCACCGCGCCCGCTGATTGCCGAGGCAGTCAATGTCGTTATTCATATCGCCGGGCGTGGCCGCAAGCGCCGCATCACGGACATTGCCCGGGTGATGGGCCTCGACCCTGCTGGCTACCGCCTGGTGGACGCACTGGACACAGCCTTGCCCGAATTGCCACTGCCATCTGATTCAACCCCGTCCCCCTGTCCCATTGGAGAATAACCATGACACACAACCTTGCCCGGTTTCATTTATATCCGCTTTTCCGCTCCGCCTGGCGAGGGTTGCTGCTGACCGTGCTGATGCTCTTGCTGGTTAGCACAGCGCAAGCTGCCGGTTCCAGCATGCCCTGGGAAGGCCCGCTACAAGCGATCCTCGAATCCATCCAGGGGCCGGTGGCACGCATTGTCGCGGTAATCATCATTATCGCTACGGGCCTGGCGCTGGCCTTCGGCGACACGTCGGGCGGCTTCCGCAAGCTGGTCCAGATCGTATTTGGGCTTTCTATTGCCTTCGCCGCGTCCTCGTTCTTCTTGTCGTTCTTCAGCTTTTCCGGCGGGGCCGTGGTATGAGCGTCGCCAATGAGGGGGGCTCGGCGTTCGCGCCCGGCTTCGAGATTCCGCTGCATCGCTCGCTGACCGAGCCGATTCTGCTGGGCGGTGCGCCGCGCACGGTCGCTATTGCCAACGGCACCCTGGCTGCCGCTGTCGGATTGGGCCTGCAATTATGGATTCCTGGCGTGGTGCTATGGATCGTTGGTCATTCACTGGCGGTCTGGGGCGCGCGGGTCGACGCGCAGTTCATGCAGGTCTTTGCCCGGCATATCAAACACAAGCCGTTGCTGGACGTGTAGGGAGATGTCGCGATGCTGAACCTCACCGAATACCGCCAGCGCCCCGCACTATTGGCCGACTGGTTACCTTGGGCAGGACTGGTCGCGCCGGGGGTCGTGCTCAACAAGGATGGTTCGTTCCAGAGAACGGCGCGCTTTCGTGGACCGGACCTGGACAGTGCCACGCAGGGGGAGATGATCGCCACTACGGCGCGGCTCAACAACGCACTGCGCCGATTGGGGTCAGGCTGGGCGCTGTTCATCGAAGCCGAACGTGAGCTTGCGGCGAACTATCCACACTCGGATTTTCCCGAGGCACTGTCCTGGCTGGTGGATGAGGAGCGTCGCGCTGCTTTTGAAGAATCGAGCCAACACTTCGAGAGCAGCTATCACCTGACGTTGACCTTCTTACCGCAGGAGGAATCCCACGCCCGCGCGGCCAAGATGCTGTACGAGAACGCACCCGGTGAGGGTGTAGATTGGCATGGCGGACTGGAAGCCTTCGTGGCGGAAACCGGTCGCGTGTTTGATTTGCTCGACGGCGTGATGCCCGAAATCGCCTGGCTGGATGACAGTCAAATGCTGACCTACTTGCACGCGACTGTCTCGACACGTAATTACGAGATAGGCGTGCCCGAGGTGCCGTTTCATCTTGATGCGTTACTGGCGGATTGCCCGCTAGTTGGCGGCCTCGCGCCCACGCTAGGCGATCACCACCTACGCGTGGTATCGGTGCGCGGTTTCCCGACCTCAACCTGGCCGGGGATTCTGGATGATCTGAACCGGCTTGGCTTCGCCTATCGGTGGAGTACGCGCTTTCTGTGCCTCGATAAAGCTGAGGCGGAAAAGGAACTCGGCCGCCTGCGGCGTCAGTGGTTCGCTAAACGCAAGAACGTGTTGGCGCTGTTGCGCGAAACCATCTTTCAGCAAGAGTCACCGCTGGTGGATACCGACGCCAACAACAAGGCGGCGGATGCTGATGCGGCCTTGCAGGAGCTGGGCAGCGATCAAGTTGCTTTTGGCTACTTAACAGCCACTGTCACAGTGATGGACACCGATGCTGGTGTAGCTGATGAGAAACAGCGCATGGTGGAGCGTGTCATCCAGGGGCGCGGGTTCGTCACCATTCCTGAAACGCTTAATGCTGTCGATGCCTGGCTGTCCTCTATCCCTGGTAATGCCTATGCGAATGTGCGCCAGCCCATTGTTTCCACACTGAACTTGGCGCACTTGATGCCGGTGTCGGCGGTATGGGCTGGACCGGAGAGGAACCAACATCTGGACGGCCCGCCGCTGATCGTCACCCGCACCGATGGTGCCACGCCGTTTCGGCTAGTGACACACATTGGTGATGTGGGGCATACCCTGGTCGTGGGGCCGACCGGTATGGGCAAGTCCGTGTTGCTGGCCATGCTGGCGATGCAGTTCCGCCGTTACGCCGGTGCGCGAATTTTCGCTTTCGATATGGGGCGCTCCATGCGCGCCACCATCCTGGGCCTGGGAGGCGAGCACTACGATCTGGGTGCCGATGGCAGCATTGCCTTTCAGCCGTTGGCTCGAATCGATGCTGAGGGTTACCGCACCTGGGCGGCGGAATGGGTGGAGGGCCGCCTGCTGCACGAAGGCGTCTCCGTTGGCCCCGAGGAGAAGGCTGCCATCTGGTCAGCACTGAGCAGTCTCGCCGGGGCGCCACCGGAGCAACGCACCATGACCGGGCTGTCCGTCTTGCTGCAATCCAACGCGCTGCGCCAGGCGGTCGCGCCCTATGTGCTCGGCGGTGCCCACGGCAAGCTTTTGGATGCCGATCATGACCGGCTCGGTAGCGCCGACGTGCAGGGCTTCGAGATGGAGGAGCTGATGCACAGCAAGGCGGCGGTACTGGCCGTGCTGGGCTATCTGTTCGCGCGCTTTGACGAACGCTTTGACGGCGCTCCTTCGCTGCTGATTCTCGATGAATCCTGGCTGTTCCTCGATGACCCAGTGTTCGCGGCGCGTATCCGCCAATGGCTTAAGACGCTGCGCAAGAAGAATGTCAGTGTCATCTTTGCCACGCAGTCACTGGCCGATATCAAAGACTCCAGTATCGCCCCGGCCATCATTGAAAGCTGCGCCAGCCGCATTTTCCTGCCAAACCCACAGGCCACCGAGCCGCAGATTCGCACTATCTATGAGGGCTTTGGCCTTAACAATCGGCAAATTGAGATCGTTGCTAGCGCCGAACCAAAACGGGACTACTACTACCAGTCGCGCTTGGGAAATCGTCTGTTTGATCTCGACTTGGGGCCAATTGCGTTGGCATTTGCGGGCGCCTCTGCACCGCAGGATCAGCGTGACATCGACCGCGTACTGGGAGATGCAGGTGCACCAGGTTTCGCCGCCGCTTGGCTGCGCCATCGTGGTCTTGATTGGGGCGCCGACCTGTTGCCTTCGTTTACTGGCCTTCCGTCAGCGACCGCTTTCAATCCCAATATCGAACCGTAGGAGACTCCTTTATGAAGACTAAACCCCGCTTGTTGTCCTTCTCGCTGGCAGCCGTTCTGTCGGTGTCGCTGATGACCGTGCAGTCCGCGTCCGCATTCACTGTATTCGACCCTTCTAACTTCGTGCAGAACACGCTGACCGCGATCCGCACACTGGAGCAGATCAATAACCAGATCAACCAGCTTCAGAACGAGGCGCAAATGCTGAGGAACCAGGCACGCAATCTTGCAGGTCTGGATTTCAATACAGTCAATCGGTTGCGCTCAACGCTGGCCACCACCGAGCGCCTGATAGCTGAGGCGCAGGGTCTGGCCTATGACGTGCATAACCTCGACCGCGAGTTCGCACGGCTGTATCCGGAAGCGTACGCCGCCACCGTCAGCGGCGATCAGATGTACCAGGATGCGCAGGAACGCTGGAAGTACACACTCGACGGGTTGCACACCGCTATGCGGATGCAAGCCCAAGTATCGCAGAACCTGACACAGGACGAACACGTACTGGCCGACCTGGTGAGTCAGAGCCAGTCGGCAGAAGGCGCCTTGCAAGCCACGCAGGCGACGAACCAGCTTCTAGCCTTGCAGGCCAAGCAGTCGATTCAGGCCCAGCAACTTCAAATTACCCAGGAAAGGGCGGCAGCTCTGGAGCTGGCACGCCAAGCCGCCGCGACTGAGCGTGGTCGCGAGGTGACACGGCGCTTCCTCGGTACCGGCACGGCGTACACGTCTCAGCCCGTGAACTTCTACAACCACTGACGGGCACGGCGATGAAATGCATACCCGTCCTGTTCGCCTTCGCATTGCTGCTGGCCGCCTGCGGTCGGCAACAGGCGATGTCGGTCAATGCGCTGGCAACTGATCCGGCGCAGCTTCATGTTCTCCGTGTGCAGTGCCGCCAGGGGAAACATGACCACGTCTTCTGCTCACGTGTCGAACAGGCCAATTGGTACCGTTTTTTCTCCGGCAAGGCCGGGCCGGACGAATACCAGACACTAGCTGACTTGCCGCCAATTCCGGCCAGCTTCGATGGTCCCTCGGTACCGATGGAGGCTTCGCGATGAACGACATCGGCGTGATCGACCATTTCCTCAATGTCTTTTCCACCTACATCGATTCAGGGTTCGGGTTGCTGCAGGGGGAGGTGGCCTTTCTGACCGCCACACTGGTGGTGATCGATATGACGCTCGCCGGCCTCTATTGGGCGCTGGGGCATGCCACTGGCCAGGGTGACGACGTGCTGGCGAAGCTCATCCGCAAGGTGCTCTACGTCGGTGCCTTTGCCTACATCATCGGCAACTTCAATTGGCTGGCGAGCATCGTATTCCGTTCATTCGCGGTCTTGGGGCTAACCGCAACCGGTTCGGCCTTAAGCATGGAGACGTTCCTGCAGCCGGGGCATCTGGCCAAGACCGGTATCGATGCGGCCGCGCCGATTCTGGAACAGATCGGCGACATGGCGGGCTTCCCCGAGGTGTTCGTCAATCTCGACCCCATCGTGGTGATGTTCCTCGCCTGGCTGGTGGTGATTCTGTGCTTCTTCATCCTGGCGATCCAGCTCTTCATCACCCTCATTGAGTTCAAGTTGACCACTCTGGCGGGTTTTGTGCTGGTGCCGTTTGCCCTGTGGAACAAGACCTCGTTTCTTGCCGAGAAGGTGCTGGGCAACGTGGTGTCCTCCGGCGTCAAGGTGCTGGTGCTGGCCGTGATCGTTGGTATTGGCACGGGCCTGTTCGCGGAGTTCCAGGTGCATCCGGACGAGCCGTCCATCGACCACGCGCTAGTCATCATGCTGGCTTCGCTCGCCTTGTTGGCGCTGGGCATCTTCGGGCCAGGCATTGCGACCGGGCTGATTTCTGGCGGACCGCAATTGGGTGCCGGTGCAATGGCAGGCGCGGCTATTGGCGCTGCCGGCACGGCCGTGGCCGTTGGCGCCACTGCAACGGGGGTGGGTGGAGCGGTGATGGCTGGGGCACGC